>Ga0224735_1018_pt1 | contig 22149 bp, 23 predicted proteins | sample IA12soil_MG_GH6A_2_FD_161635 | JGI IMG/M metagenome (GOLD analysis project Ga0224735, IMG submission 161635) | Enriched cells from agricultural soil in Iowa, United States - IA12soil_MG_GH6A(+) | ecosystem: Environmental > Terrestrial > Soil > Agricultural land | place: USA: Iowa | collected... | reverse complement strand
CTTGTGTCATTTTACTCACAGTTAAACTATTTGTTGACAAGATAATCTCCCCCTAAGATGAAATTAGTGTAATTTTTGAAAAGTAGTATAATTTACACTATTATTCTATCATAAAAGTAATATAGTCCAATACTTTTAACATATAAATCCAATTCTATTTCTTTAATTTACTATTATAAATTTATATAAGGGGGAGATTTAATGGGTGAAAACGTCTAATAATTCTATCTACTGACATAAGTAATCTAAATTACTTTGAAATTTTCTCAATTTCTCAATTACGGAATTTCCAGGTTTTCCATCGTAACAATAAAAAAGTTGTATTTCCTCTGCATTCCTATAACCAATTCTATAAAACATAAATCCCTCATGAATGACCATTTCAACAAATTCTATTTCAAGCGGTTCATTGAGTATGGCGGTCAATTCTTCATCTCTTTGGACTAGAACCATCGATTGATTTGGGTTAAGAATGAAGCTATCAATTTCCTCACCTAAACTATAATACTCATACAAATCGTTAAACTCCTTTTCAAGGTAGCTTAATAGTTCTTTCGGTACTTTTCCTTCTAAGGATTGAAGGTCTTGGACTTTTAATATTTGCTTCATTTTATCTTTCCCTCTTTCCAAAACTTTACTGATTCTGTCACTAAACACGTTATAACTCCCAACATCGCTCCATATCCAAAATATTTCATAATTTGTCGCTCCTTATATTTTTTTCTGCTAATTTTCCCGTTATCAAAACATAAATTGAAACACCAAAAATAAAGCCAACCTTAAATAAATTAATCGGTGACATGTCCTCACCTCCTTCACCGTAAAATTACACACGAAAAAAGAGACTATAACTCTTTAAGAGCCACCATCTCCATCCTGTTATAGGTATTTAGTTGTCCTGTGTTTTCGCCTAACAGTGACTTCACAAGAAGCTTATAGGCTGAATAAGTTCACCATCTTTCAAAAGACCAATTCCAATATTCAGTAAGCCCTGTTTATCCTGCAACAAGTACACAATGCTCCGTTCGCCGCCATCATAATAGAATACCCAACATGTCAATTCTTCTGTGATTTTATCTGGAATAGTAGCCTTAACATCCTCACTTTTGATATCCGATGCGGAAATGACTCTAACATCCACTATCCAATCCTTTTCCGCTAATTTCGGATGATGTTCATCAATGTAGTTTCTAAACAGCCTAATAACGCTCATATGTCTTTCACTCCTTCTTATTTATTTGATATAGGAAAAACAACTTTCATGGTATAGTACGAAACCCTCCTAAAAATGGGTGTTGGTTACATTTACTCACCCCCTTTAAATTGAAATACAATAGAAAAAGGAGGAGAAAACTCATCAGCAATAGATGAATTCTCTCCTCCGTTAATGTCGAAGTGTTTAATAACTTCCTTATTCAGTTGAATTTGTATTGTATCAATTTTCCTGTTATCTGAAATGGTAATTTTATGAATTAATAGATGCAACAGCCGCTTACGCTGCTCGGGTGTTAAAGCCTCCTTGTAAGCAATCATGAAATTCTGCATGACTTGTTTTACTAGCTCAAAATCTAACTTGTGGTATCCACCTTGCCTCATTTGTTCTTCAATCGGGGCTATACGTTCTTCTAGGCGCTCTATTTCACCATTTAGAGTGTCTAGCCTTGTAACAAGGTCTGCTTTATTTAGCACACCATCTTCATATAATCCTAGAACTTTATTCTTCTTTGACTGCATGGTAGATAATGATTTTTTTAGTATTTCATACTCTTTTTGGAGCGGTGTAATACCATCTTTATTTTTTTGATTGATACTTTCGACTATCCTTTGAACTAATGAATCATTATTGGCTAAAGCCGCCAACTTTTCAAGAACATACTTTTCAGCATACTCTGCTCTAACCCCGTTTGAGCGACATACAGCAGTTCCTTTGTTCTTCCATGCCCCACAAACGTAATATTCTAATACTCGTTTAGTTCCATCCTTGTTGGTATTGATAGTTCTTCCTACTACCATTCCCGCTCCACATACGGGACATTTTAGGATGCCTGTAAGTGGAAAGTCACCACTATGAATTCTATTTGGTTTCCCAGTTCGGCTTTTCATAATACTTTTAGTCCTTTCCCAAGTTGTTTCTGTAATAATCGGTGTATGATGCCCCTTTGTGATTATTGGGTCGGGATTAATGTTATTTCTTCTCTTTTCGTTCCAATCTCTTCTGACATTGTATCTAATGTAGCCAACATAAATAGGATTACACAAGATAGTCTTTATACCATTAATAGAAAATTCCTTATTCTTCTTGGTTCGATAACCCTCCTTATTCAATCGATTTGCAATAGATTTATACCCATTTCCCTGTGTATAAAGTTCAAATATTTTTCGTACCGTCTGAGCCTCCCCTTCATTTATTACAAGTTTGGATAGTTTTCTTTTCCTATTATCGCTTGGAACCGTCACAACATCATATCCAAGGACTTGTCCACCGTTCCATGACCCTTCTCTTGCCCTTGCCATCATACCCATTTTGACATTTTCAGCAATGTTAGCCCGTTCAAATTCCGCAATTGCAGCCATCATTTGAAATTGTAATCTCCCTGATGCCGTTTCAGTTTCGTATCGTTCTGTATAAGAGCGGAACCCGATGTTTTTATTTTGTAACCTATCTACAATACTTAGAAGGTCAGAACTTTTTCTTGAAAGGCGATTCATCTTCCAAACTAATACAATATCAAAGGCTTTCTGACTAGCATCATGTAGTAATTGTTGGATAGCTGGCCTTCCTTTAATATTTTTACCGCTAATTCCTCGGTCAACGTATTCATTGTAAATAGTATATCCTTCACGCTCACACCATTCCCTTAAGAGATTAATCTGTTCATCAATACTGTAGCCTTCCTCAGCTTGCTCTACTGTAGATACCCGTGCATATAAAGCAGCATGTTTCTGTTCCCCAGTTAGATTAAGGTCAAGCTGGTCGTTTAGTTTCATTGCATAATTCTGCATTTGATTCACTGCCTTTCATACATTCTCCTTTTGTCATACTTAAACGAGCCATAGACGATAATGAAATATCCCATTTACAAGTTAAGTGTTCATATTCAAGTAATGTAGCCATCATTTTAAAGTGCAGTTTACCTTCAGGTGTTGAGGTATCAAATGGTTCTGTAGCTGAACAAAGCTCTACATCATGTTGCTCTAAATACTGTTCTATTTTTAGAAGGTCTAATCCTTTAGGTGTTAGACTGAATAAATCCCAAACTAGCACCACATCAATTATCCCTATAGTTACATCCTTTAATAGTTGCTGTAGTGATAACCTATTCTCCATCCCACTACCATAACATCCTAAATCAGAATATATCTTTTGAATTTTATAGCCCATTTTCTTATACTTTTCTTTTAAAATTTGTACGTCACGGTATAGTCTATGTCCTTCTGGTTGTTCAATGGATGTATTTCGGGTATAGATAACAATGTTTAATTGGTCATTTTCCTTCATTTGCATTTTCTTTTCCTCCAGTTTGTTTTGGTTTTATAGTCAAATAGTTTTTGACCATTTCCGCTAAGATGTCAATTAGAGCTTGATAATTGTATTCCGATGTTTCCTTCATGCTCATGCTGTATACCCTCTCATCTGGTTAATAATATATATTTAAACTTTTTAATGATGCTGAAAAAAGGGGGGGATGGGTGGCTTATAAAACGAAAACTTTTTCAGTAAAATTAATATCTTCAGTTTCCATCCCATTACATTTTTACTTTTATATGCCCCCCAGTCCCCCTAAAATGGAGCAATGCCATTATTTAAAAATGGATGTTGAGTATCATTAAATCCTACAATTTCTAAGCCATCAAAATAAAAAGTCCCCTTAACTTTCTTTTTCACAATTGGAATATCCCTATTACTAAGAATAATTTTAAAATTTCTCCAGAAGATTTGTTTTGATTTTGTTCCCTTGTCATCAATCCCTTGTAGGTTTAGCCACTGTAAATATTTTTGGTGGAATTCAGATTGCCTTGTTCTCTTTCCGTGTTCAACTCGTACATGTTCAAGGAAGAACTCCATGACAGGATTTTGTTCAGAATAGTAGGCTTGTTGGCATTGTTCAATGGCTTGGCTACGACTAAACTGGTAATTATTTTGTCTCAACCGCTTTAGCCCTTCAATCGCCCAATTCAATATTCCAGGAAGTTCCTTTAACAATTCCTGAGTAAGATTTACATTCCGTTCATTCGGCTTAAATGTCCGATTAAATGGGACAATCATTAGCTTTCTAAAAAAACCATTTGTTACATCCATTGAATCGGGTAAAGTATTGACGACAAAGACAAGTTTGCAATGTGGTTTATAGCTTATAGCAGGATAGTATTTTATGTTAATGGTAATCGTGTCACCACTAACGATAGCCTTAAAATTTTCTGTCTTTAGTGCCTTACCGCCCATTTCATTTTCAGCAGCAATATTTACTGTTTTATTGATTAAACCTTCAAGACCAAATGGTTGACTAAATTCGGACAATGGTATGTTACTCACATTCTCTTCTCCTACCAACTGAGCAATTATGGATACTAATACACTCTTGCCATTTGCACCACTACCACAAAGAAAGAAGGCTTTTTCAGCTTTTGTTTCAGCCGATAAAAGATAGCCTATGATTTCTTGAAGAACACGGATGAGTTCCTCATCATCTAGTGTAATTTCCTTTAGGAACTGCATAAAAGATGGGGAAACAGCGTTAGAGTCATATTCAATTGGCAATTGCACTGTTGATAAATAACTTGGATTATGGGGAAGTAGCTCAAATCTATCCAAGCTAAACATCCCATTTTTTAGATTGATAAAGTTCTTCAAGGAGTTCATATCGTCAACAGTGGGTGACTCCCGCAACAATGCCTTGACCACTTCTTTCTCGGACTTACTGTTCCAGCTATGCAAAACCCCTTCATGCATAAGAGTTCGAATAACTTTACCTAGTTCAACTTCCGACAATTTCTCAAAAACACCTTTCTTATTGTAGAGAAAAAGTCTTCCATCTTTTGTTGACCGAACGTGGCAGCGGCTTATAAAATGCTTGGCAAAAGCATTGGCATTAAACGAGTAACTATTCTTTTTTTCATCGTAGAGAAAGCCGAGTTCTTCAGCTTTACTTATCTTAATAATCTGCTTTAACTCCAACAACAGTTCTTCTGAAATGATTGTTTCATCAACCCGTTCCACAGATTCGTATATCTTCATGGCTTCATGTTGTGGGGTAAGGTTGAAATGGTAAAGCAATGCATTAAAATAACTTTGACTTTCTGCAGGTGCAATAATTTCTAGTGCAGTTACCAATCTCGAACGACATTCATTTGTGTGAATGCCTTCGAGTAATTTTTTTGTATTTGTACTTGCAGCTAGCAACCTCACCCTTTGGACTTTATAAAGGGAGATATAAGCCGATACTTCCTTCTGTAAACTCCTTTGAAAATCAGTATTAGAGTCCAGCTCAGAGGTTTTTTCAATGGAACTTGTACTACTACCTGTATTACACTGACTTATTGAAGGTTCTCCTACATTTATCACTTTTTTCCCCTTCCTTTTCTCTAGCAGTTTGTAGTATTGCAGCTTAAAATCGTATGGTTCATTACTTACTGAACTCTTTACTTTTAGGATAGCCATTATGCAATCATCTCCAATTTCTCAGTTAAGAACAGAACTTTTATCTTGTTACCTTCTAACCCAAAACAATCAGGGTTAAATTTCGGTTTAAAATTAATAATTTCATTTGGAGCTCCCCAAACAGTTCTGTCAGGGTCTTCAATTAAACAACGGTCAAGGAACTTAACTTCAAATTCATCAATTTCTTTAATAAATGACAAATAACTTTCTAGTAACTCTAAATACTGCTCACGATTTAATGCCATTTGATAGCCTTTTGTGTACCAATGAATTTCAACCCTATCAGGAAAAACAACAACCTCACTAGGTACAACAGTCAGAGTATTTAATTTTATAGTCAATTTTTGTACTGTTTCAATTAAACTATTTGCTGTCGACTGTACATCTACTATTGCAGATAACCGATAAAGTGCATTCTTCCCGTCATAGTGGTCCTTGCGAAAAGTGCATTGTTTTAGGAAGCTATTCATTTCCAAGCTTGTAAATTTCCTCATTACAACTCACCCCTTTCTGTATAGTAGTCAACCAATCCTGTTACCTGACATGAAAAATAGAAGGTATTAATAACAGAATTGAGATACCAAGCTATTACAATTGAATCCTCTTTTATTTCATAACCAATAGGCTTAACATCAAATTTATCTAAATTACTAATAATCTTTTTTGTTACTTCATCTCTTTCTTCCTGAGTCATATCAACAAGAAGAGTTTCTCTATAGCGAGTTATCTCTGCAAAAGCCATTAAATTTTTTAATGTATTAACATCATCCAGCACAGCAAAATTATTCTCACCATTTAAGTCACCAACTTCATCTCCAAATGGGTAAATCTCCAGTAACTTCTTTTCCTTCTCTAAGATTTTTTCAGAGTCACATTGCCCCTGAATATCATTAATAATAGTTAATTTGCCATTATAAAATTTATGAGCTTGTTCCATTTGTGTCATTTACACTACCTCCCCAATTCATCTAGTTACAATTTAATAATTTCAATAGATTCATTATCATTTAAGCCAAAGCAGCTTGAGTTAAACTCTGGGAAAAAATTGATTATCTCATTGCTAACACTTCTAACTGTCTCCTCTGGGTCATCATCGAAGAATCCCTTTTGAATTATTAGGTCTTGTATAGGTGCTTTATTTAGAAACTCGGCAAATTCAAGTAACAATCCTACATATTGCCCTCGGTTCATGACCATCTGATAACCTTTCGGATACCAATCGATTTCAATCATGTCATCATGAATATAGATACGGTTAGGACGAACACTCAAATTAGACAGGTCTTTCACAAGTTTTTGCAACAGTCGTTCTAATCCATCTCCGCAAGTTCCATCGGGAATTTTTACACACGCTGGTAGACGGTAAATGGCATTTATGCCGGCATAATGGTCACTACGAACTTCAGCTAAGCCGGCAACAGCAATTTGAAAATTATTTTTATAACGAATCATTTTCAATCCTCCAATCAATTTGTCTTGCACAATGAATATAACTCATTTTATTCATATATGTGAATAGTTAAATTCATATATACCAACACTTGAATCTTCAATATTATTCATATAAAATATATTTATTCACAATAATTTTCATAAGTGTTTAGTTCCAGGCTGTTTTTCAGACAAATCTCATTGGGCATCTATCGTATGGAACTCTATTCATTCAGAAGCAATAGGAGACTAATAAAAATAATGTTATTAGCATAAATGTGTCAATTTTGTGAGCACACAATTTTAGGGGGCGAAAATAATGGAAACTAACATTCATTCTAAAAACAATGAACGTTCTTCGGGAATGAAAAGACGTCAGCAAGCTATTCATCTTATTTTAGAAAACATGGATTTACGAACAGGGGATGAGATTGTTTCTGAATTACAAAAACAAGGGATTAATACGAGCCAACCCACTGTTCATCGTGATTTGGAGCATCTCGGTATTAAGAAAAATAAAGATGGTTACTTTAAACCGTCAAATGAAGTGCAAAAAAAATTTCATCTTGATATTCTTTATGACCTTCTAGTAAACAGTGGTTCAATGACATCCAGTAACATCAAGACCTATTTCATCAAAACTGAACAAGGGAAAGCACAGCAAATTGCCTTCCATCTAGAACAAGCATTTAGTAGCATCGTTCTGAAAACAATCATTGATTTAGACAGCGTTTTGGTTTTTGCTGATGGGGATGAAGTGACAGATGAATTTTTGGAGGTTTTTGAAGGAGAGGATGAAGAAAAAAAAAATGAATAGGAGAGTGGCTATTACCGCCATTCCCTATTCATCCTTCCAATCAATAATCCTTGGGGAACAACATTGTTTGGAATCCTTCGTCATCTATAATCCAAACAGTAGTATTTTTAACTCCTTTGACTTTGTTATTGATGATAAATTTTGTTTGTAATGGGGGTGCTTCTTGCCTTTTCGTTATTGTTAAGGTTTTCTTACATACTTCAATTTCAAAAACTTGCAGATAATCCATTTGCTCCTTTCGTTGCTTATTGATTTCATCGTAAAGTTGCCACAAGACCACTTGTAGTTCTAAATCTAATTCTTCGCTAATTGCTTTCGTCATATAGCGTGACTTGTTAGTCATATTCATTCTTCTCTCCCTGTCCAATCCATACATTTTCATACACTTTTTCTTCATCCTTCAAACAAACTAAAAAGAGTGGATTATTGGTTTCTGTTTCTAAGGCAATTCCAATAATCCATTCTGACTTTTTATTGTATATATACGTGTGAAATAAAACTGGATTAGGTAATATTTTCATCACATCTTCTGATATGATTTGCTTGTCCAGTTCCTCGTGATATAGAAGTACCGCTTCCTCACCTACCGTATTTAATTCAACAATTAAACCGAATTTTTCTTCCATAAAATCTATCAATTGCTCGATACCAAACATGGCATACTCCTTTCTACAATATTATTAGCCAACCTTATGCCTATCACCATATGGTACCAATTTCCACCTATGCTTCAGTGCAGGATATAGAGGATGGAAACCTTTCCTGCCAAAATTCGTTTCTATTTGAAGAATATTTGCCCTCTTATCTAGCAATATGGCTAAAATCATGTTTAACCGTTCAACAGCTTTCCTATATGTCTCTACTCCCTTTCCAACCGCAATAATGACATCATCCACTCTTGCGACTGCTTCCTGAATACATTTCAAATTTTCAATATCAGATTCTTTCGTTTCATCTCCCTCAATAGATGGAAATAAATTCACAATCTCTACAACACCGTATTCCAATTTAGAAAGGTTATTAATGACATACATCGTTGTTTGGTCTTGTACGATTTCATCTGCCTGACCTGCGTTTTTCATGATGACAAGCGCCTTTTTCTTGTTCTTGTCCCACTCTTTCCTAATAAGATACTTGTTTTTCATTTCGTCATCATAAATGACTTCAGTTTTTATCGTGCTTTTTGTTGTTTTCATTTTTTTACCCCTTTCAAATACAAAAACCTTTTTCCCTCAATGAGGTGAAGGTATCATCTCCGACAATTATATGGTCAAGCAAGTCAATTCCTAATATCTTTCCAGACTCCACAAGCCGCTTAGTTACTTCTATATCTTCCCTTGATTCCGTGGCGTCTCCTGATGGATGGTTATGGAAACACATGATTGAACAAGCATTGCTGACTATGGCAGCTTTAAATATTTCACGGGGGTGGATGAGAGCAGCGTTAAGCGTACCTATGCTTGAAATATTAATGTTTGTTGGCTGGTTCTTGGTGTCTAGAGATACTACAATAAAATGCTCACGGTCTTTATCCTCCAAGAACTCTCTTATAAATTCATAACCCTCTTGAGGTGAACGAATGCTCCTTTTTTGGTATAGAATGCTTGATTCTTTTACTAATTTAAGGCTAACAATATTAACGCGCTTTGAAGATTCCTTTTTTGTATTATTTTCAATCAAGGATAGTTTTATCTGAGTCATACTGTTATATTTCTCCATTTTTAACCTCCATGTAAAACACCCCTAATTCTTGAGAATTAGGGGTGTTTATTATTTTATTATCAAGTAAAAATATATATTCGCTTAATCAATTAAATACAGTGTAATCAAGTTTGCATTTGTAAATTATTATTCGCATATAAGATAATTATTCTTTTAATCTAAGCTTGGTACCAGTATATTTCTTTACATAACGTACTTTTTTATTAATTAAAGTCTTGATATAAGGATTTATGCAATGACTCTTATTCAAGAATAAGGTATAACATAGCCTTCCAATCTTCATATCAATTTTGTAAATTATACATGTCCTTAGAATCCATTCCTCTACAGAAAATGTTTTTTTATAAATCTCTATCCAATTTTTAAATTCCCTTTGGTTTTCAAATATTACTATTGGACCATATTCTACCAATGAAAAACTTGTTAATTCTGTATCCCAGCCTAATGAATCGTAATATGAAATAAAAGTATTTTTGACCTCTTCTAGATATTCTTCTCTTATTTTTCCTTTTAGACTTTTCGTATCTTCAATTGTATATATAAATATCATATTATAACTCCTCAAAACAAAAAGAGGATGTCCGAATAAATCAGACATCCTCTTTTTTATATTAAGTTAATAAGGTTAGAACGTAACTATTTATCTTCATTTCTATTTGTTCCAATTGCTCCACTAATGCCTTATCCTCTGATGTATAGTATAGCCTTGCAATTTCATGAGCCTGTTTCGATAATTCTGCAATAATTTCATGTGTTTTATTTTCTTTATCATATTGAGGAATAGCAATGTTCTCAAGGATATGAGCAGACTTAAACCAAGATACATAGGCATCAACAAAATCCCCAACAATATGTGAATTTAATACAGCACAAAGAAAATGAGCCTCATTTTCATTTTCTAGTGGTACTAAGAGGTTATTATGGTCAGGCATAATTAATTTACTTTCATTACTACCAATAACACATGCATTCATGCCTTTATTTTGAAGTGCCTTCCAAATAACTTTATATGGTGCAGCAGTATAATAACCAATGTTATATAATGCATGTGGTGGAGTATCTGATGTATGATGCTTTTTATATATCCCTCTTGTTTTAAGAAGCTCCACAAATTTAGAAGAATGTTCATTTTGATAAAAGTAACTAAATGTTAAAGGATAATTTTGTTCAAATTTCTCCATAGACAAAGGTACTTTTAAGTTTTCTTCATAAGGAACAATTATTGAATAAGGGGTTCTATAGTACCATTTTTTTAAGTCCTTTCCTCGAACTAATGGATATACTAAATCTGGTTCTATAATATCCTGATATTTAGGAATACTCTTTTTGCTATTTTCAGGTGTGGTACGAACCTCTAATCTCCCTCTTAGTTGATTTAGAATCTCTACCCAATATAAACCATTTAGGCTTGTATCAATACCTTTTCTGGCGGTGTAGGAACTATTCCCCACCAAATTCTTTAATGCACTAATTTCTTCTTCATCAGCAATTAACCAAGGGGAACTTTGTATATTACTTTCTAAGTTTTCCCTTAATGGGACTGCAACTTCAGTGGTTTTATCAATTTTAAACATTACAGATTCAAGTAAATCATCGCTATCTATAACACTCTTTACAGTTTTATCCCATTTAGTATATTGAACTGGGTAAGTGGTTCTTAAGCCCTTTTGCATAATAATTGTTGCTGTTTTATTACTAGCACCTAAAGACCTAAATGGTTCAACATTAACAAAATCATCAACTTGCAATACCTTAACAGGTATCTCCTCTTTTATCATAAATTTCCTAAATCCTTCTCCTCCACCATATGCTTGGAGTAAATTCTGATTAATTATAAACCCTAACTTACCTTTGTCTTTTAGGAAATTATCCATAACAACATAAGTTAACAAAACAGAAATATCATCATGAGCACTTCCTAATCTTGCCTCTAATCCTTTAAAATCAAAGATTTTATAGTTATGCCAATGTTGATGAATGCTTTGACGATAATCTTCTGGTAATGTCTGCCAATTGACCCATGGGGGATTTCCTATAATAAAATCTACTTTTTCATGGAAAATTGGTGCAAATGCATTCTTTATTATCTGAATCCATATTTTTCGAATGCCCTTCATCTCTAATTCCTTTATTTGCTCAAAAAGTGTTGCAGTTAGTCCTTTAATTTCTTGAATCTCTTCATAATCTAGTTCATTAATAGAAGGAATTAAATGTAATATTTCATTCCATACTCCATTGTTAAATTCTTTTTTGCGTTCTATATTTAAGCTTATTAAATCAAGGACTAAAAATAATTTCTTTTCTTCTACAAAAATATTAGGTATCTCATAGATTCCAGCCCTTGTAGCAAGTTTTCTTATAGAGTGACTCTTTTTAGGTTGCTCTAACACAGTAAGCATTGAATCACAAAGATATATAGGAATTTCTATATCTTCATTTGTAGAGTCTATCAAATCGCCTAAAGCAATAATATAATTTGCTCTGGCAGCTATAACTGCTAAGGGATTTAGGTCAAAACCATGTACATTCTCAAGGATTATTTTAAGTAATTCCTGTTTACTAACATTAGGATTATTTTTAATAATTTCATTTATACAAATAACATTAAATGTCCCTGAACCGGTATTGGGGTCTAAAACCTTTTTATCAATTGCTCCATTTATTTCTAACAAGTCATAAACAAATTGAGCTAACCAGTCTGGACTATAGTACTCACCTAGAGCATGCCTCAACGTCCTAGGCAACAAGTAATTGTACAACTTCTTCAGCAAATCTCTCGAATTTCTTTCATCAAGATTAAGGGTATGGTAATTATAATTTTCATACTTGTTTAGGACGTTAGAAATAGTTGAGTATATTTCTTCGTTCCACACTTTTAAATACCACCCGAAGAAGTCACCTTCAAGAAAGTTTTTTATACCTAAACGTTCAAATCTTCCACCACTTTCAATTCCCTCTAAGGTTCTTTTTGTAGATTCGCTATTTCTAATGTCAAAGGCTGTTTGAAAAACTTTATTACGTTTATGGTGATATAATATTTCAACGACTAAGAGTTTAATCAATAAAGCATAGTAAGTATGAATTGAAAAAATTAAATAATCAATTCGGGTATTTTCTTCGTTCACGTTATAGGCTTCTTTTATTTCTTTTAGATTAAGCTTCAGGGTACCATAGCTGTAGCCAGATACTTCCCTAAAAAGCGACTTCCATTGTTCAAACAATATTGAGAGTCCCTTGTCTTTTTCTAAATTTCCCTCAAGAGCATTATAAAAGGCTTTAATGCAGCTCTTAGCCTGTTCACTTTCAAATCCAAAGTCTTCTTGCAAGTGTTGAATGGTCACAGCCCTTTTTTCCATCTGCAAAGAAAAAAGTTTTATAAAAAATTTCGTTAAACTATGCTTATTACGTTTTTCAGGTTCTGAGACAAACCAGTCTGTGTTCAAAAACTGTACGTAAATGAAAAATTCCCCATCAAATATTATACCCAACATGGAATCCTTTTTTAGTGTATTCTTTTTACAATACCCGGTTATTTGGCGTTCAACTTCATCAATATATGATTGGTTTGCTGACTTTCTGGCAGGATAAAAGTTCCTTTCTTCTATGGCAGTAGGCACTTTATATTCTAAATCTATATAATTGTAAAGTGCATCTAATCTTCCTCTAAATACGCTATGTTCCATCAAAGGTGTTAATGGGATTTCTAAATCAGAGGATACCTTATCGAGAATCTTAATAAAACCAATTTTAAAGTCCTCTTCTGTCCTCTTTCTTTTTTTTACAGTAAATTCCTCAACCAACTCTTGAATTTCCCTGTTTACTTTATCTCCGTTAACTTTCATATATTCTGTAACTTTTTCGTAAATAGACAATGTGACCACATCCTTAATTTCTCTTTACATTCTACTTTCATCCTTAAGAAGTTTATCAGTAAAGAAATAAAAAGTAAATACTAGCTAGTAATTTTAGATTCAATTTTATTTAGCTAGTATTGTAGTCCCAAATAGAGAAAGAAAATTGTTTACCTGGCTTTGAAAAGATTTTTCTTAAATTAGAATGGTTATAGTACCTTACGCTTAATCACAAAAAATCAAAAAACCGCATTTACTTATGGTACGGTTCACCCCGAATAATCCTAAACGCCCGATACACCTGCTCCACCAACACCAACCTCATCAGCTGATGTGGAAATGTCATTTTCGAGAAGGATAACCTTTCATTTGCACGTTGCATAACCTCGGAGCTTAGTCCAAGCGAGCCGCCTATCACAAATGCAATTTTGCTTTTTCCGTATGTGGCAAGCTTGTCCAGGTCGTCAGCAAGTTCCTCTGAAGTTTTCATTTTGCCTTCTATTGCCAAAGCAATCACATGGGTATCTTGGCTGATTTTTGTTAGGATTCGTTCTCCTTCTTTTTGTTTGACTTGTTGCATTTCCGTATCACTTAAAATTTCCGGAGCTTTTTCATCTGGAACCTCGATGATTTCCACCTTTGCATAGGCAGTAAGTCTTTTTAAATATTCGTCAATTCCTTGTTTTAAATATTTTTCTTTAAGTTTTCCAACTGCAATAATTGAGATATTCACAATTCATCCCCACTTTACAAACAGATTACAAACATGATATCCACAGAACTTATCCACATATCCACAAAATGTATCCACATTTTGTATAGGAATATTCGTTCCCCACAATATATATAATCGTATTCACAGTTGTGGATAAGTGCTTTAGGCCCAAGTTTTAGACATGAAGTCTGAAATTTCGCGTAAAATCTAATTCTTTTTACCTAAAAAATGTATGAGTTCAAAAATATATACATCTCATCATACCATAGTTTTTTATCCACAAAAAAATGCAAGGAATGATTTATCCCCTGCATTTTTCGTTTATCCACATGTGATTACATTCTTGACTCATTTGACAATTTTACCGATACCTCTTTTAACTTACCGCTTCGGTAGAAGGTAATTTTCATTGTATCTCCTGGTTTTTTCTTGTCATATAGATATTTTCTTAATTCAAGAATATCACTTACTTTATGTCCATCTAATTTCGTAATAACATCTAACTCTTTCAAGCCAGCTGCTTCTGCTGGTGAATTGCGAACAACGGATTCAATCATGACACCATCTGTCACATCTTTTGGTAAGTGTAAGGTTTCTTGTTGGTGATATGCTGGGATATCACTTACATCTTGTAAAGTAACACCAATGGATGGTCTTGTAATTTTTCCAAACTTCTCAAGCTGTGTAATGATTGGCTCTACATATTTAATTGGGATAGAAAATCCGATTCCCTCAACGGCTTCTTGAGCGATTTTCATAGAATTTATTCCAATTACTTGTCCAGCAATATTAATAAGTGCTCCACCACTATTACCAGGGTTAATCGCTGCATCGGTTTGAATGACTTCTGCTTGCCAATCCTCTACACCGTCATTATTAATATCCATTGGCACTGTACGGTTTACACCAGAAACAATCCCTTGTGTAACAGACCCTGCAAATTGTTCTCCTAATGGGTTACCAATTGCAATAACAGGCTCTCCTAGCTTCAATTTGTCAGAATCCCCAAATTGAGCAACAGTAGATACTTTCGAGCCATCTACTTCTACGACTGCTAAGTCAGTCCATACATCACTTCCCAATAATTTTGCTGGAAGCTTTGTGCCGTCTGATAAGGTTACTTCTAATTGATCTGCACCTTCAACTACGTGATTGTTTGTGACAATATAAGCTTTTCCGTTTGCTTTCTTATAAATGACGCCAGATCCTGAACCAGCTTCTTGTTCACTAGATCCACTTTTCCCCTGGCCACCAATACTGCCATCCTGTGTCCAGAAGCCTTGCGACTGAATATTGGAGATACCAACAACTGCCTTCTCCGCATTATTTACGGCTTTTGTCACATCGGTTGTAACATTAAGAGATACATTTTTCCCTTGTACGTTATTTTTGTTTGTAAAAGCAGTTGTAGCTTCTTGATTATCCTGGTTATTTGATAATTTACCACTTATATTTGGGACTACCAGCAATACAAGCAGTGCACCAATAATAACCCCAATTAAACTTGACAGTAGGTAACCACCTTTCCCCCTTTCTTTTCGGTAACGGCTTTTTTCTTGATCATCTGAATCATAATAACCCATATCAATCATTCCTTTCCCTGAAAAGGTGACCTCATATTATTTTACCTTTATATGCATTTATTATAATCAGCATTTATTAAAAATTAATTAAAACCTCATAAGAATTACCATTTTTTCTGTTTTTTATGTCTACATTGTGTATAGGTATGTAAAATAAGATTTATTATGGTTTTAAAAAAAGGTGGAGCGAAAAAATTTATTCCTCTCTCCACCTTTTATTCCCGAGACTACTATTCTTGTAAACCATTTTTTATACTGCCGTTAATGGAGTAGGAAGCTTAGGATCTGTATCATATAGATCAAAGGATTCCCCCACTATGAAGCCTTTTGATTGCAATGTTTGAGTAACACTCATACGGGCCAAATCCTTTAGATTATTATCCAAACTTAGATGCGCTAGGTAAATTCTCTTTGTCTGATCCCCGATGCAATCGCTCATAGCCACTGCTGCGTCTTCATTCGAAACATGTCCAACATCACTTAAAATACGTCGTTTTATATTCCATGGATACCGCCCCATTCTAAGCATTTGTACATCATGATTACTTTCAAATATATATACATTTGCATTTGATATGATGCCTTTCATACGATCACTTACGTATCCTGTATCCGTAATCAAAACTAATTTCTTATTATCTTGGTGAAATACATAAAACATTGGTTCCACAGCATCATGAGAAACGCCAAAGGATTCGATGTTTAGCCCACCAAATGATTTTACTGTTTCCATATCAAAAGTAAACTTTTGATCAGTAGGAATTTCACCAATTAATCCGTCCATGGCAGACCATGTTTTTTGATTAGCGAATACGGGCAAATGGTATTTTCTTGCGAGTACCCCTACCCCTTTTATATGATCACTGTGCTCATGTGTTACAAGTATTCCGTCTAAATTTTCTATTTTGCGATCAATTTTTTGAAACAAGGCTTCCATTTGACGCCCGCTAAAACCAGCATCTACTAAAAAAGAATGTTCATCTGTTTCAACATATATCGCATTTCCTGTGCTCCCACTAGAAAGCACACTAAAATGCAAGGACATTTTGAATTCACTCCTGTTTTAAAAATCTCCTGGTTCCGTTTGTTTTGTTTTTAGATTGCCATTTAAATCCGGATTTTTTGGCAATGTTTCGTTGTTATTAGAATCAGAATTAGAATCGACTTTACTATTGTTATTCAAGTCGAAAACTTCCCCTTCAAATGCATTGACGAAAAAGTTCTCCGTTTTTTCATCATTCACTACCGTAAAATGCCAAGTAGGAACTAATAATTGTAACTCAGGTGATTGAACCCTTGTATAATATCCTAATTCGGGCTCCTTTATATGACTTTTTCGCTTTAGCAATCCTTTATTATGCAGGGTATCAATGAGTTTTAACGGTGCAAGAACATCCTTCTTTTTTAACTCATCGTCAATATTCAAATTCAATAATGTCTGTTCATACGAGACAATTTCATTTTTATCATTTAAATAAAAGGTAATTTGACCATTAATATTTTGAAAAATTCTCTTACCCTGATATGTTTGGAAATAAGTTACTTTTTTCATATTTTTATCGTATTTCCAAAAGGAATACTGGTCACTGAACAAAATGTTGTTGTCCTTCATAACCTTATCCATAGACTTTTCATCTATTTGACCAGAAATGAGAATGGGTTTATTAAAATACGATGTAATGTCTGTTCCGTCCTTTGTCAGTAAGGCAGATTGATTTTTCCCCAGCTTCTTAATGTCTTTATTTGAAAATATCTTGGATTTCGCCTTTATATACTGGCTGCTGATCTTATCCTGTGGAAGTGGGTCATACGTAATTTCATCTGCCTTTAACCTATCCTCATCTGAAGTATTTTGAATAACATCTATTTGACTCTTGGAATATTTATTAAAAAGCTGTGTCGCCAAAAATAGGTCAAGGATAAGGAAAACAAGAATAAACATCGTTTTTGTCTTACTCCATTCCATTTTGACCCCTCCCTATCTCTGAAACTGGGGACCATGTGCCATCATATAAACAATACCATGTTGGTTTAAAATTAAGTAGTCTATCCGAATTGCTGGCCGAATTTTCTGTTTCCACGATTGTCAATTGATAACCCAACTCAAGATCACGAATACTATTCTTTTGGACATGTGGAATGGCTAATAAATCTTTTAATACTTGCTTTCCTGTTTTCATGGTTTCATCGGAATAATCAAATAGCGCATCCAAAGATATGAATGGACGACGGTACTCCTGAATATCTTTTTCACCCCAAAATTGCTGAATCTCCGCCATATCATTCGAATTAAATACTGGATACCCATCCTTAAATAAACGGAAGTCTACCTCGTGACTATTATTATTTAAAGAGAAATAACGATAGTCGTCTGTCCATCCTCCATGTTCATTCACAAACTCAATACTTTGTTTTAATAAGGCCTTTGGATCCGATTTATAAGCTGAGTTTTCCGATGTATTAACAAATGAAAATACGTAATTTTTTAAGTCTGCTTTCATTAAACTAGTAATGCTAACATATTCTGTTTTATCATTTGTTTCGCTTTTTTGTACAGAAGCTGGATCACTAAATAATATCCTCTTAAAAATGTCTAAATCATGCTTATCTATAGTGAATTCATAGTTTTTCATAGTCGTTGGAGAACTAGGTAAATATGTGTAGTGATTATTGCCTAGCTCCACAAGTTCGTACGGTTGATATTGACTTTGCTTTTGCTTCGTTTTATTCAAAAAAGATCGAATTTCATTATTACTCACTGAAGAGGCAGCCAATTTACGGTTCTCTGTATCAATAAAATATATATTTTTTTCCTTTTGTGCTCCTTTTGCAAAATCCACTACTATTTTATCAAAATACACATTGGAAGAATGTTTTTTATTGAATTGAAGAATCCCTCGATAAATTTCAAATGGTACTCGGCTTGGAAAGTCAATTTCCATATGGTTATTTTCTTGTATAAAATAACGAAGTTCCGTTTCAGTTAATGTCCTTTGTGAACCTATATCAAAAAAATGCAAACCCTGTATATCATGTATTACACGATCTATCTCTGAATCTTTAACCGTTCCCATATGAGTATCATTTTGATGAAGCACAATTTTGGACGGCTTAATCAAATCTGGTATCTTTTTAGGATCCGAAATAGGGGTATTCGTGACATCCTGCTTGATAGATTCGTAACTCGGTTTATACGTCCAAATGGTCCATGTTAAGAACATACTACACGCGACTAAAAGTGTTAGAATAATGGTTTTTATTGTTTCAAACTTCATGACCAATCATCCTCTAGTGAACGGTCGAATGGTAGGGATATGCTAATCGTTGTACCCTTTCCTTCCACGCTGTTTGCAGAAATGGATCCACCATGAGCCTCTACCATTTCCTTGGCAATAGCCAGCCCTAAACCTGTTCCGCCCATTTGTCGTGTCCTTGCTTTATCGACACGATAGAACCGTTCAAATATCTTCTTCAATTTATCCTTTGGTATCCCTAGTCCTTGATCGGAAATACTGATTACAATGGATTCTTCCTGAGCTTTGACTCTAAAGGTAATTTGCCCTCCTTCAGGCGAATATTTAATTGCATTAGAAATAATATTATCCAGGATTTGCGTCATTTTATCCTCATCCATCTCAACAAACAAAGCTTCATTAGGAAGTTTTCGTTTGAAAGTGATATATTCAGGCTTTGTCATTTCAAACCGATCAATAATATGATGGAAGAATTCGATAAAATTAATCCAATCCTTAACTAATGGATCGTCTTCCCGATCCATCTTGGATAATTTAAATAAGTCGTTTACCATACGAATCATTCGCTCAGTCTCATTTTGAGTGACACTTATAAACCTTGGTGCAATTTCTTTGTCTTGCCATGCGCCATCTGCGAGAGCTTCCAAGTAACTTCTCATTGTTGTTAATGGAGTCCGCAACTCATGAGAGACATTGGCTACAAATTCACGGCGTTCCATATCAATTTTTTCTTGCTCCGTGATATCGTGCAGCACAATAATAATCCCACTAACGAATCCTGTCTCACTTTGAATCACAGAAATATTTCCTCTTAAAATATAAGGATCTTCATCTGTGCTAAAATCAAGAATAATAGAATCCTGTTGATTTAGTAAATCGTTAAACGTATGATCTTTTTCTATACGTAAGGTTGTGACGATGTTTTGAGAAAGAACTGTTTCACGTGAAACATCAATCATTTCTATTGCAGCATCATTAATAAGGATAACCCGACCCCGTCGGTCCGTTGCGATAACACCGTCCGTCATATTGGATAAAACCGACGTTAACTTTCTTCGTTCCCCTTCTGTTGTCGCCTGGGCTTCCTGCAGCTTTTTCGTCATATGGTTGAATGAATAAGCTAACTGACCGATTTCATCATTTCCATATACTTTAACCTTCCTGGAGAAGTTCCCTTTAGACATTGCCAATGCTTGTCTTCTCATATCCGCGATTGGCCTCGTAATCGTCTGAGCCAACACAATCCCTAGTATCGCCGTTATTATCATAGCAATCGCAGTACCAGTTGTGAAAATATTATTAATTTCATCTAATTGATTGTATACTGATTCAATTTTAGAAACTAAATATATATATCCATATATTTTCCCATTGGATTCAATAGGAAATGTGAGTATCCATATTCTTTTTTTCGTAGAAAGGTCGAAATAAACCTCATCCTGCTGTTCTTCTGTACTGGTGGCTAGCTTGATCAATTCATTAGTCATTTTTTGACCAACTAACCCCTGGTTATCCGAGTCAGATGTACCTAATATAACACTTCGGTTATTCACTACTCTGACCTCAGCAATATCAGACACATTACTATAACCGGATAATATCCTTTTAATCTTTGTTGAAGTATCTTGATCTTCCTTATCCGTTAATACATCTAAAAGACTATATTTTATTGTTTTTGTACGAAGTACAATCGAGTCTTTAAAGTTCTTGACCATTTTTTCTTCTAATTTGTTTACAAAGTAAACGCCGATGATTTCCATTGCAAACAAGATTAATAAAATATAAATTAATACAAACTTCACATGAATAGATTGTAAAAAGCTTACTTTTTTCATTACATTACTCCTGTTCAGGATTGCGCAAGTAGTAGCCTACTCCCCTTCTTGTTACAATCCAAGCCGGATGACTCGGATTATCCTCCACTTTCTCGCGAAGGCGACGAACGGTTACGTCCACCGTCCTAACATCTCCATAATAATCATAGCCCCAGACAGTTTGTAGCAAATGTTCACGGGTCATTACTTGGCCTATATGCTGAGCTAAGTAATAAAGAAGCTCAAATTCCCTATGGGTCAACTCAATCGTTTCACCTCGTTTTGATACAACATAAGCATCAGGATGTATGACCAGAGATCCTATTGTAATTTCGCTGTTTACTTCCTCTTCCTCCGATGCAGGAATCGCTTGATGTCGACGTAGATTAGCTTTTACCCGGGCAATTAATTCTCTGGTACTAAAGGGCTTTGTTACATAGTCATCTGCACCTAATTCCAATCCTAAAACTTTATCGATTTCAGTATCCTTTGCAGTTAACATAATTATTGGCATTTCATATTTCTTTCGTACCTCTCTACAAACTTCCATACCATCGCGCTTTGGAAGCATAATATCCAGTATGAGAAGGTCTGGTTGAACCTCTTCGACCATTTTTAACGCTTCTTCTCCATCATAGGCACAATAAATCGTGTAGCCTTCCTTTTGGAGATTAAATTGAAGTATATCTGCAATCGGCTTTTCATCATCCACCACTAATATTTTCTTTTCCATTTTGTACTCTCCTCAAAACAAATTAATAAGTGTAATCAATTTATCCTCACTTTGGTAGATATCCTTCCCCATATAAAGATTAGGATTTCCAACCAAAAAAAATCTTTATTTCAAATTAATGTTGCTTTACAATATTCATTCTATATTTTTGCTACAAATCCTCTATTTTAATGTATCATGTTATCCTCTTTAATTCATCTATTACACAATAAATGCTTCTTCCAATTAAACCACTACTTGGATTAAAATTGACTAAGTATGCATTATATACAATCATAATAGAAGCATGGGTAAAACAGGAAATTTATCCTGTATGGGGGACATTATATAGAATACGAAAAATGTTTCAAAAAGCTGGGGGTACTTTTTAATGCTCAAAAAAATCCCTCTAGGAAACCTAGAGGAATTGGTAGATTTTATCTTAAATATTGTAGAGGATTTTTTAAATTTCCATTTTGATAAACTTCAAAGTGTAAATGGATACCAGTTGCGTCACCAGTAGCACCCATTACACCAATATCTGCTCCTTTTGACACAGTTTGTCCAACGGAGACATTAATAGAGTTTAAA
>Ga0224735_1015_pt1 | contig 23279 bp, 39 predicted proteins | sample IA12soil_MG_GH6A_2_FD_161635 | JGI IMG/M metagenome (GOLD analysis project Ga0224735, IMG submission 161635) | Enriched cells from agricultural soil in Iowa, United States - IA12soil_MG_GH6A(+) | ecosystem: Environmental > Terrestrial > Soil > Agricultural land | place: USA: Iowa | collected... | reverse complement strand
ATTCCGCTAGGCAATCAAGAGTGGCCTGTGTTTACGTATCGCCGTTTTATCAGCACTGATTTAACCGCGCCTTGCGACGGCCCCGTGACGTATGACCTACAGACGTTATCGCAAAGTAAAGGCGTGTTCACGGCCGAGGTCGGCGTACCGCGACTAAACGAGCGCGCCACGGGGCTATTAGCTACGCCGGAAGCAATACCGTTGTTACGAGGTATTTTAGCGTGAATATTACCGACTACACCGGTACTCCGTACAACTTCCGTACAAATAATTGCTGGCACCATGTACGGAAGGTACGCGCGGATGCAGGGATTGATACGCCAATTTTCGACGTGCTATCCCCCACGGCAATCAATGCCGCTTTCGACAATGGACATGCCAACCCTAGTGGCCTTGTACGCGTCACAGAGCCCCGCAATTACGATGCCGTGTTGATGGGCGTAAAAATTGCTGGGCGCATTGTGTGGCACGCTGGTGTATATTATGACGGTATGGTTAGCCACTGTGAGCTAGCCGCGCGCCAAGTTCGATTAGAATCGCTGGCCGACGTAAAAGAACGATTTAAGGAGATAGAATTTTGGCGCTAATAATTCGCTATGCCCGCAACAAACACGGCAGCTTTGACGTGACGCGATACTACGACGACCCTATGGAATTCGTCATTAAGACAATTCCTGATGGCGTACCGTTTGAGATTTATCATGACGTAATCGGTGAAGACACTCGCGTCACTAAAGACCCAGAAGCGTTGAAACAACCGGGTACGTTCCACATAATCGAAAGCGCCGGCGGCGGGGCCATCAGTGGCGCACTGGGCTTTATCAGTAAGATTCTTAACCCAATCTTAAAATTGCTGATGCCATCGCAAAAGGTATCGTCACCAGACCTCGCCAACCAGCAAGCAGAAAGCCCAAACAACAGTCTAACGAACCGTAATAACAAGCCGCGTCCGTACGAGCGCTCTTATGATATTTGCGGCACCGTGCAAAGTATCCCGTGCGACCTAATGACGGTGTACCGCCTATACAATAGTGCCGGTAAAGTTATCGAATACGGTTATTACGATGTGGGTCGCGACTACTTAGATACGCCCGCATCCGGTATTACGGACGGTGATACATTGTTATCATCAATTACTGGCTCGTCGGCTGCCGTGTACGCACCATTTACTAGTCCCAACAGTGGCGATGCACCGCAGACGTTAGTTGGTAGCCCAATCACGCAGAATTTATATATAACCGCGTCCGCAAATGAGGTTGACGGGCAGACCCTAAAAGCCCAAAACGATTTACAAATTGATGTTTTCCATTTCCGTATACAGCGCTCTGGCGGCACAGGGACAATCACGGCAACGTCCAACGATGCGGCTTTTGATGATGTTCTTAAGGTCGGAGATATTGCGTTTTTCGATGGTATTTTTGCTGACGTAACGCCCGGTACTTCTGGTGGTGAAATTGACCTAACCGGTAACTACCCCGTATTAGATGTTACAGGTACTATTTTAACGGTGGACATTTCCAACAACCAAACACAATGGAACCTTATAGGCACGACAGATTGGGAAATATGGGACAACGGCAACCATAGAGTAGGCCCGCAAAACACGGAAGAAGCTAGCTTTACCGACTGGGTTACAATGTCGCGTATCCAGTCCGAGCGTGTCGTCGCCAACATAAGCGCGGATAACGGGATGTACAAGGAGAATAACGACGGTAAGCAACGCGCGTCTGTCACCGCACTAATTCAATACCAGCTGATAGACGCAGATGGAAACCCATTCGGCGAAATGATGGAGGCGACGGGTTCAGTCAGCGGCCGTTCGTCTGACGCTACCGGTTTCTCTATTATAGGTTTACTACCGTCTCCATCCGGTTTCCGGGTTCGCGCGCGCAGGGTGACAAACTTAGACCGCGATTTTGAGGGGCAGGTGGTAGACGAGATTAAATTTACTAACCTATACGGGCAGGCGCAAGACCGAACACGCGATTACGGGGACAGAACTACAGTACATACTGCGCGCCGCCAAACAGCGCGTGCTACTGCCGTTAGGCAGCCACAGCTTAAAATGATTGTCACCGAAATGGTGTTTAAGTATCTAGGTGGTGGTGTTTTCGATACAGTGCGCGCCAAGAACACCCAAGCGGTGCAATCGTTAATCCGACTAATGCGAGACCCTGTTGTGGGTAACATCCAGCTAAGTAACGATAACATGGATAAGTTAATCGCAACCCAAGCGGAGGTAGAAGGCTACTTCCGCAGCACGGCAGCTGGGCAGTTCTGCTATACATTCGACAACTATGCAACTACGGCACAGGAAATTATCACCACTATCTCAGAAGCAATTTTCTGTTCGGCAACACGTCGCGGCCATAGCATTCTGCTTAATCTGGAGCGCCCGCGATTAGGGCCTGAAATGGTGTTCACACACCGTAGTAAAGCGCCTACAGGGGAAAAGTGGACGCGACAATTTAACGACCGTAGCGCGTACGACTCGTTAAAATTCAGTTGGATTAACCCGGATACCAACATTAAAGAAACTATCCAAATACCCGAAACCGGTGGAGTTAAGACAGATACGTTCGATTCTAAGGGCATTCGTAACTATCAACAAGCATATTGGCACGCATGGCGTCGGTACCAGCGCAACAAGTTAAACCGTGTTGCCGTAGAGTTCACGGCGCTAGAAGAAGGCGCTTTAGCTGTCCCATCTCGCCCAATTAGTGTGGTTAAGGGGTCTCGCGTGTCGCCTTACGACGGTTACATTGTTGCCGTTGATGGTCTGACGTTAACCCTGTCGCAGAACGTAGTTTTTGAACCGGGTGAAGACCATTCTGTTATTCTTAAAAAGCGCGACGGCACGGTCCAAAGCGTCCAAGTCGTAGCCGGTGAAAATGATAGAACAGTAATAATGCTTTCCGCCCCACAGGAAGCCATTTATACTGGTAATAGTGCGCTAAAAACTGAATTCTCATTCGGCAGCGACAGCCGCCACGCGGCACAAATGATAATGGTAAGTACAGTAGAGCCGAGCGATGATAGAACGGTTAAAATCACTGGGTTCAACTATGATGCTGGCTACTACGAAAAAGACGGAGTACCACCATTCGGTCGCGCATTTAGTGACGGATTCAATAACGGTTTTTCATAAGAGGAAAGAATATGTCTAGCGGATGCGGAGACGTTGTATCATTAGCCGATTTACAGACGGCAAAGAAACACCAAATTTTCGAGGCGGAAGTAATCACAGGTAAACAGGGTGGGTTGCCGTCTGGTGCGTCTATCGATTACGCGACTAACCAAGTTACGGGGCAAGTGCAAAAGACAATGCCCGCTGTGATTAGAGATATGGGCTTCGAACCTGCTAGTTTCGATTTTACCACCGGCGGAACTTTAGCCGCAAACGACAGAAACAAGGCCGTACTGTGGCCCTTGCCTAGTGGTGATGGTGGATATTATAACTGGCGAGGCGCACTACCTAAGGTTGTCCCTGCGTCCTCTACTCCGGCATCTTCCGGTGGTGTATCGGTGTCAGGCTGGCAACCAGTATCAGACCCTATTTTACGCCGGGATTTAGCGGCACCCGGCGGCGCGGAAATGGTGGGTACGAGTTCAGGGGTAAATTTACAACAAAATCTTGATAATTTAGCGAATTATATTGCTACAAATACCGCCAATATCACGGCTAACACTAACACTAACAATATCAATACCATCAGCACCACGGTAAATAGTCGTGTTTTAGGGTCGGCAAAATGCGAACGCAAAAGTACACCTAGTGACCTATATTACAATTTTACAAAAATACCTAAAGGGGCCGGGCATATTAGAAAGGAATACGGCCAAGAGCCAGTATATGTAGATGGTGTTATGCACGTTAACACTTTAAGTATGACTTCGCACATGTCGAACACAAGCGCAGGGGCAATATCTAGTGCTGACGGCGCAAGAGTGGGTTGGGGGCCGGTTATCCCAGAAGGATGGCAACCGTGGGGTTTACAGATTGCCGGGGGTGTTGCGTATCAAGACTTCACCCCGTTTGATGATGGGCAGCTTCACGGGCAGCAAGCGCTAATCATACAGAAAGATGGTTCGGTTATCCCCGCTGAATACTCTGACGGTAAGACCGCGCAACAGTATGTAGATGAAGGCGCTATGGATAGTTTTGGGTTCCACCTGCTGCTTGTTAAGAATGGTGTCGCGTACCAATCTAACGCGGACACTACTATCAAGGCGCGTGCGGTGTTTGGCGTACTGGGTGACGGCACGTACTGCACACTGCACGTTCAAGGTAACACAGGGCAGTTTGGGCTGACAGTAGCGCAACTTCAAGCCCTGTGCCTTGAGCTAGAAATGAAACACGCGGTAATGATGGATGAAGGTGGTAGCTCCCAGCTTCTATGGAAGACTACATATCTACAGCCAAGCTCGGATGGGATTCCGCGTAGCGTAGGCGGCGGTGTCATGGCGTTCCATGTACCTATTCAAGATTTCGATTCGGGATGGAAAGCCATCCCTGTAGACCCGGCAGCCGCAACAGGCAACATTTATGCCCGGCAGATTGACGACCGCATATTGTATAAATATGATTTTACATTTATAGACACTTTCGGGTACGTAGTGAAACAGTCTGGTTTCCCCAACAAACATAAGCCGTACTTAGGAAATACGGATAACACCACTAGTGTTTGGCTGTCGCCAATGCAGGCTAGTACAGTGGGTACGATTCGCGTATATGCGGACGGAACATCGGCAAACTTAATACAAGCCACACCTTTAACCGGAAACCCAAATAAGAGATTCATAGGAAACGGAAGCTTCCCTAGTCGGTATAGTATGTTTGACTACGTTTAAATACGAAAAGGCCCCTTTCGGGGCCTTCTTTATTGCACATCCGTCTATGCTTTCTCTGTCAAACACTCCGCAAGTAACGCCGTGTAACCTATCAAATCAATCAATGTATCCGTAGGGTCGCTGCCGTTGGCTAGTTGCCGTTTTAGCCTAACCTCTTTCAACGCTCGCATAACCTCCCATACCCCGTATTCTGTAAGTTTAGCGCCAGAAGTCTTCTCGTTAAACACCCGTGCAATCTCGGCAGCGCTACGTTCCTCCTGTTTATCGTACCCGTTCGCGGTTCCGCGTTGCGTTAGTGTCTTTGCTACTGTTTCTAAAATAACGTGTGCTTTCATTTTGCCTCTCTGTTGTCATAGATAATTTGGTAAATCTGTTTTAGTTGTTCTTCGGCAGCTTCTAATTGTTTTTGCAACATGCAATAGTCCTCGTACCGCACATAAGGCCCGTTTACGTCCTCCACCTCAAATAGGCCGCATGGGCCATCTTGCGGGTCAGAATCTACGTCGTACCGTTTAACATCCATAAAAAAAATCCTCTGTAGCGTTTCGTGTTACAGAGGATATTAGCCTAGTATTATGTGGGGCGCAACTAGTTTTATCGCTTGGTGCCGTGGTTTTTATGGAACTTATATAAAACTTCTGCGTCTTTTCGCGCGTGACAAGCCTGGTTGAAACTGTCAAACAAGCCTAGATGTTTTATGCGGTCTCCGAGTCCGATATACGCGGCCCATTTATGCGCGTCGGTTCGCCAGATAACTCCGGTAGCACCGGAACGGTTATCTTTGCGCCCACCTTGATTCCTTCTGTTTTCTTGAGGGCTAACCAACCTAATATTGCAAATACGGTTATCGCTCCTGTTGCCGTTTATATGGTCTATTTCGAACCTGTCCGGTATGTCTCCAAAAACCATAGTAGCTATAACCATATGCGCGTAATGCAATACCGAATCTACTCGCACTTTGATGTACCCGTTTCCAGACGGGCAGGAAGCCACCGCGCCAACCGTTACGCGGTTAGAGGTTCTAACCTTCCAAGTTAATAGCCCAGTTACGCCATCGTAATTAAACACTTCTAGAAAACGGTCACGCATATATCACCCCTTCTTCGTCTTACAATAGTCCATGAGCAATTGTTGCACGTCAGCTTTACCTTCTACTCTAGCCTGAACAACTTGGTCTAATGTATTTTCGGCCTGTATTTGATATATAAATACTGGTCTTGGGTGCCCAGCTTGATACTGTCTGACTGGACCAATACGTTCGATAATCTGCGCGTAATGCTCATAGTTCCAACCGCAGTTAAAGAAGGCTAAGTGACACCCGCCGTCCTGTAAGTTCAAGCCATGCCCCGCAGAGGCCGGATGAACGCACATAATCGGTATCTCGCCACGGTTCCACGCCTCAATCTGTTCGTTGCCGTGTTTACCTTTCCCAAGCGCTACGGCAGTGGGGAATTTCTTAAGGATGCGCTGTAAATCGTGTTTGTATTGATAGGCCACCAGAAGCGGCGCACCGTTCAACTCGTCGATAATAGAATCAAGCGCGTCCAGTTTAGCGTTATGCACCTGTTCCCACTCGCGAGATGGTTCGCCGTCTTCACCCGTGATGTACACCGCGCCACCTGCAATCTGTAAACACTTGGCGGTACGTGCGGCCGCGTTAGCCGCTTCAACTTCTCCGGCCTCTAGTTGTGCAAACAGTTCCTTTTCCATCTGGTCATATGCTTTACGTGCCTTAGACGGCAGCGGCACTACTACTGGAACCACTACAGGCTTGTCGCAACCGAAGTATTCAGCCGCGTCTACTGTGACCGATATATCCGCGATAGCTTTATGAATCTCGATATCTGCGCCTTTGAATGGCTTGTATACCTTGGCCGCTCGGTGCTCACCTTCTTGCACACTGATAAACCAGCGTTCGGTAAACGATTGGAACGATAACCCAAGGCGTTTGCCAGCATCCAAAAACCAGCATTGACCCCATAAATCCTTTAGGCCATTAGGCGCCGGCGTACCGGTTAGATTAATGAAGCGCTTTACCTTCTTATGCGCAACAGCTCCTAGCGCCTTAGCTCGTTTACTACCGCCTGCACCGCCAGCTTTGCCGTCTTTGTTCAGCTTACCCCTGAACGTCTTTAGCTTCGTCGATTCATCGGCAACAATGACGGTGAACGGCCAACGGTCGCCCCAGAATTCTACTAACCACTCCAGAATATCGTAATTGCAACACACCACGTTTGCGTCGTCGTTTAGCATCACGTCTTCGCGATACTGTCGGCTGCCGGTTCCGTCTACGACTCGCAGCGCCGGGAAGTTCCATTTAGTTTGTTCAACGGGCCACGTACCGGACGCAACACGCAACGGTGCCAACACCAGAACACGGTCGCCTTTCCATTCTTCTTGGTTCCAATCCTCTAATACGCCGGTCTGGAACATCTTATTCAATGCCCACATTGTGGCACCTGTTTTACCCGACCCCATCGTCGCGAAGATATTGCAACGCGGGTTTTTCAGGATGTGCGACGTGATAAGTTTTTGATATGGTCTGCGTTCGAATCTCACGTTAACCGCCTCGTTTCTCTCTGATTCTCGCCGCTTCGATAGCTCTACGGCAGCTTTTGCAAATGTTACGATGCCCGTCGATACTGGCTACACTGGACTTATGGAACGCCGATAAAGGTAGCCGCTCGCGACACTCGATACAGCGTTTCCGCTGTTCCTTCTTAATCAGCCGCATTTTGGCTCCCCGTGGTTTTTGTGAAAGCCTAACTCTTTTTCGGCCTTCTTGCGAGCGGCTATGGCGTCGCCTTTACGCTCAAAATAACCAAGATGTTTTGTCTTGTAATTAACAGTTATCTGAGCATTCCATTTATTTTCACGAGAAACCCAGTAAATACCCGTTGCGCCAGAAGTGTTGGTATTGCGTCGCGTTTGGTTTCTAGCATTTTCTGTTCTAGTAACTTTCCTAAGATTTTCAGGTCTGTTATTAATACGATTATGGTCTATGTGGTCTACGAAGTCCGAACCTAATAGCGTACTATCGGGGTGTAACATATCCCAAATTATCCGGTGCACCAAATGTGACTTATTTTTTGAAGTTACTTGCAGGTACCCATCTTTCCGCAGTCTCCCCGCCACGTCACTTATTTTTAGTCTTTGCGCAGCTTTAATTTTCCAAGTTAACACACCTGTAGTCGCATCATAATTAAATAATTTAGTCCAACTCATGTTTACCCCGCAGGAAAAAGTTCTTCGATTAGCTCGTCTACTTGGCGTTTGCTGCCGATAACAATGACGTCCATTCCGACAGCTCGCATGCGATTATGTTCTAAAACCTGATGTACGGCGGGTTCGGTTGTCTCGTCTTTTTTGTATTCGATGAAAATAATCATAGCCTGTCGCCCATAACCGCCATAGTTATCCTCCCAATAATATTCGGGAACACCTACCATAGTATCGGGCGCACCGCGACGGCCTTCGTACGCAATCTTTCGAACCAAGCAACCGCGCGCCTTTAGCTGTGTGTTGCCGTATTCCTGAATTTTACCCTCTGGTGTTTTTGCCATTGTTCTATTTCTCCAAACGTAAAAAGGTGATGACCTAAAATAGCACCATCACCCATAGATTACAACACTATTATTTAGCGTAACGCATTAACTCGTCACCTTCCGCCGCCAACGGGAACCCTTCGGCCCAGCTTGGCAATTTACACATTAGCGCGGACAGTTTGTCTACCGTGTATTCTGGCGTGTTCGGAACCTCAGTAACGATTTCGTCGTGTACATGCAAGATAATAGGCCATCCGGCAGCGTCTACCTCAACCAGCGCCACAGCCAGAAGGTCGCGACAAAGCGCCTGTGTGATGTTCTCCGCCAGTTTCCCGCCGTAGGTATACTGTTTAGACCATTGCCGTGTGGTCTGGTTCTCGCCCATATAGCGGATGCGCTCGCGGTATGTAATTTTAGGCCCGCGACCGTCGCCGTACCAAGTATCAGAATCCTCGTCTACCTGTTTTTCAACTGACACACCGATACCGGGATACGATAGGATACGGCCTGACGGTAACTCAATCTTTAGCCACCAGCCGGGGTCGCCGTCTTTTGTCTTGGTGCGCGTGATTTTAATAGCGCGTTTACCATCTTCACGAACGGCAGCACCGGCCCAATATGATTTACCCGGATTATGGATGGCCGACATTGTGGATTCTTCTAAATCCTTCCAGAATTGGCAGGTCTTAGGGTGCGACTCTCGCCACATACGCTTGATAGAATCACAGGTTAGCCATACGTTTTTAGGCAAATCATACGACGGGCGCTCTGCCTTCTGTCCTTTAAAGCCTTTCTTATTCTTTTCCTGAATGCGCGCATACTCATAGCCTCGTTTAGCCGCAGCCCAGATATGGTCGGGGAATGTGCCTTTCATGGTGTCAGCCATCGCATACAGGTCTAGGCCAAGGTTTTTAGCGAACGTTAAGAACGCCGCCACGCCGCCGCCGTAACCTAGGCCCAGCTCGCAGGCTTTACCGATTTGACGCAGGTCTTTGCGCATCTTCTTGATGTAGTCTGGGTCTAGCCCGAACATCTTGCCAGCTGTCACACAGTAAATATCAAGCAACGCCCTGAACGTTTCTAGGGCGGTTTCCTCCCCCGCAAGCCACGCCAAACCCCGCCCTTCTACGTTAGAGTAGTCGGCAACCACTAATTTATTGCCGTCGGTCGGTACGATGCATCCGCGAACAGTAGACGCGGTTAACTTCGATACGTCGTACATCCAGTGAGCGCGACCTTTTAACAGGAGTTTGATGCCGAATGACAAAGGGTTAAGCTCCGCCCACCAGCCTAAATCGGTCATACCTTCAGGTCTAACTTTCCCGTCTTTGTTCTTGGGGTCGTCGCTGAAATAGCCGCGCGCTAGGTTCTGCGGTTGGAAACCACGACCGGCCCAGCGTAACGTACGTTTAGCCCCTCCGTATTGCAGACACCCACGACGGCGGCCGTCCGCCGATAAGCCTAGCAGTAAAGGATTGTATTTGGTTGATGCTGTAGAGCTAGCCCCTAAACGCATTTCGATAATGGCGCGGGCATCGTCCGGTAAATCTTCATCGTCTAGTAAATCGTTAAGGGTAGACTTCTGCGCGTTCGGTACGTCGTGCGCTGGCGCCAAGTTTCGCAATGTCGGCAGGAACGCCGCACCGGTTAACCCCGCGCCGTATTTCTCAGCAGCTTCTGCTTGCAGCTCAATCTTATGTTGTTTAACTGCGTCGATTGCGGCATTAGCTAGTGCGGTGTCTACGTGAAAACCTCGGTCGTTAATCGCAATGTCCACGGCTAACATGGTGTTTTCGAACTCGGTATTACCCCAATCCGGCAGCGAATAGTAAACCTCGCGCATTGCCGAAATATCAGATTTGGCGTAGGAAATAAATTCTTTCCATTCTTGCGGGTGAGTCTCTGCCGTGTATCGTCTGATTTTGTAGTTCTTTGGGGTTGGCTTACAGAAACGTTGAATCAACGCTTTACCGCGTTTGTCTTTGGCTAATTCTTCCGCAACCTGTAATACCTCACACTGTGCCGTCAGACTACCCGGCAGCGCGTGGCGGAAGGCGCAAATCATAGTATCAGTTATATCGCGCGGGTCTATTTCGTACCCCCAACAATGCTTTAAGAGTAAGCGGTCAAACAAAAGGTAGTTTGCGCCTACTAATCTTGGATTACCTTTTTTACCCGGGTTGTTGTGCAACCACCGTAGCACGTCGCGTAACTCTTTAGGTATACGGCCGCCGTCTGTAGCATCATGCGCTACGATGTTTTCGTCGTTGAACGCATACGTCGTTAACATTATCTCGGTTGACTCATGTTCGGCGTACACATACGCCCCGCGTTTTTTAAGGTCTACCTCTGAAAATGATTCGTGGTCTATAAAAATTAAATCTGACATGAAAAACCCTCTTAGTAAAAAGCCCGCGCAATGCGGGCTGGTCTGTTTACTTGCGCGGTTGTTACATTCCGTGTCCGCGTGAGCTGCTAGTTTTATGCGAGTCTGTGTCTTCGTCGTCGTCGTAACTTCTACGTTGGCGACGTTGGCTTCGTTCTCCTGCATCTGAGTTGCCAGAGTTTCGGCGAGAACGTGATGGCTTATCATCTTCGTCGTCATCGCTCAGGTCGTTCTCGTCTGCCGTTTCACCCGCTCCGCCGAATGCGTCACCATCTTTACGGAAACGAACGCCGAGGATATTAGCTAGCAACGTTTTATAGTTGTCGTACCAGTAGAATTCAACGGATACGTTAGCGTAACAACCCGCGTAAACTTCTTGCCCTTCGATATCATCGCCGTCTAGAGTCAGACCACGTTCAATCTGTTTTTCCCCTAGGCTGGTCATGATTACAGGGCGTTTGTGGCTGGTGGCTTTGAAGTAAAGACCTTCTTCTAAACCTTCGATTGGCTTGTCGCGCTCGGCAAGGTCTTTAACACAGCATTTATCTGCAATGTTGCCGAAGCCGTAATTGCGGTCCATCCACTTCTCGGCAGCTTTCTCGGATTTCATTTTTTCCGTAAGCTCCGCCAAAATTGCAGAATCTAATTTAGTAATTTGCGGGTCGTTCTTATCTAAATAACAGGTTACTTGGTATTTTCCTTTGATAACTTCGCCGTCTTTGTTTTTGTCGTCTTTGGTTTTCTCGAACACATTTACCCAGCCGATACGAACGTTTTTCAGATTTACTTTGATACCCATGATGTATTTTCTCTCTGTCTAGGTTACTCCGGGATACTGCCCGGCCAGTGATTAGAACTATAATACTACTCTAATTCAGTGTCAACAGGTTATTTAACTTTCTTTTTAACTACGTAATACTTATACGGTTGTATCGCGTCATGTAGACTATTCTTATAGTCTTTCACCGCGAAAGCGTCGGCACGCACCCCGTAAACGTCGGCTAATTCTGTGGAGTCTAGGCTGTAACGCGTGTGTTTTCGCATCAAGATGTATACGAACATTAATCCTCCAAGTCTTCGTCTTTTGCTGCCGTGTATTCTGGGCGTTTGTCGTCCGCGGGTGCGATAGACGGACAACCGTCTTTACGCGTTACTAGGTCTTTCAACAGCTCCCATGCTTCCTTAGGTGCGGCTTTCTCCATTTCCGTTGGTGACAACAGTGATTTCTTATACATCAACGCCACAGCCGCGCAGGAATCCACGCCCCCTTTAACCAACAGCTTGCTAATTTCGGTGTCGTCGGTGCCTTTAGCCCAAGCCCTGTTACCCTGTTTACCTTCTACCAGTTTAAGCCCTTCGACTTTCTCACCGCGCATCAACGCGGCATACATGGCCTTTTCAATATCTGCGATGTGCTGTCGCATTAACGGCAGCTTGTCCCACTCGGCTTTGAGCTGTGTGATTGACATTTCCGCGCCGGATTCGTCGGCCAAGTCCTCGCTCGATGCCGCTGCGCTTTTAACTACAACGGCGCCACGTTTAGCGTTGCACTTCTCGGCGAACCGGCACCACTGGCAAGCGTCACTACTCGGGCGGAAGTCGGCAGGCTTAAGCCCTTTCTTACCACGAACGAACGCGTCAATCGCTTTCAATGCCGATGCGCTAGCGTACTTGCCGAACTGCTCCAATGCTTCTGGCGTGGTGTCCCACTCGTCGGCACCGCCTGCGTACGGCTGGAAGATAACTAAACGTACTGCCGTAATATCGTGGGTTCGACGCAGCGCGCGCAGAATACCCAGCGCATACAGCATCATCTGTTTGTTTTCTTTAGCAGATACCTTATGACGGCCTGTCTTTAAGTCACCAACTATTAATGTTCCGTCTGGCAAGATAGCTACTAAGTCAGCTGTGCCAAAGGTTTGTAGCGGCTTACCGTCAATCTCAACTCCCGGATGCAATATCTTCGTTAAGTTAACGCGATACTCGACCTTGAACAGCTCGGCAGCGTCGATAATAGGACGGCAGTAGCTGACGTACTTGTCTACCTGCTTAACAAAATCGTCGGTAACAACTACATCGCCGCGACGTACTTTTGCGTAGGTTTCAATCGGCCCTTTACCGTGATTCTTAACTACGCATTTATTAGTTTCGTTCGGCGTGAACCATTTAACAACGTCGAAGTTATCGCCATAGCTGCCGTTTGCGATTGCGTTAAGTGAATACTCGGCCATTGAGTGCATAGCCGTACCGTTCACCGCCGCTTGACCAGATTCATTTGGTATGCCGAACTCGCAGGCTAACGCCGCAGGGCATCCGAGCCACTTTTTTGCAGCAGACGGCGACAACAGTGCATGTTCCTGATTGCTGCCGCTCTGCGCTTTAGATTTTAGTTTCATTCGATTACCTTTATTTCTGCGCGAAAGAATGCGTAGGATTGCCCTTCGTTCGCGTCCCCCTCATCGTAGTAAAAGCCGGGCAGGGACTGCATGACGCTAAAATCTACTTCTAACATCCCGCTTGTGCGCGACCCGCGCGCTTCGACTTCTACCGGAAAGCTAACATATTTCAATCCTTCATAACCAGCGGGGTTAGTTAGTAATATTTTCACTGCACCAACTCCCACGTATCAATGAGTTTTGCCGTTGATTGGTCGGCGTATCGGGCCCATGCGTCACCTGACGCCCACACAATGATTGCATGGCGTAACGACCCACGTTTAATACGCGACGGCGCGGTCTTGTGGTGGTACTGCGCAACCAAGTCGTTACCTAAGTCTTTCAGCCAGTACGTTAGCGTGTTGTCGCGAGTATCTACGGCAGAATAGAGTTCAAATTTCATTCTGGTATCTCCGCGTCGCAGGTGTAATTAGCTAAAACGGCTACTAACTTTCTAGCTTGCTTGAAGTCAATACACAACGAGTCTATGCCGCTTTCTATGAAAATAAACTTTCCGTTAGACTCGACACTTAATTCGTCGCTACCTTCTGTTTCTTCGATAATCATATTTAATCATCCTTCCAAAGTTGCCCCGCCGAAACGGGGCTAGTGATTGTTAGTCTTCGATTTCGTAGTATTTAGAAACCAGCTTTTTCAAGTCGGCGTGGAACGCTACAACGTCTTCGTCACTAATCTTGCTGATAGTGCGCGCGTCGTATTCATCCATCAGGTCGTCGAAGTCGTCGGCGCAATCATCGTTGTCACCTTCACCGACGGCACCGGCCATCATCTTGATTTCGGCGCGCAGCTCGGACAGGTCTACTTCTGGTTTTGCTGCTTTCTTCTTGGTTTCCTTCTTAACTGGTTCTTCTTCCTCGTCGTTCAAGTCCTCTTCTTCTGGTTCTGGCTTGGACGCCTTCTTAGGTGCGGCTTTCTTAGGTGCAGCTTTAACTTCTTTCTTAATATATTCTGCCACTGATTCTTTAACTGTTTCGCTTAACGTCGCTTCGAATACTTCGCGCTTAGAGTTAGCGGCAATCAGTTCGTGGGCTACAACGAAACGCTCTAACAGGACTAAGAATTTTTCTAACATTGTATGTTTCCTTTTGTTGTTTAGACCGGCGTATCCGGTTGGTGAGATGAACTATAATAGTGTCGTAATGTTCTTGCAAGCACTTTTTACAAATATTTTATTACTTGCGTATTATGCCTGTGTTGCCGTATATTACACGCACATACATATAGGAGATATAAAAGAATGGCATTTGAAGATAACGGTTTGAGTGAGCGCGTCAAAGAGCGCATGAATCACATGTGTTTCACACAGAAGGATTTAATTGAGCGTAGCGGCTTGAAGCAGGCTTTTGTAAGCCATATTATCCACGGCAGAACTAAGATGGTCGGAGCGCCTATCATCTTTAAACTGGCGGACGCGTTGCAGTGTGACGCTCGTTGGTTGGCAACAGGACACAAATAATGAAAGCTAAAATAATGCAGGCCATGCACGCTAGAAAGGCACAACAGGACGAAATATTTGGTGAAAACCACGTATTTCGCGTAGCAACTTGGAATTTGAGAATTTCTATGGTTCGTTTGTTCCCTGAACAAACATGGGCTTGCGAAGATTTGCGCAAATGGCTAACTGAACTGCAAAAAGACGGTCTTGTAATGAAAGATGAGGAATACAGCCGTATAGGGCAAGCAGTTTGGAAGCTGGTAGACAAATAAAAAGAAAGCCCAGACCAAGTATAGAAGGGGCTTTTAGAAAGGATGATTAGGAAAACAACTATGTATATCGCAAAGACAGTATATAACTGTGTTGCTAAATTAGTCAAATAATATAGGTGCAACATGGAAAATATTTTATTCTCAATCGGCAACGACGCTAAATCACGCCGCGCTAAAAACTTCGATATGACATGGCCCGAGTTCATCGCTGAAATGATGGATTACATCGACGAGCCGTCTTTAGGCGTTGAGTTCACAGGTACAGAAACTAAAGACCAGTACGACCGAAAGAAGAAACAACAGAACTATATCGCCGCTGCCGTAGATAAAGTGCGCTCTAACGATACTATCCTTGGCCGCTCTATTATCTTCATCGACCTTGACGGCGTGACCACGCGCCAGGTGCGCAAAGTTACCCGCATCCTTAATCAGCGCGGCTTAGCTTATTTCGCCCACGGCACCAGCTCCGACCGCCACGAATTGAAAGGCGGCGAAGACGTGCGCGCTGTTCGTTTCCTCATCCCTACCAACCGCCCGATGGACGCGGATGAGATTTGGCACGTACAGCACAGCTTCCTTAACTCAATCGGCATTGACGACATGCCGGGTGTTGACCTGACGGCGTGCCAGCGCGCCCGTATTATGTTCGTACCGCCGTATGATGCGCAGTGGTGGGAAGGTGAAGGAAAGCCGGTTCGTGTAAGCAGCATGTTAAACAACAGCTATGAACCACCGAGCGAAAACGGAAACACCAAGTGGACGGACGAAGCCTTAGCCGCCGCGTCTGAAAACTCACAGGCTATCGCTGGCTGGGCGTTCGAAATGGGTCTGGAGCCATTGACCAGTGGGCGTGGCTGGGCGCTGCAATGCCCTAACCATATGTCACATACAGGCGACGACGGCACAGACGGCAGCACGGCTATCCTACTACCCGACTCGTTGCACCCGGAAGTGCGTTTCCAGTGCCAGCACGACCACTGTCGTAATCTGAACAGCCACCAGCACATGACGCTACAGATGGCGGGTGTGCCGAACGCGTACCTGCCAGAAGCACATAACATCAGCAAGAAACAAATTGCTGAAATGCTCCCGTTCTTAGACGAAGACGAAGTAGCCACCATTCACGCAAGCCAAGTAGACGCGGCTGCCGATGGTATCGAAGCCCACCTGTGCCAAGACGAAGACCTGTTAGACGATCCGTGCGCACTGTTCACCAAGCGCGACCCGATTATCGAGGGGCTGTATAACTTCAAATCCACGTTCGAACTGGTGGGCGAGTCCAACATCGGTAAATCATTCTTCTTGCTCGGCCAGATGGCTTGCGTTGCTGGTGGCTTTCCGTTCGCCGGTTCTAAAGTTATCAAGTCGCATTCGTTTTACTTCGACGCGGAAGGCGGCAGCACGACCTTAGACCGTAAGCAGGCGTTACAGAAGACCTACGGCGACGACTTAGACTGGCTACACGTTATTGACCTGCAACGCGAAGGCTGGGACTTAACGTCGAAAGCCGGTGTGCGCGCAATCATCCGCCATATCCGTACCGTAGCAGGCGACGAGCCGGTCGGCTTGGTTGGGTTCGACTCATTGAACCAGTCGGTCGCGCTGTCAGATAAGCCCTTCGATGAAAACTCATCCTCCAACATGGGCGCGGTAGCGTCCGCATTAAAAGCGATTGCCGATGAAACCGGGGCGTGTGCCGGCGTCGTACATCACCCCGCCAAGACAGAGAAAGGCACCAGCCGCGTTGGTCGTGGTTCCGGCGCGTTGCATGGTGCGGTTGATTTCGTGTACTTCATCGACCAGCCGGACGATGCCAAGCCATTACAGCTTAACTTCCATATGGGGAAGGCACGCGGCAGCACGAAACAGTTACCGCGCGGCTTTGTCATGACCAAATGCAAAATCGACGTTGAGCAAAGCCACGACGACGCGATTATTGCCATGCAGTCCGACCGCGAACCGCAAGACTTCTCTGAATATCTTAACGGGTTCACTGTCAAACCGTTCGACAGCTCACCGCGCGACGAGACATTAGTTCTTATCCCTGTAGCCTTGAACGCGTTCGAGTCCGAAGCCGCAACCGTAGCCCGCACGGCAACCAAGGAAGCAAAAGACAATAATCTTAAAGGTGACGAGAAAGCTATCTACGCCGCAATCGAATCGTTACAGGAGGCAGAAGACAGGCCAACAGGTTTCACCGCTGCCGAGATTATCCGGTTAGCAGGCGCGGGCGGTGGTCGCAGACCGGCACTTAAATCACTAGCCGAACGCAAAGTTATCTGCTTCGGACGTGACGAGAACGGAAGATTACTTAACGGCGAGGGTGAACGAAAGACACAATACCGGCTGCCAACATCGCCAAATGACCACTTAGAACTACAGCCAACACTCGACGATTCAGACTTAGAAAACTAAGGAAAAGGGATAGAAAAGGAGAAGTTGGCTGCTGAATAAGGATGCAAGGGATATGCATCTTTATGCACGATTTTAAAGGGATGAGAATAGCTCTCAGGAGAGTTCTCCCTTTTCTATCCCTGCCGTAAAATCAATAACTTAACGGGTCGAGGGAAAAGGGATACGCGTATCCTCTAACGAGGAATGGGGGTCGTTTATCCCTCCCCCTTTCTCCTCGCGAGGATATTCATTTATGCAGCCACCTGTTTCACGGCAACTAGACGTGAGTAACTCGGCAGGAATATGTTGGCTGTAGTAGCTAGACACACGGCAACTATATGTTGGCTGCAACTTAGATTCTTTATGTTGGCTGTGGTGTGGATTGGCAGTAGCTAGGTAGCTACGGGCAGTAGCTGGGCAGTAGCTGGGCAGTAGCTGGGTGGTCTGTCAGATGTTTCTTCTTGTCATACAAGATTCGAGGTTTATGCGTGAAGTAATATTTCTTGCATTCTAGATAATACTGTTCTAATCTAGGTTTATCGAAGCGAGAGGAGATAGGACAATGTTTAAGAAAGGTCAGTTAGTGCGAAGCAAAGTATCTAGCGAGTTTTATATTGTGTTGCACAGCGCAACAAGACGAACACCGGTTACGCTAGTATTCCCTGTGACCGGAGAGCATATCTACATGAACGAGCGCTACTTGGAACTCATCGGCAACAACTACAAGGAGAAGCCACATGTTTAAGATTGGTCAGTTAGTTCGGGTTGCTAACCCATCCGCGCTTTTGTGGGTGATTACCGAATGCGACCACCCGTACTATGAGATACGTTCAACAACGAAAAGTAGATTCGATTACATAGACGGAAGTTTCCTAACGCTCGTCGGCAACAACTACAAGGAGAAGCCGCGTGATGCTATTCCGGAAAGGCGAGATAGTTATAAGTAAAGCCACGGGACTACCAAATGAAGTGGTTAAGGGTATAAAAGATTCGAAGATATGTCCGCCAAAATTGATATGGCTGAAAAGTACAGTAACTGGGTCGGTCAGACTCGTCCCGATAGCTAACATAGAAAAGGTATTTTGATAATGACTCATTACAGCGACCGTTTGCTAGGCGAGATGATTGACACGTACAATATCGGCATGGGTTATGTGTGTGTACTGGACGCCGATAAACAGGAAATTAAATTAATCGTAGAGAATGATGAATAATGGCAACTTTAAAAGACCACCAGAACGCAATGGTAGACCTATTAGCCAACGGCAGCGCTATACCGGCTTCTGCGGCGCGTTTGGCCCACGCCCTACACGATGTATTGGGTTTACTGCTAGAACGCGATAGCGGGCCGCGTTGGAGCCGTGTGAGCGAACATATGGGTACATTCATCCAAGACGTTCGACTGGCTGCCGATTTGGATAGTGCTGTATCTCCGCGCGGTTCGACGTTAATTGACCACCTGCGCGCCGAGCTGGCGAACGTAACGAATCAACGCGACACGTACAAAGCGCGCGGTGAATCGTTAGAGGCGGAAGTAGCGCACCAGTTTGAGCAGATTGAAGAACTAAAAGCGCGCATCGTGGACATAAAAAGCGCGGTATGACACTAGCCAAGCTATGGATTGATGGCTATTGCCACTACTTGGGTACGTTCGAGTCAAAGGCCAGAGCAACTGCAGCAATCAAGTTGCATAAGCTTTGGCTCGAACGCGGCTACACAGAGATACCGAAAGGTAACGGGTACAAATACAGATACGGGAGATAGGAAACAATGACAAGTCGAGAACAGTTTGAAGCGTGGTTGTGTGCTACTTACGGATGGGGTGAAGACGCGTTAGCCTCTGCCTTCTATCAAGGTGACGACGCGACAGGGTATTACATTGGGGGTGATTATATCTATGATGGCTTTTCATGTAACGACCCGCTGTTTTGGGCGTGGCGCGGTTGGCAAGCAAGTCACGAGGCGGTGGAGATTGAACTACCACCTCGGCAAAGAATTTGCGCTTCTGGGTATGGGGACGGGTATTTTGTTTACAGCCCGGAAGGTGAAGGCTTGGTGTACGATGACGTTGTTGAGGCGATTAGTGCCGCTGGCATCAAGGTTAAGGAGGATTAGATATGCTAGTTCCATTTGTAAAGCGACTGCCGGTGCGCCAACTAAAGCCCGGCCAAACCATCACGGGTCTGATGTTCGATGATTTCAGAATCCAGTCTATTGACTATCACAGCGACGACGTTACCTTGAGATTACAGCGGGCGCGCGAACCGGCCAGCTTAAACATTGCTAAAACGTGTCTCATGTTAAACGTATCTGACAACCTAGATATACTATTTTCGGTACTAATAGATTAGTACTTGTTAACTTTTGTCCAGCCTCACGCTATGCTATCAGCACAAACGGCAACTAAACGCAATGAGGACGGCATGATTAATGAGTACATTTGAGAAATTTCTGGATAACATAGGTTGGTTATTCACCGGCCTAATTGGTGCGCTGGTGGCCGTACCATTCCACGAAGACAAGACGATAAAAGGTCGTCTGTGGTTCGTGTGTAGTGGTGCCACCTGCGCGTATTTCCTTACTGGCTTCTGGGCTTGGGCGTATGAAATCCCAGAAGGTCTAACAGGGGCTATCGGTTTCATGGTCGGCGCGTTCGGCGGTTCTTTTGTCGCAACTGTCATTAAGAAATTGCAGAACGCAGACTTAGGAGCGCTAATCGATATCCTTAAAGATAAGTTTAAGGGGAAGCCATGAGTGCATTCGCAATCAATCTGGTTGCCGTTGTAGGCATATTTATCTGGGCTTCGTGGTGTGTCATATACCACGGGGTTAAAGACGGTCTAGTGGGAAAGCTACTATTCGCGTGCGTCGCCATCTCTGCGTTAGCTATCATCATCCATTCGTTTACGGGTCGCTACGAGGCCCGACCATTCATCACAATGAACGTATGTATTGCTATGGTCGGGGTGCGCCACGTGTTTATTAACCTGCATAAACAATACTGCGAGAGTCTAAGGAAACAGAACAATGCGAAACATAAGTGACAACGGCCTACACTTCACCGCTGCGTGGGAGCAATTCAGAGGCCGAGCGTACAAGGCCACATCAAACGAGAAGTATTACACGATTGGATACGGCAGCTATGGCCCGCAAGTAACGCCAGATATGAACATCACAGAAGGCCAAGCGCGCATCCTGCTTAACAAGGATATGAAGGCCGCCGTTACTGCCGTTCGAGCGGTAGCACATCCGGGGCTAACCCAAGGGCAATTCGATGCCGTGTGTGACTTAGTGTTTAACGCAGGCGTAGGAGTAATCGGCGCGAACACCGGCACAGGCCAAGCATTACGTTTAGGGGACACTGGCAACCTACGGTATAAGCTGGGTCAGTTTATTTATCAGAATGGTAAACCAGTGTTAGGACTTCGCCGCCGTGTTGCGGGTCGCCTCGCATTATTCGACGGTAAAACGTGGCAAGAAGCGGAAAAGATTGGACGCGCGGTAAATTAGCGCTATATTAAATATGTGGCGAATTGCAGACCCTCTAGAGTCAAGCCGAAGATTAGCACCGGCCGCCACGCCCAATCAGGAACTTACCCGACAAAGTATTTCCTACGGAGGTGGTCCATATCTCCCACTGCAAGCGGTCAGCAGAGCGAAAGCCCTAGATTAAATATCTGGGGCTTTTTTTTTATTAGCTATTGCATTCCTAGAATTACTATCCTATTATTCATTCAAGCCATACAACATAGGGGTTTAGGAAAATGATAGGTAAAGGCCAAGCAACACATTTACAGACACTGATTAGCCAGTATTCGGAAGCGAGAGCGGACGCGTATTGGTTGGCAGACCAATACAACGGGAAGATGGTGGTTGACGCCGAAGCGCAAGAGAAAGAAGCCAAGCGCAAACTAGATAACTACATCGCCAAGTTAACGGAGACAGGCAAATGATTATGTTAAGAACACCAAAAGAACTGGCATTAGAATTAGCCATGATGCCGTGTGGTGCAAGTTTCTCTAAGATGGGCGTAACGGCAAACGAAGCGCACAAACTAGGAAAGGCGTTTATTGAGTTAGAGACGGCTTATGCCGAGCTTGCGGAACGCTACGATTTAGACGTTAACCCAGAGGGTAAATAACAATGGCTTATATCTATTGCTACGAGTGCGAAGGTGGGCTAGATGCGCCTACCCTTCGGCAGATATTAACGCACACCTATGAATGCCCACACTGTGGCACCAATTGCTCAGAACGTATAGATAAAGATGAATATGTTTACGCAATGGATAAACTTATCGACCGTATCGAATACTTAGAGGAAAAATTAAATGGATAACTACAACTACCACGACGCAGGCACGACACTTAAAGCGCCTAAGTACCCGCGACCTTACGACGCACCGAGCAAAGAAGAACTGCTGGCGCGTAACTCATTCGGCAGCGTGAACGACAATAAGCACTTGGATAAGTTGCTTGGAAGAGAAACAGTGTCGCGTCTAATTGCCGACGTTTCTGTAGGTGATACCATGCGGATAGGCGGGGCGGATGTGACCATCAAACAGATTAAATGGTTTTCGCACGCGGATTCTGTTTGCATCAACGGCGAATACCTATTTGCTAAAACAGATAAGTTGGAGCTACTGAAATGATATGTAAATACTGTCACGGTCTAGTAATTTGGTGCGGGCCGTTTTCCGCGCTAACGCATACAAAATGCACTATTTGCGGGACTATAAACCCTGAATTATTGGAGGAAGGACACGATGATGATTAACACCGAATACGAAAAACTGTGCGTAGACTCTGCGCGCAAGACCACAAAGGAAGTGGCCGCCGAAGCCGTCAAGAACTTAGACGAGAAAATCAAGGACGCAGAGAAAGCATTGCAGCACCTACAGGAGGCGCGCCGCGAGCTGGTGAACCGGTATGATTTGAATAAACATGATGAGCGCGAAGCTTACGAGGCTTACGAGCGACGCTGCAAAGAGTGGAGTTAGACGATGACACAGGTAACTAACACGCTGGCGCTGTTGAACATGTACCGCGATAAGGGGGTGTCTGCGTTTAGGACACCCTGCGGGGTTCGCTTTGCGGGGCTTAAGAACTTAACGGGGGAGCAAAGAAGCGTTCTTCTAAGAATAGAGCAGGGAGAGTTAAACGCAGCGCTGAGGTGGCAAAAAGCATGACAAAAGTAACTAAAGAATCATTAGCCAAACGTATCGCCGAGTTAGAATCGGGTCCGCGTTCGTTGAAAGAGGATTTCTATCTTGCGGCCATGAAAGAACTATATCCTTCGGTGGTTGTACGCCAGAAGCAAGAAAAGTGTAAACATCGTTGGACTACCGATTCTGGCTCGGAAGGCCGCACGCAAACTTGCCATAAGTGCTGGGCTAAGAGGTCATTTTGCTAACAAGTATCCCAGAGCTAATCGTTAAACACGGCAGCATTGCCAGCGCCTGTCGAGAGACGGGCATTAACGAGCTGACCATAGGCAAGTATCGCGACGATGTTAAATGCGAACGCCACGTAATCTATAACGGGCGCTTAATGACCCACTATGTTAAATCTCCTGTGCTTTATACCAAGCGCGGCATAACCCGAACGGATAGACGTAAATCTTATGAATAAATATGATGAACGGGAATACTTAGACGCACTGGTAACAATCGAGCTGGCGGCTAAGTTGGCAGAGATGGACAAGCGCCAAGTGAACAAAGCTATTCGTGCATGTTGGGCTTCTATTCGCGGCCGTATTAGTAACGACCTAAACCGTATGATATTCGACGGCGTAGCCAAACAATTCATGCCACACGGCGCGCTGTGTATGTTGCGCCGCCAATTAGATGAACTAGCGTAAGGAATTAGAGAAATGGCAATAAGTGAACTATCCGTTAAAATACACGTTCGAAAATGGGTACTAATACCGTATGTTAAAATG
>Ga0224735_1014_pt1 | contig 24544 bp, 25 predicted proteins | sample IA12soil_MG_GH6A_2_FD_161635 | JGI IMG/M metagenome (GOLD analysis project Ga0224735, IMG submission 161635) | Enriched cells from agricultural soil in Iowa, United States - IA12soil_MG_GH6A(+) | ecosystem: Environmental > Terrestrial > Soil > Agricultural land | place: USA: Iowa | collected... | reverse complement strand
ATCAGCCGGGCATAATCTGCGGATTTAAGGGTCTTTTGCATGCGCCGCCAAGGCCGTGAATCGGCGGCGAGCAATCTGATCCTGAAAATGGATTATCCCAAAATAGGATTATATTAACTGACGTTGGCGATAGTGACGCCGACAGCCGAGGGTGTCGTGGACTTCTACCCCGTGGGAAGCGATGTGCTGACCCACCCACGCCGAGCCTGCGGGGTGCGGCGGAAGGGCACACTGAGCAATAGCTGGGAGTGATCCATGAATATTGTGATCAAGGCGGCCTTGGGCTGCGCACTTGGATTTATCGTCGTCGGCGCCCTTGTCGGTGGCGGTCGAACTGCGGCACCACCCGCTCCGAGCGCGCCCCTGCCATCCGATCAGGCTCGCTTCATAGCAGCCATCACGCAGGCACGATCTCAATTCACGTCGGCCCCCAATGAACTGGCTGCAGGCGGAATCCGCAATACCAGGCAGCAGGCGATCTGCAGCGCTCTTCAAGGTCAGAGTGCCTCAGGATGGATCGGAAAGGTCGCTTATCTCTCCACCAATGGCGATGGCAAAGGCGTCATTACGCTCGAACTTGCGCCGGGTTTACAGGTCTCGACCTGGAACAACGCCTTATCGGACTATTCTGATAAAACTCTGATCGATCCCGATACGCAATTTTTCAAATCTCTGGTTGCGATGAAACGTGGCGACCCCGTCCGGTTTTCGGGAAGTTTCTTTCCATCGAACCTCGATTGCGTGGGTGAGCAGAGCGTGACCTTGGCCGGATCCATGAAGAACCCGGTCTTCACCATGCGCTTTTCATCCATCCGCAAGCTCTGACCGACTATGAGGACACTTCACTCGTTTGACGCGGAGAAGCGCGGTGGCAGCTCGATGACTCAAACGCACCCGGCCGGCTCGCAGCTATTGACTAATCGACCGCGCTTTCACCCGACCCACGATAGAGTCGTATCGTAGCCGCCCTTGTATGAAAGTGCTTGGCTAAGGCTATCAACCTGATCGTCGTGCTTGCCTTGCGGGAAAGTCAGAAGCTCGGTTTCGAGCTGCGCTAAAAAAGGTGCCTTCTTCGGAAACAGCACCAAACCCGCCTCGAACTTGGCTTGATGCACGAATAGGCGGCCCTGCTTATCACGCTCGATGGGCACGGGTTTGACGGTGTGGATACCGCTTTGCTTAAGTTCCTGAGCCAGAGCGATACCTGTCGATGCGTCCTCGACCAGAATTTTGAGCGGATCGTATCGCTGCGCGAGGGCGATCGCCGTGGCGCGGAGTTGGGGATACTCATAACGTCCCCTTGTGACGTCCATCAGATAGAAGTGTTTATCCACGAGCAACCACGTCGTGCAGACGGACCAGTCGTTCTGAGTGCCAACTTTTGCCGCCGTGTCCCAGCTTTGGATCACTTTGGTGCGGTAGGTGCGTTCCGGCAATTGATCGTAATAGCGCAACCATTCACGCTTGATCATTCCGCCGCCGTCGGGAACGGGAGATTGCTGATATTGGGCCCCGAAGATGCCCGAACCCATTTCGGTGCGAAGCTTTTCCAGCGTTGCGAGAGTCTCGTACGCGGGATGTAGAGCTTGGCCCGCGCGGCGCGCGTGAAAATGCCCTTCACCTATCTCGACCTTCTCATCGACGTCGGCGATGGCAGGCAGGCTCAGGACTTTCCAGTCTTTGGAGTTCTCAACAAGAAAGCCCGTTAGATCATGCAGATGAACTCGCTGCATGACCAGAATGATGACGCCCGTCGCTTTGTTGTCGAGACGCGAAAGGAGTGTATTGGTAAACCACTGATTTAGTGAGTTACGCAGAACGTCGGATTGCGCGTCGACCGGTTTTTGCGGATCATCAAGAATGATCATGTCGCCGCCGAGACCTGTCAGCGTTGCCGAAACGGAAGTCGATCGGCGAAAACCGCGTTTAGTGGTGAAGACATCGGAATCGGCGGTCCGAGCGATACGCATGCTCGGGAACATTTTTCGATACCAATCGGACTGCACAATCGCCCGGAAATCGGCCGCGTGCTTGGCCGAGAGGTCGTTACTGTAGCTCACGCCGAATATCTTCATTCGGGGATCGTGACCGAGCAAGAACGCCGGCAGTATCACCGACACGGTGAGAGACTTCAGGTATCGCGGCGGCATATTGATGATTAAGCGGTTCGTCTCTCCTCGGCGAAGGCGCTGGAGTTGATGCGCAATCGCTTTAATGTGCCAATTGGGCAGGTATTCAGCCCCTGGATTGAGCATCAGAAAGCAACGATGAAGGAAGCTCTCGAAATCATTGCGCAGGATGGAATAGAGGAGGTCTTGATCCTTCATCGCGCCTTCTCCTTTCCACCAAGTGTGGATTGGAAATCACGTAGGTAGGCGTCGAGTACTGCCTTGTCGTCGCGACTTATCTCGGATTCGTCGCCCGCGTTCGATGCGATCGCGGCCAACTGATTTAGCAAAAAGGTAGCGCTCTTGATGTTACCCTTCAAAGAATCCTCCACCACCTTATGGAAGATGCCCTCAATGACTGTGATCCTGCGAATCTTGCCGTCGCGGCGCATTGTGATTTTGCTATCGAGGAGTTCGCGAAGGATAAGTTCGCGACTTTTGGCCCCCTTGGGACGACCTTTTGGATTGCCGCTTTTGCCCGGCCTGAATTGATTTGCCTTTGGCGGCTTGCCATAGCCGACATCTTCGTCGCTCGACTTGAGCCGAACCCGCTTCCGGAACACACGTTTCACTTTTGGAATTGATGCCATTTGTTAGGTCCTTACGCGTTTGAGAACAGGGATCGCTCTGTGGCCACTTCGTCGAAGGTTTGACCGGTAGCCGCGAGTATCGCGTCGCGTCTGGTGAATTCCTGCCAACGGCGGATCGCTACGTCGATGTAGAGGGGATCGATTTCGATGCCATATCCGCGCCTGCCAACTTTCTCCGCGGCTAGAATGGTGGTGCCGGATCCCATAAAGAGATCGAGCACTATGTCGCCACGACGGGAGCAGTCACGCATCGCGTCGGCAACGAGGGCGACGGGTTTGACAGTGGGATGAAGGGTCAGCTCCGCAAGGCGGTCTTTTCGAAATGTATTGACGCCAGCATACTGCCACACGTTCGACCGAGATCGCCCGTGCTTACCAAGCTGAATATTGTTCTGATGGCGCGCTTCGCCGCTTTTAAAGACAAAGACTAATTCATGCTGCGATCGGTAAAGGCTGCCTTGTCCAGGATTCGATTTTACCCAGACAACGATATTCTTCAGCTCGTCATAGATCTTCTTGCCCGCGGCCAGGATTTCCGGCGTATGTCGCCAGTCCATGAAGAAGAAATGCATTGAGCCGTCTTCCGAGAAATCAACCGCGATCCCCATCGAAATGGCGAGGAACTCCGTAAATTCTTCGGACGACATTTCCCCAGAAGCGACGGAGAACTCGCGATGCTTGATCTTGCCTCGCCCTTGCACGGAGCTTACGCGGACATTGTAGGGTGGATCCGTGATAACCATAAGGGCGCGGTTCTTGCCCATCAGATGTTTCAGATGATCCGCTCGTCTACAGTCTCCGCATAAGAGGCGATGCTCGCCGAGCATCCATAAGTCACTTGTACGGCTTGTCGCGTTGCTTTTGAGCGACGGCACAAAATCGCTGGGATCGGCTTCAGCGTCGCTGAAGTCGCCCATGAGACCGTCGATCTCAGCAGGCTCGAAGCCTGTGATCTCCAGATCTAGATTGAACTTCGGCAAAAGCGTAGCGAGCTCGCCAAGCTCGTTTGCCAACGACGCTCTATCCCAGCCCGCGTTAGAAGCTATTTTGTTATCTGCTATTGCAAGGGCGCGCTTTTGAACTTCGGTCAGCTCGGTGCAATATATGACAGGTACTGTTTTGAGCTTAAGCTCCAGAGCAGCAGCCAATCGTCCGTGTCCGGCGATCACATTGCCTCTATCATCCGCCAATATCGGCTGGGTCCAGCCGAATAAGCGAATGCTGTCTGCGATCTGCAAGATCTGCTTTTTTGAATGAGTTCGCGCGTTGCGCGCGTTCCGCTTAAGGGCGGAAACTAGGGTTGTCTCAACTTTCGGCGTCTGCATTGAAGCCCCATTCCAAATGAATGAAGCTCCTAATGTTCACATCCCCGGTGCGGCGTCACCAGCTTAGATCCAAGTGAGAACATGGCCAAAAAGTGGCCATCTGCAGTTCTACGATTTTGGCCTACGTTTTGGATTCCAAAGGCCCACCAAAGCTAGCGTGTCAGAAATCTTTTGCTCCGAGGGAATTGCGGCCGCGGGGAAAATTTCTATAAATTTGCGCTGCACATGTTTTAGCTTGAGACGTGGCTTTTCAACCTCTGCCAGCTTGCCAAAGTCGATAAATTTGAAGCCGTCAATGAATTCACCGAATTCAACGAATTCAAAGAACTCAGCTCCCGTGACCACAGTGCGTTTCGCATCTTCCTCAGATAGCCCCTCCCGGAAAGACCGATAGGCAGCGCCTTCGATCTGCGCGACCGAAATGGCCGCATGGATGATTTTCTCATCTAAGGGGGTGAATTCATATGGAAGTCGACCGGGTATAATCTCGACCGCGCGTAACGTGGTGCCATCTTGCAGCGTGATAACCGCATCATGTGACACCATACCTCCGTCTAATAAATCAACAGCATACTCGCGGCGCTGGCCGGTTAAATTCTCAATTGCACGAAACGTATTGCCTGATTGCAAGGGAATGAAAGTGCTCTCGTCGGAAAGTGAGAGCTTATAATCCAGCAGGACGAGGTGAAGATGCTTGCCCGCATTCAAATTCATTCGCCCAACATGCACCACGATTTGCGCGCGCTCTGAAAGGCCGTGGCTTTTCTCGACAACATGAATTGCCTCAGCGAGGGTTGTCGGTTTCCGTATTGGATCGTTTCGGATCATGGAGGGTATATTAGGAATGAGCTAGGCAAGCTGCAGTATAGTATGTCGAAGCACTTTTAGCTGACATTCATCTTCCGAGCGAGCGATCATGTCGCCGCCATTTAGGGAAGTCACGATTTGCGCCAGTTAGAAATGTCACCCGGTCGGGAGCAGGATAGCCGCCTTTCTGTGGGTTAGAGGTTGGAAACCGCCGGATCTATCCGATCTTAAACATGTGGTTCTTCTGGCCGCGCCGGCGCGGCGCCTTGGCGGAGCGGGACATGTCGAGCTGTTTCTGTTGTTCGGCAATGTAGGCCAGGATCGGGCCCAGCCGCTTGTTCTCGACAATGGCGGCCTGGTTGACCTGCGGACGTTTATCGAAGGTCCGGTAGGGCAGATCGACGCCGTGGTGCCGGATGGCCAGCCGTCCGTCGGGGTAGTCAATCACCGTGACCCGCTTGCGTGCCAGCGACCGTGCGATCGCGGTCGGCTCCAGCATGAACAGCACCTGGTCGTACTGCAGCGTCAGGTTCACCGAGACCGAGCGCTCTTCCTTCCAGGCAAAGGCGTCGTCGAGATCATCATGCCCGGCGAGCGGGCGGTGACCATCGCGATCCTCGAAGGGCGCCTTGGCAAAGCGCGCGTTGTGCTGCTCCATGAACGTCGGCAGGAATGCATTGCCGGCTGCGATGGTGTCGATGCCGCACAACCGCATCTCCTTCACCAGCCGGTCCTGCAACGTGCCATGGGCCCGTTCCACTCGGCCCTTGGCCTGCGAGGAGTTGGCACAAATGATGTCGATGTTCAGCGCGTGCAGCGCCCGGCCGAACTGGGTCATGCCATCGCCGGAGGCGGCATCCTTCCTGTTGACCCGGAACACGCCGTGCTTGTCGGAGTAGAACGCCACCGGTTTGCCGTGACGCTCCAGATAAGCGCGAGTGGCGGCAAAATAATCGAAGGTGCTCTCGCTCTCGACAAACTGCAGATGCATCAGCCGGCTGGTGGCATCGTCGATGTAGACGAGCAGGGTGCATTGCGGACCGCGGCCCTCGAACCACCAGTGCTCCGAGCCGTCGATCTGGATCAACTCGCCCAGGCAATCGCGCCGATACCGCGGCTGATGCACAGGCTTCAACCGGGCGCGGCGATCCTTCCACAGACCCGCCATGATCATCCATTGCCGCAGCGTCTCGCGCGCCAGGTGAATCCCGTGCAGCTCCGCCAACTTCTCCGCCGCCAGCGTCGGACCGAAGTCGAAATAGCGCTCACGGATGATGCCGATGACTTCGGCGCGCAACGCTGGCGGATAACAGCGGTTGCTCGGCCGGCCGCGGCGGCGTGAGACCAGCGCCTCGGGGCCATGCTGGTCGTAGGCCTTCGCCAGCCGGAATACCTGACGTCGGCCAAGTCCCATCAACGCCGCAGCATCCGCAACCTTGATCCTGTTCGCCGCCAGATCCTGCAACACGCTCATCCGGTCGATCTCCGTCCGGCTCATCGCAATCACCGTCATCGGCCCCATGCTCCCCAACTGAAACCGTGGAGAGTGACATCTCTATCTGGGACAACAGTGACTTCTCCATCTGGCGTCTACAATGCAAACGCAAGACTACACTGGATCGCAGGACGCGGTCAGGTCGTGTCAAACGGCGGGCCACCCAAACACTTAAGTGGAGCAATTTACGAGATCACAGACCGTAAGGCACTTGAAGCACGTTTGCTCTCCGTCAACGAGACGCTTGAAGCGAGGGTAGCCGAAGCGCGGGTGGAAACGCGAGCCTTGGAAGTTCTGAACCAGGTCGGAATTGCCGTTGCGGCCGAACACGATATTGCAAAGTTGGTACAACTCGTGACCGACGCCGGCGTCGAGCTTAGCCATGCCGAGTTCGGAGCGTTCTTCTACAACGTCCTACGGGAAGACGGCGAAGCATATACTCTGTACACGCTATCCGGTGCGCCGCGCGAAGCGTTCGAGAAGTTTCCGATGCCGCGCAACTCAGCCATTTTCGAGCCTACGTTCCGGGGAGGGGCGCCGGTGCGATCAGATGATATTCTTGTTGATCCACGCTACGGAAAAAATCCTCCCTATCATGGTATGCCCCAAGGCCATCTGCCAGTGCGCAGCTATCTTGCGGCATCGGTTGTATCGCGCTCCGGTGAAGTTCTAGGTGGACTTTTCTTCGGTCATGCACAGCCAAGAGTGTTTACCGCGCGGGCGGAGCGGATCGTTGAGGCGCTCGCGGCCCAGGCGGCGGTTGCCATCGACAACGCCAAACTCAATGAAGTCAATCTGCGCCAGATCGCAGCGCGAACACAGGCTGAGAGCGATCTCCAGCAACTAAATCAAAATCTTGAGAAGCGCGCGGAAGAACGGGCGCAACAACTAGCCGCCAGCGTGATGAAGCTGGAAGACACAGAAAGGCGCTTTCAGCATCTTGTTCAAGGCGTGACCGATTACGCAATCTATATGCTCGACGTAGACGGGACGATCATTAACTGGAATCCGGGAGCTGAGCGGATCAAGGGATATTCGCGCGCCGAAATCGTCGGGCGGCATTTATCGACCTTTTATACACCGGAAGATATTGAGCGCGACCTTCCCAAAACCGCGCTCGGGACGGCGTTGGAGACTGGAAAATATGAGGCGGAGGGTTGGCGTGTGCGCAAGGACGGCAGCCGTTTTTGGGCAAGCGTGGTCATCAATGCGATTCGGAGCGCTGACGGTAAGCATATTGGGTTCGCCAAGATCACACGAGACTTGACAGAACGTCGGGCCGCTGACGAACGCGCGCGTCAGGCGCAGAAAATGGAAGCCATTGGCCACCTGACCGGGGGCGTTGCCCATGACTTCAACAATCTTCTGATGGTCATCGTCGGTAATCTCGAAACTGTTCAGCGCAAGTTGAATGACATACCTGTCGATATTCCCAGGCTTGCAAGGTCCGCCGAAAACGCAATGCGCGGCGCGCGGCGCGCCGAGTCACTAACGCAGCGTCTGCTTGCCTTTTCCAGGCAACAGCCTCTCGATCCGAGGCCGCTGGATCTTGGCCGTACAATACCGGGCATGTCAGATATGCTTCGCCGTACGCTCGGAGAGCAAGTAAGTATCGAAACTGTGCTGGGCGGTGGGACGTGGCGGGCACTCGCTGATCCGAACCAACTCGAACTTGCCGTTCTCAATCTGGCGGTGAATGCACGTGACGCTATGCCGGACGGTGGAAAATTGACGCTCGAAACCGCGAATGTGTATCTGGACGAAAAATATACTTCCACGCAGAATGAGGTCGTTCCTGGTCAGTACGTCATGATCGCGATCACGGATAACGGGAGCGGGATGACCGATGAGGTTAAGGCCAAAGCCTTTGACCCGTTTTTTACCACCAAGGATGTGGGGCATGGCACCGGGCTCGGCCTCTCGCAAGTTTATGGCTTCATCAAGCAGTCGCGCGGACACGTCAAAATCTACACCGAACTCGGGGAAGGCACCACGATCAAGCTTTACCTGCCCCGCGCGCATGCGGTTCCTGACGAAGTAGAGTATGAGCATGGCAAAATACTTGTTCGCGGCCGCAAAAACGAAACCGTTCTTGTGGTGGAAGATGATCCTGATGTGCGCGCCTATAGCTGCGACACGCTAAGCGAGCTTGGTTACGACGTTCTTTCCGCTGGTACTGGCGCTGCCGGGCTGGGCGTTCTGGACAGCAACCCGGCTATCCGTGTTCTGTTCACCGATGTCGGACTTCCAGGTGGCATGAATGGGCGACAATTAGCGGATGAAGCGCGGAGACGCCGCCCCCATCTCAAAGTTCTTTTTACAACGGGCTACGCGCGAAACGCGATTGTCCATGACGGCCGGCTCGATGCAGGTGTGGATCTTATCACCAAGCCCTTTAGTCAGGCTGCGCTCGCGGAAAAGCTGAGAGACATTATTGATGCTAAACGAGAACCCGGCCGGATTTTGCTTGTTGAAGACGAAGCGCTTATCCAAATGCTCGCCGCTGAATATCTGCAAGGAAGCGGTTTTACCGTTCATCCCGCTGGCACCGCGTCCGAAGCGATGAACGTGCTGGGCAAGATACCCGGCGGTGTTGATGCCGTTGGCCGACATGGGTCTTCCAGACCGAAGGGGCGACGAGTTAATCCGTGAGATAAGAGCACTGCACCCGTTCTTGCCGGTGGTGGTGGCCACCGGCGCAGACTCGGAAGAGATCAGGACGCTATTCGCAGGGCAAGAGAAGATTGCCTTCGTCACGAAGCCTTACCGTGAAGTCGAGCTGCTCAGTGCGCTTTCCTCGCTCGGTATCCCCGCAGAAGCCAAGCGGTAATGATATTCAGGGACTACCTCGGCTCTATCTTGGCTCTCAGACGATGAAATTATTCCGCCTCGCCCCGTTCGGATCGATGGAAAGCGTCGGGCATACAGCCCGATTATTATAAATTTGTCCTGGAAATCATCTATTGAGCGGTGCAGAGAGAGTTTGGCGCGCACCGGAGGCGTCTTGAAGCTCGCTTATCCTGAGAATGTCCGTTCACCTGGGGTGACCGAAACGGCCATCGTCCATTCAAAGCGACGCGAAGGACCCAGAGCGGACTTCGGACCAGCCGACCGCTTGATATGGCCGGTGCTCTATATGTCTAGGACTCGAGGATCGCCTTGCTCTGGGCGGTGAGGTTATTCTTGCGGCGGAGCTGATAGGGCCGAAAAAGTACGGCCCGCCGAAGCGGGCCGCATGTATCAATCGATGACTTCTATGACTAAGACCGTCCGATCATTGACGACGGCGTAACGATACTTGGTGACGCCGTACTCGCGCGGTACTTCGTAATAGGTTACGCCGCTTGAGGGCAGATCAGCGCCAACTCGTACTTCACGGTCATAACGATAGGAGCTATGCTTTTGGCCCGATACATAGGTGCGAAAGCTTGGACGGGTTTCGTCCGAAATGCCACCCGCAGGGCACTGCGCCAACAGTAGCGCCCAGGGGGCCGCCCACGATAGCGCCGCCGACAGCGCCCGCACGCTTTGTGCAAACGCGCCGGTTGAACCCACGAGGGCAATCAGTAGGCTTCATAACGTCTTTCTCAGTGTTACATCGTGCGAGCTAACAAACTCGGTTGCCAAATGTTCCCGGCGTCAGCGGCGCTCCGTGGAAATTAGGCGAACGTTCGTTGCCCGTCCGGCATTGCGGAGACATGAAGGAGTAAAATTCGGCCACACCTGCTTCGAACAGTCTTCCGTCGAAGTGTGCGCTTTGTCGCTGGGAATGGTTTCGTGTTCTGCGCGAGCCCCTGTTGCCAGGAGAAGCAGTACTGCGACCGCTGACAAGTTACGTTTCATTCATGCACCTCTTTGTAAAATTTTAATCCTAACGAAGATATGGGCGCGGTGTTCCGCTGAATTTTACGAGGCGAAAAAAAACCTGCCGAGTGGGTACTCGGCAGGCTGCGCACAGAAGTCTGACAGACGGCAAGTGGGGAAAACTTGGTGGCCCGTCGCCTGCGTTCTCAACGATCAGTTTTCCGAGCAAACTTTGATGGTCTTCATGCCGGTCTCGGCTTCGGTCCGGGTCTTGAAGGTGCCGTTATCGACAACGGTCGTGGTGGTTGTGGTCGGCTTCTTGTCGACGATGGTGCACTTCTTGGTCGTGGCATCCCTCACAACGTAAAATTCGGTGGTCTGCGCGAACGCCGAGGTGACGGTAAAGGCGACGACAGCGGTCGAAAGCAGGAGCTTCTTCATGATTTTTTCCTTCCAGTGGAGTCTAAGCTTTGTTGAAACAAGTAAAGTGGACGGCTCGCCGCAGGAAGCGGCTCGCGCCACCTGCTCACGGAGTCAAACGCGCCATATTGCCACTTGTTCCCGATCTGGGTCGGTCAGTGTAAGCGAGGGCAGCAGCGGGTGAGGCGCTAACACGCTGACCCGAACAGCAGCATGGTGAAGCGGAAAGCAGGCGCATGGGGGTCTTCATAGTTCGGTGGTCGAGGCCGACGCCGTCGGACAATTGGGATCATGAGGGACCTGAAGGGAAATAACTTCCCGCGAATAAGATCGGTTTCCCGTCGCGCGCCCGTCTTTCGGCGGATTGCCACGTTTTCCTAGCGGGAACTGAACGACCGTCCTTTAGTTCTGTCATGACAATAGGGGCGCGACACGTGATGGCAAGAAGAGTGGGTTTAGCCGCGCCCAAAAAACGGCCGTCGGAGCGGATCGACGACGCGCCTGCCACGACGGAGAGGAAGCCTCTTCCTTTGGGCGCCGGCGCGCGCATGAATGCCCGGGTCGTGCTTGCCCTAGTCCTATTTGGTCTAGCGGTGTGGACCGCCGCGGGTTTTCTGCCAGCGCTGATTTGGGCCACGATTCTCGCGGTTGCCCTGTGGCCGCTGTACCTCAAATTTGCGGCACGCTTCTCCTACGGTCCCTCCAGCTTGGCTGCGTTCATCTTTACCGCAATCGTTGCACTGGTCCTGTTCACTCCGATGTCGCTTGCCGTCTACCAGATAGCGCAGCAAGGCGACGTGCTCGTGAGTTGGCTCAAGCAGGCCCAGGAGAGCGGGGTTGAAGTCCCGGATTGGGTCGCTCGCCTGCCGGTTGCCGCGGAAAGTCTGCAATCATGGTGGCGCGCCAACCTCTCGGACCCGAAAGCGGCCAGCGCCTTGCTTCGAACCGTCAATGCGGACAATGCGTCAGAGTTTTTCAAAACGTTTGGCGGACAGCTTCTCCATCGGCTGTTCCTGTTGATATTCTCGCTCGTGACCTTGTTCTTTCTGCTCCGCAATGGTCGCGCCGTCGCGAGCCGTTTCCTCGAGACGTGTGACCGCCTTATTGGCGATGCAGGGGAGGGGCTGGTCGAGAAAATGGTTGATGCCACGCGCGGCACGGTGAACGGCACTGTTCTGGTTGCCGTGGGCGAGGGATTGCTGATTGGCGTGGGCTTCCTCGTGGCGGGTGTACCAAATCCGGTGATGTTTACGATTCTGACGACGGCTTTCGCGATGCTGCCGCTCGGAGCATGGCTCGCCTTCACCACGGCGGCGTTGGTCCTGGTCTCCGGCGGCGGCAGTGGGTTCGCGGCCGCAGCCGTATTTTCCTGGGGAGCGATCGTCATGCTTGCAGGCGATCATTTCGTCTGGCCGACTCTGGTCGGCGGTTCGGCGCGTCTCCCGTTTCTTATCGCCTTTATCGGAATCTTCGGAGGCCTCGCTGCCTTCGGATTGTTCGGATTGTTTCTGGGGCCTGTGATCATGGCGGCGTTTCTGACCGTTTGGCGCGAGTGGATCTACCGGCCCGTTCCACAATAGGATTCTTCAGCGAGTGACCTGACCGGGCTTTTTTAGACCAAGCATTGTGAGAGAATGTCTTGGAAAGGAGCTTTGGTGATGCCGAAGAAGAGGTTTAGCGCAGAGCAGATTGTGGTGGTGCTTCGTCAGATCGAAGTGTTGATGTCGCAGGGCAAATCGCCGCCGGTGGCGTGCCGGGAAGCCGGCATATCGCAGCAGAGTTATTATCGATGGCGCAAAGAGTATGGCGGCCTTGAACTTGATCAAGCCAAACGGATGAAGGATCTGGAGCGGGAGAACGTCCGCCTCAAGCGCCTTGTTGCCGATCTGTCTCTCGAGAAGCAGGTGCTCAAGGACGTTGCCTCGGGAAACTTGTAAGCCCCGAGCGGCGCCGGCAGGCAGTCGAAGGCATCCGAAGGAAGTATGGTCTCTCGGAGCGCCATGCCTGCCGAATTGTCGGTCAGCCCCGCGGAACGCAACGATACTCCACCATTGTCCGGGCTGATGAGGATGCGCTGACGCGAGCCATTATATCTCTCGCATCCCAGTACGGACGATACGGCTATCGGAGGATCGCACAGCTGCTTGCCGATGCTGGCTGGCAGGTTGGGTGTGATCGCGTGCAGCGGATCTGGCGTCGTGAGGGGCTAAAAGTACCAAGGAAGCAGAAGCCGCGGGGCCGGCTTTGGCTCAATGACGGGTCTTGTATCCGGCTGCGGCCGCAGCATCGCAATCATGTGTGGAGCTACGACTTCGTCGAAGCGCAAACCCATGATGGACGAAAGCTCCGACTGATGACGTTGATCGACGAGTTCACCCGGGAGTGCCTTGCGATCCGGGTGGCTCGCCGGATCAATAGCTTTGGCGTCATTGAGACGATGGCCGATGTGATGCTCGCCAAGGGCGTCCCGGAACACATTCGCTCGGACAACGGCGCGGAGATGACAGCAAAGATCGTGCGCAGCTGGTTTGCCAAACTTGGAGCGAAGACACTTTACATCGAACCCGGCAGTCCCTGGGAGAACGGCTACTGCGAGTCCTTTAACGGAAAACTGCGCGATGAACTGCTCAATGGGGAGATCTTCTACAGCCTGAAGGAAGCCACCGTTGTTATCGAGCAATGGCGCAAGCACTACAACACGATCAGACCGCACTCATCGCTGAACTATCGACCACCGGCTCCGCACACATCAGCGCCAGCAACCCATCTGGATCGGAGCGCGGCAATGCAGTAGTCTCTATCCCGCTGGTCCAAAATATCCGTCAGGTCACTCATGCTTCAAAATCTTTTCATTAATCCGATTGCGATGGTCATTTCGTCGCAAATCTTCTGAACATTGTTGTCTGCAAAGACATCAACGCACCTGCCGCGCCAACCGTTCGAGCCGGTCGGCGATCGCCAAAGCCGCAGGAGCGGTCCGCGCTTAGGCTAGGATTGGAATTTGCTCATGGAGGAAGGCGCGGGGTGAAGCCTACATTGCGCAACGCACGCCGATGCCAGCCGGTCTAGCGTCTACGGCTCTGTGTGTCCCCCGTCGCGTGCGATGGCCTTGTACAGCAGTTCTGTGCTTTGTTCGCGACGCGCAGCGACGACACGGGCCAAATGACCATATGATAGCCCATGTCCTTGAACTCCTGCGCGGTGAAGAATGGCGTCTTGCTGAACTCTGTCATGTTTGCCGGCAACGGCACACCGGGCTTCCGCTTTCGAAGCGGAGCGATGGCGCTACGACATCGAATTGCTGGGGCTGGTCCGAAGTAGATGACGGAACTTCAGAGTACGCGACTGGCCGTTGAGCAGCTTCAGGACCAGTTCGTCGGTCAGTCCGATTTGGTATGCGCTTCCGTTCTAGCGCTGGCATCAGGAATCCGCACGAAGCTACACGATAGTATTTCTGGTAAATTTCTCAATATAATCCAGTAACTTATCGGATGCAGCCGCGGCTGATTTCGCATTGCCTCTGCAAATTTGTTCGGCCAAATTCGCGTGCAGCACGGCGGTATCAACTAGGCTTGCGTGTCTTCTATGGTACTTCACCCAAAATCGCCTGGATAGGCCGTGCAGTAACGCCATGGATTTCGCAGCAAACTCATTTTGAGAAGCCTCATATTCCAGCTCGGTCAGCCGGTTGTCCCAGCGACTAAATAACGTTTCATCGGTATCCTCGGTAAGCTGCCGCAGGTTCGAGCCGATGTTAGCGAACTCCTTCCTCTGTTCTGGACTGGCGCGTTCGGCGGACAGTCGCGCAAGCAAACGTTCAGTCTCCCTTCTCATTTCCAAAAGACTAAGCTGCTTGTGAACGTTCAATTCGCTGACCAGAACCCCCCTTCGTGGAAGAATGAGAACCAAACCCTCGCGTTCCAGACGTCGCAAGGCTTCACGTATCGGTGTCCTGCCCATGTTCAACTGGCTGGCAAGAGTTTGTTCGGAGAGTGCGGCTCCTGGCTGCAATCGCAGGGTAACGATCATCTCCTCCAAAGCGCGATAGGCGTGGTCGGCCAGACTGATGTTTGAATCATCGTCGTCGGGTGCGAACGGCTTTTGTCGTTTGTGAGCATGATGTTTGCGAAGCATCAGACCGGGGCTCTCTCTCTCTCGATTTGGACGGATCAATATGAGTACACATAGCTGACATTTGTCCGATCGCAACGACGCAAATGACCTCTCAGCTTGAGCGGTGGAGATGGCCACTGCAACAGACTTGACAAGCGGCAGGCCCCGGGATTATGTTGCCGACAACTGAAATTTCAGGTGTCGGCAAGTAGGACTATGATCCTGAATTGTCGGCTAAAAGGGAGGAAGGGTCATGGAACTGCAGAAATCAGCCATGTCCGATAGGCAACGCGCGTTCCGCGCGACCTATCGTCATCAAATCGCAACTTGGTACAACGGCTGGCTTCACCTCGCGGTGATTTTTGTTTCCGGCTTCGCCGTCATTTACGTCTGCGCGGCGAATTTGCGTGACGGCGCGTGGTGGGCGTGGGGCGTCATTCCTGTTGTTTTCCTGGCGTACCAGTTCGGAGAATATTGGGCCCATCGTGTGTGGCTTCACCGGCCTGCGCAGAATGGGGCGCTTCGTGAACTCTACAATCGGCATACTCTGCAGCATCATCAGTTCTTCACTGACCACGAGATGCGATTTGCTGATCACATGGACTGGCGTGTCACCTTCTTCCCGCCGTTCACAATGGCCACCATGCTTCTTGTGGCTCTGCCTAGTGCGGTGATTTGCGGTCTGCTGCTATCGCCTAATGTTGGCTGGCTTGTCATGGCGAGCGTGATTGGCAGTTACATGTGGTACGAGTTCGTTCATTTCTGCTGCCACGTGGAAGACAACTGGTTCCTGATCAACTGTCCGATCGTCAACACCGCGCGCAGGCATCACAAAGCCCATCACGACCACTCCATCATGATGGAAGTCAATATGGGCATCGGAACTCCGATTTTCGATTGGGTTTACGGCACGTCCGATCTCGATCGCGGCTTCTTCGGGCACGTCTTCAATGGAAATAGCTGGAAGCACGTAAAATCGGGCCTGCGAAAAACAGCAAAAACACCGACGCTAAAATTGCAGCGCTTGGCGGAGAGCCAGTGAGCTTGCCTGTCGTGCTTTGAGTAAATTGCAAGTTGGGAGCAACGTCGATGGAAGCTGCGCTTTCGATTGCCCGTACAGTGGAGCCGGATCTCGTGTCGCTGGGATGGTTCTCCATTCTTTGGCTGGCCTGTTGTCTAAGCGGGCTGACAATTTCCGGCATGCTGCCCTTAGGTGTGCGAGCAAACAATCTCTCGACCCCGAGCGGAACTGGCCTGGTGGTCGTGAACATCTTCTTGCTCTTCTTACTACTCGCAGGAACGGCTTTGTTTGCTGCGCTTACCCTTCGCGTGTCGAGCATCATTCTTATGGCAAGTTGGATATTCCTCTTTGTGCCGGCCATCCTTGATGTGTTTCCCGAGCGTTGGATCGACAGCCGCGGTGGATTGACGGTCTTGCTCTGCGTTCAAGCAGTCGCGCTGGTGATGCTTTGTCGATCCTCTTCTGTCGTAGCTACGCTGTCGATGATTTGAGCGAGGAATAAGATCATGATGGCCAAAATAAAGTCTGTGATTTCGATTCTTGTTCTTGCTGTTGCCTGCGGTATCGCAGCTTACGACTATCGCATCGGACTAATTGCACCGGCTTTGGTATCCGTGGGGGTTGGCCTGTTCGTGGTTTTTGCCATTTGGGTCTTTCCCGATGTCAAACCGAAAAGTCAGGTCAACAAATAGGAACGTTGCGTTAGTGAAAAAACGCGTTACGGCGTCACCGAGAAATAGGAACTTCTAATGAAGCTGACGGGCAAGACTTTTCTTATTTCCGGCGCGGCGAGCGGCCTTGGTGAGAGCGCTGCCCGCCTTATGGCGCGCAAAGGAGCTAACATTGTTATCGGCGACATACTCGATGAAGACGCTTCGCGAGTTGCTCAGTCGATCATTTCTGATGGTGGATCTGCGTCGGTCTTTCATCTCGATGTTTGCAATGAACCGGATTGGATCGGTGCGGTGAATTTCGCTGTATCCAGCTATGGCAGGCTCGACGGGCTTGTTAGCAATGCGGGGATCAGCGGGATGATTCCGGATGTCATGGATACGGAATATTTTGATCGTCTCCTTGCGATCCACGCACGTGGAACGTTCCTTGGCATCAAACATTCAGCACCGGCCATTGCCCAGGCTGGCGGTGGATCAATCGTTGCCGTCTCATCCATCGCGGGAAAGGTTGGCGCGGATTACGTCCACATGGGATACAATGCGGCAAAGGCGGCAATACTTCTTCTCGTGAAGTCAGCATCGGGATACTACGCGAAGGATAACATCCGCTCGAACGCGGTTATTCCCGGGTGGATGCCGCCGATGCGCACATCTGTTGCATCTGCCGACCCGGAGTTGCGTCCAAAGCTTCTGAAGTCGGTCCCGTTAGGGCGCACTGGTCTCTTTCCCGAAGTCGCTGAAGCCATCGCCTTCCTGTCATCCGATGAAGCTTCGTACGTTAACGGCGTCGAACTTCCGGTGGATGGCGGGTTTCTGGCATATCGAGCATTTTCGTGACGGTTGTGAGCGGTTGTCGCGATAGGTGCGTGTACGTGCGGCCTGTGCTCGATACCCGTGCAAAGGCTTGAAGGGCAAGGACATGAGTATTTTCAAGGGAACGAGATCGATTGACGGAGTGCGCGTGACGGTTGATGGGCAGCCGCTGGATCACGTTCTCCATATCAGGACTTATGGCAGCGGATTCTTTGAATGGAGTTACGAAGGCGATGAGCCAATGCAATTGTCTTTGGCAATACTGAACGAATATTACGGCGATCAACAGAAGGCGTTGTCGATGACCGAGAGGTTCATGAAAGAGATCGTCGCGAATTTCGACAACGACTGGGTGATGACAAGCGAGGACATTCGAACTGCATTGTTGCAGATGCATCCTATTCCAACCAATGCTTCGGTACGTTGATATGTGCGAAAGATGGGGTGGTCGTTCACGTCTTGGCTGCGAAATCGTCTCGCGCCTGCCTATCGCAGATTGCAAGGGAAGCATTGGGGCGTCGAGGACCGGCACGGTGGATAAGAACAGGCCCGCAATCACCTCGATGGACATGCGGCAAAAATACCGGGATCGCACGCCGGTAGTGCAGAAACGATAAGATTGGACAAGCTTTCAAAATATGACTGCAAGAGCGCGAAAAGCGCCGCGACGGTCAACGGGGGATATCAATTGTCGGATTTTTCTAAGCCAGACTCTGCAGGCTTGAACGTCAGCCATTTGTCGCTTGCGTTCGGCGGGCTGAAGGCGCTGTCGGATGTTACCTTCTCTGTAGCGCCGGGGGCGATCACGGCGGTGATCGGGCCGAATGGCGCCGGCAAGACATCGCTATTCAACTGCATATCTGGTTTTTACAAACCTTCGGAAGGCAAGATTGAATTCGGCGGCGAAGACATTACTCGGCTGCATCCGCCGGCGCGGGCCAAGATGGGCCTGGCACGCACGTTCCAGAACATCGCGCTGTTTCGCGGCATGACGGTGCTGGACAACATCAAGCTCGGCCGTCACGCGCACATGCAGACGAACGTGTTCGATGCGCTGTGGTACTTCGGTCGCGCCAGGCGTGAGGAGCTTGAACTGCGTTCCGAGCTCGAGCGGCGCGTGCTTGATTTCCTCGAGATGGAGTACATCCGCGATCATCCCGTCGCGTCGCTATCCTATGGCTTGCGCAAGCGCGTCGAACTCGCGCGCGCGCTTGCGATGCAGCCGCGCGTGCTGATGCTCGATGAGCCGGTGGCGGGCATGAATCGCGAAGAGACTGAAGACATGGCGCGTTTCATCCTCGACGCGAAGGAGGAGTGGGGGGTGACCATCCTGATGGTCGAACATGACATGGGCCTCGTGATGGATATCTCGGACCACGTTGTCGTGCTGAATTTCGGTCAGGTGATCGCGGCCGGAAAACCCGCGGAGATTCAGAACAACCCGGACGTGATCACGGCCTATCTCGGGTCCGGCGATGTCGGAGAATTGTCGCGGCGTATCGCTTGCGAAAAGGCAGCATGATGGACTGGCTCTTTCTCATCGAGGTTGTTCTGTCGGGTCTGGGATCAGGTGCGTTGTTTGCCCTGACGGGCATCGCCTTTGTGCTGATCTACAAAGCGACGAAGGTGATCAATCTTGCCGTCGGCGAGATGTTGATGCTGTGCGCCTATTTCTTCTTCGGTCTGACCACCGCGCTGGCCCTACCTGTGTGGCTCGCGATTATACTGACCGTGATCGGTGGCGGTGTTCTTGGCGGCGTGGTGGAGCGGGCGCTCATACGACCGATGCTTGGTGAAAGTCCGATCTCGGTGTTTATGGTGACGGTCGGTTTGAGCTCGGTGTTGATTGGCTTTGTTGAACTCGTCTGGGGTGGAGATCCCAGAACACTGCCTAATTTCCTCCCGACAAAACCAGTGTTCATTGGCGATGCTTATGTATCGCCGAAGATAGCGGTATGCTTCGTCGTCGCTTCGTTGCTCATAGCTGGTTTTCTCTTGGTCTTTCGCAAATGGCGCGGCGGCGTGGCGCTGCGCGCCACTGCTGCTGATCAGGGGGCAGCGTTTTCATGCGGCATCAACGTTCCAGCGGTGTTCTCGATTTCGTGGATTGTCGCGGGGATGGCGACGGCTGTATCGGGGATCCTCATTGGCTCGATCGGTGGTATCTCGCCGAGCATGGGCGTGTTCGGATTGACGGTTCTCGTCGCGGTAATTGTTGGCGGGCTCGACTCGATTGCCGGGGTGCTTGTGGCTGGCCTGGCGATCGGTGTCATTGAAGCGCTCGTCGGTACGTATCTTGGCGGCGAATTCAAGCTCTTCGTCACTTTTGTTACTCTTATCATTGCCATGATGATCCGGCCCTACGGATTGTTTGGCACAATCGAGATCGAGCGACTCTGATGCGTATAAGCGCCGCCCACGAAACTTATGCCCAGGCAGAGTCGTTTTTGGATACCAATGTGCAGCGCGTGATGCTGCTGTTGCTGTTCGCAGGGCTGGTGGTGTTTCCGTTCTTGGCTGACCAGTACTGGATTTATCTTGCGTGTCTCGTCGCAATCCATATCGTCGGTACAACTGGTCTCAACATTCTCACAGGCTATACCGGACTCATAAGCGTGGGCCAAGCGGCCTTCATGTCGGTCGGAGCCTATACGGTCGCGATCCTCGAGATCCATGTAGGTACGCCCTTTATCTTCAATTTGATTGCAGCTGGAGTAGTCGCCGCGGGTGTCGGCGCGATCTTCGGGGTCCCAAGCCTTCGCGTAAAAGGTCTTTACCTGGCTATTGCGACCATCGCGGCATCATTCATTCTGCATTTCCTATACACGAACGGACCGTCGATCCTTGGAGGTACGCAGGGGCTCAGCATGCCGCCGGCGCGGTTGTTCGAATACGATTTCGTGCGTCCGTTCCAGTTGTACTGGCTGTTCGTGCCACTGACCGCACTATCGGTGTTCGCCGCAGCCAACCTGTTCCGGACCCGTATCGGCCGCGCCTTCATTGCGATCCGCGACCGCGATATTTCCGCTGAAGTGCTGGGAATTCCTCTGCTGAAATACAAGCTGCTTTCCTTTGCGCTCTCGTCCTTTTACGCCGGTATTGCTGGCGGGATGTGGGCCTATTTCTTTCGCGTGGTTACGCCGGAAAGCTTTCCGTTGATCTATTCGATATTCTTCCTCGCCGCCGTCATCGTCGGCGGCATGGGCACGATCCTTGGCGGCATCCTTGGCGCGATCTTCATGACCGTGATCCCGGAGCTTCTCAAGCTGTTGGTTTCATACATGACGTTCATTCCGAACGCGACAGCACAGCTGTCGCCAATTCGCACAATCGTTTTCGGCTTGCTCATCGTTGTGTTTCTGTTGTTTGAACCGCAGGGCCTCGCCGAGACCTGGCGCCGCATACGGCGCTTCTTCCATCTATGGCCGTTCAAAAAGTAGTATGTAGGGAGAAAATAATGAGTATTTTTCCAACGCGCCGGAAATTGATGTCGTATGCAGCCGCCGGCTGTCTTGCTCTCGGAATCCAAACGTCGGCACGCGCTGCCGATGATATTGTCATCGGCGCATCGATGCCCCTGACCGGCGCATTTGGTTTCGCAGGTATTCCGCTTAACCTCGGGTTCCAGGATTATGTGAAGATAGCGAACGATGCCGGCGGCATTGGGAGCCGCAAGATCAAGTATATATCGGAAGACAGCGGATACGCGGTCGATAAATCGATCGCGGCGTTCAACCGCATCACCGCCAGCGAGAAGGTGAGCCTCTACTACGGAGATTCCACGGGGTTCTCCAAGACCATCAATGCCGAACTCAATCGCCGCGACAGCATCCTTATGGCCGGCACGTCCTTCGCGACAGAGCTGAACGATCCGAAGAATTTTCCGTATCAGTTCATCCCGGGCCCTGACTATTCGCAAATGATTGGCATTCTTCTGGAATACATTGCCAAAACGACGCCGGGCGCGAAAATCGTCCTTGTCAATTCAGATACCGAATTCGGCCGGGATCCGATCGCGGCGACAGAGAAGCGGGCTGCGGAGTTAGGTCTGAAAATAGTCGGTAAGATCGCAACGCCGCCGACCAGCGTCGATGTTTCGACCGAAGTCCTGAAGCTGCGCCGGGCGGATCCCGACTACACGATCTTTCACGGCTATGTTCTCGCGCCGTTGCCGGAATTCATGACGCAGATGAAGCAACTGGGTCTCAAGAGCAAGTTTATGGGCACCTTCTGGTCGATGGACAATTCCATCTGGGCTAATTCTGCTGCGGTCGCCGACGGCTACATGGGTGTGATGCCATATCGCTACTATTTCGATACCGAGGGCGCGTCGCCAACCCTCGACAAAATCCGGCAGCTCCGCCCCGAGTATCAGACGATATACTACACTCAGGGTTTCCTCACCGCGATGCTGATGATCGAAGCGGCAAAACGTACACTCGATGCCAAGAAGGATCTCACCGCGACCAACATGAAGGCCTCGTTGAACTCGATCAAGGACTTCGATACCGGCGGTATCATCGGCGTTCCGATCTCGATCTCTGGCAACACCATTCCTGTCGGTCGCGTCTATCAATACGACGGCGCGAACAAGACCATGAAGCCGGTCTCCGACTGGATCAGGATTGCGAAGTAATGACAATGGCCGCGGACACACTTCTCTCAGTGAATAATATCGAGGTCGTTTATAGCAAAACGGTCCAGGTGCTCCGCGGCCTGTCGCTGAAGATCGACAAGGGAGCGGTGGTCGCGTTGCTTGGCTCCAACGGAGCTGGCAAATCGACCACGCTCAAAGCTGTCTCCAATCTTCTTGAACTGGAAGGCGGCAACGTTACGACCGGCGAGATCCTGTTTAAGGGCAATGCCGTCTCGCGTCTCGCCCCGCATCAATTGGTGCAGAGTGGGCTGTTTCATGTGATGGAAGGACGCCGAGTTTTCGAAGACCTGACGGTCGAGGAGAATCTTACTGCGGCGACCTACGCAATGTCAGGGCGCAGCGGCGCGAAGACTCCTTTCGATCTCGTCTACACTTATTTCCCGCGTTTGTTCGAGCGGCGAACCGGGCGCGCCGGTTACCTATCCGGCGGCGAGCAACAGATGCTGGCCATCGGCCGCGCGCTAATCGCTCAACCAGAACTCATGCTGCTCGACGAACCGTCGCTCGGCCTGTCGCCGAAACTGGTGGAGGAAATTTTCACGATCATCGCTCGCATCAACCGCGAGCAGGGCGTCTCGATGCTTTTGGTCCAGCAGAATGCGGCCGTCGCCTTCGCTGTCTCGACCTACGGGTACATCATGGAGTCGGGAAGGATCGTGACAGACGGCCCCACGGCGCAGCTTCTGCGCGATCAGGACGTTCGAGAATTTTATCTCGGCGTTGGGGCGGCGAACGCGGAGACCAAGGGCTTTCGCGGTATCAAACACTACAAGCGCCGCAAGCGCTGGCTGTCCTAGGGTTGAAATGAGGATCGCATGAGCGACAGATTTCCTGAGATGACATTGCCGCAGGCGCTGCGTGAGAATGCCCGTGTCCATCCGAACCGGGTTGCTATCAGGCAGAAGAAATACGGAATCTGGAATCCGTGTACCTGGAGGAACTACTATACCCGTGCCTGTCATATCGGACTCGGCTTCCGCGCGTTGGGACTGAGTGCAGGCGGTCATATCGGCATTCTGTCCGAGAATCGGATCGAATGGGTGCTGGCGCAGCTTGGCGCAAACATTATCGACGTTGTTGCAGTCGGGGTTTATCCCACCAGTCCGTCGAACGAGGTCGCCTATGTGCTGGCGCACTCTGAATCCGAGATCATCGTGTGCGAGGATCAGGAGCAGGTCGATAAGGTTCTGGAACGCCGTGACGAACTGCCAAAGTTGCGGAGGATTATCGTCGTTGAAACCAAGGGCATCAGGGATTACCCGCCCGATCAAGTCATGTCGTTCGATGCGCTGGAAGCGCTTGGCGCCGACTTCGAGACGAGCCATGCCGCTTTGGTAGATGGCATCATCGATCGTCAACAGTTATCGCAGATCGGATTGATTATCTACACCTCCGGCTCCACCGGGAAGCCGAAAGGTGCAATGCTAAGCTACAAGAACATTCGGGCGCAGGCGATTGGTTGTGCGGATCGGCTGGTTGTCGATCAGTCGGCAAGTGTTCTGTCCTATTTGCCGCTATGTCACGTCGCCGAGCAGATGACGACAGTGATGGTCCCGACGTATCTGGGCTCGTTGGTTAGTTTCGGAGAGTCAATCCGGACCGTGCAGGAGGATCTGCGCGAGGTTGCACCAAGCGTGTTCCTCGGTGTGCCACGGATTTGGGAAAAACTGCATTCGTCGATCCACATCAAGCTGCTGGAGGCGGGACGCATCCGGCGCGCCATGTTCGAGCGGGCCTATGCTGCCTGCGAGCCGTTTGCGGAGAAGAACGCGGCCGACCGAACGCTGTCCGAAAAACTCAAGTTTGCGCTGTCGTACTGGCTGGTCTTCCGCGCGCTACAAAACTTTATCGGGCTGCGAAAGACCCGCATTGCCATGACCGGTGCCGCGCCGATTTCGCCCGCGATTGTGCATTTCTTTCGCGCCATCGGCGTGCCGCTGATCGAGGTCTACGGCCTGACGGAAAGTTCGGGCATCGCGCTGGGGCAGGTACTGTCGGACCGGCGGGTGGGGACAGTGGGTAACGGTATCGACCGGATGGAAATAAAGCTCGGAGAGTCGAACGAGCTTCTTATTCGCGGAGATACGGTGTTTGCGGGTTACTACCGGAACGAAGAGGCGACCAGGATGTCGATCCGCGACGGATGGCTGCACACCGGTGATGTCGCGGAATTCAAGGACGGCCATTTCCGCATTGTGGACAGGCTGAAGGACATCATGATTACGGCGGGGGGAAAGAATCTCAGTCCGTCGGAGATCGAGAACATGGTGAAGTCGAGCGCGTTCATCAAGGAGTGCGTCGTCATCGGTGACGCGCGCAAGTATGTCTCGGCGCTGATACAGATCGACTATGATCTTGCCGGGAAGTGGGCAGAGGAGAAGGGCGTCGCCTACACAAATTTCAAGAACCTCACAGAGAACGACAGTCTTCGCGAGTTGATCCAGTCGGAGATCGATACGGCCAACGCGCAACTTGCCCAAGTTTCGCAAATCCGGAAATTTCATCTTCTGACAAAGGAACTGGATCATGATGACGACGAAGTCACAGCGACAATGAAGGTTCGTCGCTTCAATGTTCAGAAGAAGTACGCTTCAGAGATCGAGGGTCTCTATAGCCGACATGGTTCATGAACGGCCTCAACCTTCCATAGCTCTGCT
>Ga0224735_1012_pt1 | contig 28502 bp, 28 predicted proteins | sample IA12soil_MG_GH6A_2_FD_161635 | JGI IMG/M metagenome (GOLD analysis project Ga0224735, IMG submission 161635) | Enriched cells from agricultural soil in Iowa, United States - IA12soil_MG_GH6A(+) | ecosystem: Environmental > Terrestrial > Soil > Agricultural land | place: USA: Iowa | collected... | reverse complement strand
TTTATCGGCTACAATGGTGCCTATGCAATTTATCGGGAAAAAGATGTTGTAAGAGAGCCAATGGACTCTGAAGTAATAGAAAAGTATCTTCAAATTGCGAAAAAGCATCAACATGAAATTGTTTTTTATACCGATAAAAATAATGCTTTTACGAATATGGAATCAAAATATACAAAAGAAATGATAGAAAAATTTCACTTACATGAAAATATCTCTTTTACGCCCGATATTGTTAAGGACATTCTTGGAGTAACACTTGTTAATGTTGGTGAGAATGAAACAGAACTGTATAGTCACCAAGGAATCCACCTTTCTCAGGTCAATGTCGATGGTATGCGAGATTGTTATGATGTTATACGGGATAAAGTGAATAAAGGTTTTGCAGTTAAAAAAATACTTGAACTACTTGATATCCATCCAGAAAGTGCAATTGCTTTTGGTGATGGAATGAATGATAAAGAAATGCTTCAATTTGTGGGGGAAGGTTTCGCGATGGGAAATGGGCATCCCGATTTGTTTTCCTATGCCAAACACAAGACTACAGAAGTAACTGATTCGGGTATTTATAATGGTTTAAAGAGCCTAGGGCTATTGAATTAAAGTTGTGTGAGTCTTCTCATTAGAGAAGGCTTTTTTTGTTCCCTCATTACTTTTTCATTCAAAACTGAATATATATAATGAAAAAGGGGAAATGAAAAATGAAGGAAAAAATTTTAGAGATATGTTGTACAAATAAAAATTGCAATACGTGGTTTCAATCACCTTTTACATTTGGAAATTTGGATGGTTTCAATGTAAGCGCATTCAAAGGTTTATATGCTCAATGTCCCAATTGCGAACATATGGTCACGGGAACAACAAATAACTACCGTGTAATCACCCTTAAAAGAGAGTGCTGTTAATAATAAAAAAGGAGCATCCGTTTCATCGAATGCTCCTCTTCTAAAATATTTACCTTATTTAGCTGGTGCTTCAGTAAAATTTCTCTTTTCTTTTGAAGTTTTTCTACCATGCAAGAAATAATATAAGAATATACATACAATAGATAGAATCCCCATGTATTCATATACACCTCGGTATCCAACTGCAGGGACTAACATTCCTAATATAAATGGTCCAATTCCTATCCCTGCATCCATGAACATATAATACGTTGAGGTTGCTAACCCCATTCTATGACGTGGTGATACTTTAATAGCGATGGCTTGCGCACTTGAAATAAATGTTCCGTATCCTAATCCAACGAAAATTCCCGAGATAATGATGAAATATCCATGACTTGCCTGACTTAACACGAATAGTCCAATGGCTAATGCTAGAAAAGATGGATACATGACAATGTTTTCACCTTTCGTATCAAACCATCTACCTGTAAAAGGTCTTGAAACTAAGATGGCAATTGCATAAATTATAAAGAAAAAGCTTGCAGTATCTACTAGATTAATTTGTTGTGCAAAGGATGTTAAGAATGCAAGAACGCTAGAATACCCCAATCCTACTAAGATAGCCATAAACGAAATAGGAAGAGCTTTTCCTTCAAAGAAATTGCTCAGTTTGAAGCCTTTCATTTTTTCTAATTGTTCTTTTGATATTTCCACTTTTGGTACCTTTAAGAAGAAGGCTGCCACTAAGCTTAATGCCAATAAAATTGAACAAACAGCAAAGTTCATGTTAAACCCGATATGTGCATTAATGAACATTCCTAAAAATGGACCAAATGCAGCCGCAAGTGTTGTACTTAAAGCATAGTAGCCCGTACCCTCCCCACGTCTCTCATTTGGTATAATACTGGAAACAATTGTACCGGTTACAGTTGATGCAATACCTAAAGCTGCACCGTTTATAAAGCGAATGATTAAAAGAAATGCCATATTATTTACTACAAAATATAATAGCGTTGTTACTAATATAAAAACTAATCCAATATAAAGTAATTTCTTGCGCCCTACTTGTTCTATATATTTTCCTGAAAATAAACGGGCAATTAACGTTCCGATAACAAATATACCAGAAGCTAAACCTGCAATACTTGGTGAAGCATGAAATTTGTCTGTTGCATAGACAGTTATCGTTGCAATTAATAAATAAAAGGTAAAATACAAGAAAAAGTTAGATAAAGAGACAATTAAAAAATCCTTTGTCCATAACTTCGGTTTACTCAATGCTGTTCCCTTCCTTGTTTATAATATTTTGTCTGATTTTCGGTAATGTTTGGTATGTTAGTTGCTGTTCCTCCGTTGGGATGCCTTTCATTACGCTTTCCTCTAGGAGTGTTATTTTTTGGCGGCAAACTTGGTATATTTCTTCCCCTGTTTCTGTTAATTGAATGATTTTTTCTCTGCGATCTTTGCCAGGAATTTGTTTAACGAGCATCTTTTCTTCCAACCGTTGAACAGCCCGCGTAATGGTAGGCTTCTCTACGTTGTAATAACTAGAGATATCAACGAGTGTGGACGGTCCATTTTTTTTGACATAAAAAATAATTTGCCATAAAGAATAAGACAGATCGTATTCACTTAATAATTCATTCAGTTTACTGATGAGGGGACGATATAATCTTATAAATCGCTGAAAAAATCCTTGCATCATTTCCCTCCCATACCTTGTGGCTTATGCTGATGGTAAACCTTATTTTTATGGTTTTAAATTTAATAGTTACCCTAAGTAATGATTACCATAGGTAACTATACTCCCTCTACAAATTATTGTCAATACAAAATCTAGTATGTTTCACTAGAAAAATAACTATGCTCCGAATGTATGCGATTTCTTATTTTAAACAATAAAAAGACCTGTTTATGGCAGGTCTAATTCTTCTTTCTTCAAATTTCATTGGAACGCAGTGCTGTTTCTTTTTTTTGTACATTGTGCAGCGATTCTTTGATGAGAATTCCTCCAAGTATCGCTAACAATGAGAAAAGAACTGGAATTAAAAAACCATATTGATAACCAATCGCATTAGGTGCATGTTGAAAATGATCCAATACCTTTCCAAATATACTCGGTAATAAGACAGCACTCAAAAAGCCTCCGGTATTAGCAAAGCCTGACACTACACCAACCTCTTTTATATCGAATGACTTTCGAACAACTGCAAACGTTAAAGCACTGGCACCATTTCCATAGCCAATAATGAGAAAAAGTACAATTAACATAATGTACGGAGGTTTTCCGCTACATACCAGAAAGGATAGCCAACTTAAAAAGATAATAATTTGCACCACTAAATAAGGTTTTTTATTGGAACCCATACGACCGGAAATCCATGTTGTAAGCGGCGCTCCAACAATAGCACCAATCAGACCAATCATAATTAGCTGACTAGCCCCCGAGCGTGTCATACCATATACAGACATGCCGTATGGAACCGCCCACGATCCAATAAACCCAACATAAGTACCAACTATTCCAAAATGGCATAGAAACGTAGCCCATGCTTGCCTGCTGGAAATAAGGCGTCGTAAGATGGTGATTGTTTTATCCCGTTTTTCATGTTTGGGTAAGGACGGTTTTTCAACTACTTCCCATTTCTTTGGCCATTGCACTAGAACAAAATAAAGTAAAATACCAGTAACAATAATTAGTATTCCAAAGGTTAAAAACGGTTTTCTCCATCCGAAGGCAGCAATCATACTGGAGAAAGGGACTGATGCCATAATGGATCCAAAACTTCCGGACATACCTGCCCAACCTAATAATCCGACAAATTCATTTACTTTGAACCACTGGCTTAAGATCAGAACCAAATTGATCCATATTGTAGCATCTCCTAGACCAACCAAAAGTCTTGCAACAAAAAGCAATGCTTCATTTGGTGCAAGACTATACAAAAATGTTCCGATTCCATTTAATAATGTACCGACAATGAGAAATCGATTCGGTCCAAAACGATCAGACAAAATGCCGATTGGAATTTGCAATGCGGCATATGCTAAAAACTGAATACTAGTTAATGCACCAATAGTAGAGGCTGTAATATGGAACTCCTTCATTAATTGATCTGAAATAAGGCCAGGGGCTGTTCTTTGACTTACAATAATAAAATAAGCAAACAATACGGTAGTAAAAACAACCCAGCGATACCTGCTATTCTGTTTATCCACTGCTCTCTTCTCCTGTTGTCTTTTTCCCCTATTATAATCCATTTTTCAATATTTAGGGTTGCTAATTAAAATGTAGGCGCTTACTAATCGAAAAATTTTTCTTGCTAAATAATGGCCCCATTATTCAGCAAGTTTTGTAGGTTTATCGAATATTCACCTAAAAAAAATCAAATGATTGAATGCTAATGTATTCGAATTTTTGTAAATGACTTTTTTCTCAGATAATCTGAATAACCAAAAATGGTTGGCTTTTTTTAGAATTTGAAGGGATAGTAGAAATCAACTTATTTTTTATGAGAAAGCAAAACGGAATATCCAAGAACGAAAACCAAGGCTATGCAGTGGAGTTGAGAGGAATAAGCAAGAACCAAATGGCAGGGAGAGCGAGTTAAAGGGATTTATCATATCCCGAATGTAAATCGTTATCACAGTCGTTTAAAGAACTGGATGGAGCTTTTAATGGTGTAGACAGCAAATATCTGGACCATTATTTGAGCTGGATCCAATCTTAGACACTATCAAACATAAAATAGCTAACTTTACGATAACCAAAATGGTTTTAGACAGTTGTTAATACATCTTAATCGGAAGGAAAAAGGGATTTAGAAAGGAAACTAAAAAGATATTAAATAAAGGTGAGATTCTATGAATAAATCATTTATTGAACAAGTACATTATATTAGAATTCCTGTAAAAGATTTAGAACTGTCTGCACAATGGTATAAAGATGTGTTAGGACTGCAGTTATTTAACATTACTAAGGAACTTGGCAATTTTAAAAGTAAATGAAGGACCTTTCTTACTTATTTTTGTTCCTACCGAAGATGAAACATTTGCGCATTTTACAATTAATAATAAACAAGTATTTAGCATTAGCTTTACAAGTCCATAATTATCTAAATTTCAGCAGCACTTAATGGATAATCAAGTTAAAGTCGAGGATATAAAAAAGATCATGGTCATGCCTTTTTCCACTTCTAGGACCCTAACGGAAATAAACTTCAAGTACACTGGTAAAAGTATAAGAAATAAATACTAAACATCCCCAGATATTGTTTAATAACAGCGTGTCAAAATAGAACCAAGATTTGGCATAATACGAAAAACCCGTGTCGTTTAAAACACGGGTTATCTAATTATTTATGTGTCATCAATTTTAACGGTGCAGGAATATATTTTTTCACTTTCTTCCCTTTTAGCACATCTCCTGCCGCATTAACCGCTAATTTACCGATAAGTTCCGGTTGTTGAGCTACTGTAGCATTTAATTTTCCGTCTTTAATCGATTTCAGAGCATCGTCATTTCCGTCAAAACCAACGACGACAATATTTTTACCTGAACTATTAATTGCTTCTAGTGCCCCTAAAGCCATTTCGTCATTTTGCGCAAAAACTGCCTTAATATCCGGATGACCTTGAATCAGATTTTCCATAACGTTCAGCCCTTCTGTACGGTCAAAATGTGCGGATTGGCTTTCCACTACTTGAAGCTCTTTGTCTGCAATTTCGTGGAATCCTTTTCCTCTTTCACGTGTAGCTGAAGCTCCAGGTACCCCCTGTAATTCCACTACTTTTGCATTCTTCCCAACTTGATCAATAATATAATTAGCCGCCATTTTCCCACCTTTGATGTTATCAGAAGCCACTAATGTTTCTACTTTGCCTTTATCGGATGATCGGTCCAAGGTAATAACCGGAACCCCAACCTCATTAGCCGATTGTACCGCCGTTGAAATGGCTGCTGAATCAGTTGGGTTGATTAACAGAACATCCACACCTTGTTGTAATAAATCTTGAATATCATTTACTTGTTTTGCGGAATCATTTTGGGCATCCACTACCGTCACATGCATTCCGTTTGCTTTCGCTTCCTTCATTACCCCATCTTTAAGCGATACGAAGAAAGGATTATTTAATGTTGAAACCGACAAACCAATTTTTATATTTTTTAAATCATGCTTTTTAGCTGGTTTTGCCCAATTTGGCGGTTCCATTGAGCAAGCTCCCAATAAAAAGAGCGATATAGTTATCATCAATATTACTAATTTTTTCATAACGTATCCCTCCTATGCTGCCGCTTTTTTGCGATCTAATAAGACTGCAATTAAAATGACGATTCCCTTTACAACCATTTGATAAAAGGATGATACACCGAGCAAGTTTAATCCGTTATTTAAAGTACCGATAATTAATGCACCAATGAGTGTACCAAATATTTTCCCGCGGCCGCCTGATAAGCTTGTCCCACCTAAAACAACTGCTGCAATTGCATCTAATTCATAGGAGGTTCCTGCTGTTGGCTGTGCAGAGTCAAGACGTGATGTTAAAATGGCTCCGGCTAATGCAGAAAGGAGCCCGGCTAATGAATAAATCATTACTTTCACTTTCGTTACTTTTATACCGGAAATCAGCGCAGCCTTTTCATTTCCCCCGATTGCGTATGTTTTACGACCAAAAGAGGTCTTATGAAGAATAAGGTATAAGATTACAAATGTAATAATCATCGTAACAGCTGGAACTGGAATACCAAATTGGTAACCGCGCCCAAATAATTGAAATAAATGACTGTTGCTTAATCCGGTAATTGGATTTCCGTCTGTATATACGAGTGTAAGTCCGCGAAAAACGGTCATTGTAGCTAATGTTGCAATAAATGGGGCCATTTTTCCTTTTGTTATTAACAAACCATTAATCATTCCCATTACTCCGCCTAAAAGCGATCCAATAATAATGGCTAAAATAGGATCTAATCCGGATACCATCATGCCAGCCATCAGCGCACTTGATAAAGCTAATATGGATCCGACTGACAAATCAATTCCTCCGGTTAAAATAACAAAGGTCATTCCAAATGCGATTAAAGCATTGATGGCAATTTGTCTTAATAGATTTAAAATATTTAAAGGTTGCAGAAAACTTGGATTTAAGATTGAAACAATAACTACGATGATGATAAATCCTAGGAGTGGACCCAGTTTTTGCATGACATTACTTACATGGTTAACTCGTATTTCTGATTTCCCCTCGCTTACTGCTTTCATTTTACTGACCTCCCGTTGCTAATGTCATAATTCTCTCTTGTGTTGCTTCTTTTTTCGTTAATTCTCCGCTGATTTTGCCTTCATGAACAACGTAAATTCGGTCACTCATCCCAAGTATTTCTGGAAGTTCCGAAGAAACCATAATAATGGCGACTCCTCTTTGCGTTAATTCATTCATTAATTCATATATTTCTCTTTTGGCACCAACATCCACACCTCTTGTCGGTTCATCCATGATTAATACCTTTGGACCAATTCCAACCCATTTTGCTATTACGACCTTTTGCTGATTTCCACCGGAAAGGCTCCCGACATTCGTGGATGCAGACTCTGTTTTTACCGTTAATCGCCTAATAAGCATATTCACAAAATCACGTTCACTTTTTTCTTGCATAAATCCCTTTGGCGCAAAGCTTTTTAAGCTAGGCAATACCATGTTTTCTGTGATGGAAAAATCTAAAATGAGACCTTCATCTTTTCTGTCCTCTGTAATAAATCCAATTCCGAGATTAATAGCCTGATGCGGTTTTTTAATAGATACTTTCTTTCCGTCTATCCAAACCTCCCCTGAATCCAGAGGATCTAATCCGAAAATAGCTCTCATAATCTCAGTTCTACCGGAACCCATTAGCCCTGAGAAACCAATAATTTCACCAGATTTCACCGAAAAGCTGACATTTTCAAAGACATCGTTTCTTGACAAATCTTTCACTTCCAAAATGGTTTGTCCTAGATTAGGAGTACGCTCAGGGTATCGTTCCGTCAGTTCCCTGCCGACCATTTTCCGCACTACTTCATCAAAATTAGTTTCTGGAATCTTATTGGTATCCACTGTTTTTCCATCCCTCATAACAGTAATGCGGTCGCAAATGGTAAAAATCTCCTCCATTCGGTGGGAAATATATACAATTGAAACGCCTTCTTTTTTCAATGCATCAATCACTTTAAATAATTTTTGAATTTCTCTTTCCGTAAGTGCTGCTGTTGGTTCGTCCATGATAATTACTTTGGAATCCGTCAGTAATGCTTTAGCAATTTCAATGATTTGCTGTTGACCAACGGAACAATGACCTGCTTCTGCATCCAAAGGAATCGTTACAGATAATTTATTAAACTGCTCCTTTGCTAGCGTTTTCATTTCTTGCGTTTTTAAAAAACCAAAGGAGTTTTTCCGTTCTTTACCGATAAATAAATTTTCCAATACCGTCATATCTGGCCAAACGTTCAATTCTTGATGGATGAAGGTTATTCCAAATGTTTCAGCCTCTTTTGGATTACTGAAGTTGGTTTCCTTTCCATCAATGACAATACTCCCCTGATCCATTTTGTGTAAGCCTGTTAGAATATTCATTAGCGTTGATTTCCCAGCACCATTTTCTCCCATCAACGCATGTACTTCACCATTATGAAGCTCAAAGTTCACACCCGATAGCACTTGATTGGCACCAAAAGCTTTATGGATATTTCTCATGGAGATCTCCACCGTACTCACTCCTTTTTAAAAAATGACGCCTGCTTGTAAAATGCAGTTAGCATATGGTGTCGCTTCACCAGTACGAATGACAGCCTTAGCCTTTTTCGTTAACTCTTTCAATGTTTCGTGGGATACCCTCTCCATTAAAACATCTGGAAATGTATTATTAATAAATTGATAGATTGCTAGATTATTTGTTTCCATTTCATCCGCAATCACCATCTTTTCTATTACCATATCTTCCGCGATGGCAGATACAACCTCTTTAAAACTAGGTGTCCCTAGCTTTAAAGATAAATCAATTCTAAGCACACCATCCGGAATAGGTAGTCCTGCGTCTGCAATAACAATTTGATCGGTATGCCCAAGATCAGATAATATTTTTGAAATATGGCTATTTAATATTCCATGTCGTTTCATACTTATAAGTTCCTTTCTACTTCGCTTCTAGTCGGCATCCCGCCCTGTGCGCCAAACTTCATCACGGAAAGGGATGCTGCTCGATTAGCAAACTGAAGACTATTCTCTATACTCTTTCCTTCAGATAATGCGACAGCAAATGCTGCATTAAAAGTATCTCCAGCACCCGTGGTATCCACCGCTTCTACATTATAGGAAGGTACCAATACTTCTACTTCCCCGTTGAAATAGCGAACACCATTTCTTCCTTCTGTAATCAAAAGCTTGTTCGGATATTTTCTAAGTGCCTCTTCCTTTGTCATATCTTCAAATAAAATACTCGTTTCGTGTTCATTCGGAGTTAGATAAGCAGCTTTTTCTATGACATTTTCACTAATTACCCTAGCAGGTGCAGGATTTAATATTAAAGGAACTTGGAAAAAATCACATAATTCCGCGACATGTTCAACGGTTTCTTCTGGTATCTCCTGTTGAATTAAGACGATATCGGCGGTTTGTATGACGCTTTTTGCTTTATTAATAAAGTCAGGCGTTATATAATCATTTGCCCCTTTTACAACGATAATACTATTGTCGCCTTCCGCAAGAACGATATGGGCTGTCCCGGTTTCTGAATGTGTAACCGGTTCCACAAAATCGATACATACATTATTGTTCCTGAAATTATCTAGTATTGTATTCCCGTAATTGTCTTTTCCAACACAACCAATCATATAAACTTCTGCACCTAATCTTGCGGCAGCAACCGCTTGATTAGCTCCTTTTCCTCCCGGCACTGTTTTAAATGAATCACCGATAATGGTTTCCCCTGCATTTGGCCGTTTCGACGCGGAAACGACCAAATCAATGGATGAACTTCCAATCACAACTATCTTAGACATGCCCCTCACCCTTTCTAGTCGTACTTCTTTCTATAAACATAACAGGCAATTGCACGCTTTTTTCCTTCATTTGGTTATTTTTCATTAACTTCATTAATAATTTTGCCGCTTCAGTGCCCATTTCATAAGCAGGCTGCCGTATGGTTGATAATGGTGGAAATAACAAACTGCTATGCGGAATATCATCAAATCCGATAATTTGTAAGTCATGAGGAATGGATTTTTCCAATCGCAATGCTTCATGCAAAACAGCTGTTGCAACAATATCGTTGCTTGCAATAACCCCGTCAGTATCGCCATATTTTTTAAATAGCTCTTTTGCCCATTTTTCTGCTTCTTCAAAAGAAAACGAAGATGTCGACATCACATAGAAATCAACCTCTGAAGCACTTAATACTTCAAGAGAACCTTGGAATCTGTCCTGTGCTGTTTGGATATGAGATGGTCCTTTTATTAAAGTAATTCGTTTGCTTCCTCTTTGGATCATTTCCATGGCAGCTATTCGACCGCCTTCTTTTCCATCCGCGTAAACAGAAGGAAGACTTGAGGAAGTCCGATCAAGAAAAACAACTGGGATTGACAAATCCTGATAGGTTGTTTTACTTAATTGATTGGTCATGGATATCATTCCGATTACATTATTTTGCTGAAAGGTTTGAATATAATCCTTCTCTTTTTCAGGATTTTCATCGGTATTTCCAAAAATCAAGCGGAAATCATGCAATCGCAATTCATCCTCGACTCCCCTTGCTAACAAAGGGAAAAATGGGTTCGTTATATCAGGAAGCAAAAGTCCAATTAATTTTGACTTTCTTTTGTATAGGGATCGTGCCACTTCATTCGGGCTATAGTTTAGTTTTTCTATTGCAGCAGTTACTGATTTTTTCGTATCTTCATGTACGTAACCGGTTTCATTCAACACCCGTGAAACCGTCGCCACGGATACTCCAGCTGCTTTTGCTACGTCACGTATTGTCGTCAGTTTCCATCACCTCTTATATGTAACCGATTACATAACTAGAATAGCACAGTCCCTTCGCTATGACAATCCCTAAAGAAGAAAAATATTTCAAAGGGAATCAGCGGTACTTGAGCGTAACCGATTCGATTCCCCGTATTCCTCCTTGAAATTAAAAACAATCTCAGAGCTTAAACAAACACCGTTTCCCCTAGCTTTAAAATAACTAAAGAAGACTTTTCTATTTTCTGCTTTTCCCATGCTTCCGTTAAACGATCTATTGCCTCTTCCGGAGTATCGTCTGCCAATCGGAAAGCTCCGTAATGCATTGGTATAAACCTCTTCGCACGCACATCTAGAAATACCTGAACTGCTTGTTCTGGATTTATATGCTGAGAGGACATAAACCATTCTGGTTCATATGCTCCAATTGGAATTAATGCGTAATCAATAGTGAATCTTTCGCCAATTTCTTTAAACCCGTCAAAATAGCCGCTATCTCCAGCGAAATAAATGGTCTTACCGTCTATTTCCAATACCCAGCCACCCCAATGGGAAGTATTTGTATCCGTTAGCGTTCTCTTTGTCCAATGCCTAGAAGGTACAAATGTTATGGAAACATTTTTTATGGAGATGGAATCCCACCAGTTAAATTCTTTGACATGCTTAAATTTTTTTCTTTCTAATAATCTCCCAAGTCCAATAGGAGCCAAAAATACTGGGCTTCCTTTTAGTTTCCTTAAGGAAGGTATATCCAAGTGATCATAGTGACTATGAGAAATAAGCACAATATCTATTTCAGGCATTTGATTGGGAGTTAAACCTGGCTCAGTTAATCTTACTTCCAACCCCATTCTCTTTGCCCACACAATATCGGTAACGATATTTAAACCATTCATTTGTATAAGAAAGGATGAGTGTCCAATCCATGTGATAGTAACATCTTTCCTGTTCTTTTGCAGATAATCAATTTTTTTCGCTGATTCTTGCGGTACGATAAAAGATAGATCCTTTACTTTCCTTCGACGTTCCCTTTGCCATTGCATCAATTTTTTAAAGGAATTAACATTTCTTTCCCCGTTTGGATTCGTATATCTTATTCGCGCCATATTAGATATCCTCCTCGAAATCTGCCTTTATCCCTTATTATAAGTATTATCATAACATTGACTAAAATCAATCATATAGCGTTTACATTTATTCTGAATTTCCTAATATTAATGTCAGATTTTTATAGAAAATTCGTTTTCCTCAAAAAAACTCTTTTCAAAATGAGGAATTTATCTTATACTAATCAAAAAACACGAATAATTCATCTCGTATAATAGCAGAGATATGGTCTGCAAGTTTCTACCAACTCACCGTAAATGGGTTGACTACGAGTGAAAGTTTATTTGACGTGGTACAGACCCCGTAGAAAGCTTTTCACTTGTAAAAGTTTCTATGGGGTCTTTTCATTTTATCGGAGGTGTAGCATGCAAAGACTAAAAGACAAAATTACTTCAGAAGGTCGTGTCATATCAGACGGAGTATTGAAAGTTGATTCTTTTCTTAATCATCAAATAGATCCAGCTTTGACATTTGATATGGGAAAAGAGTTTGCTTCTTATTTTAAAAACAAGAATGTGACAAAAGTGTTGACTCTGGAATCATCCGGCATTCCTCCCGCTCTAACTACTGCGATGGAATTAAAGGTTCCAATGGTGTTTGCAAAAAAACAAAAGCCTATGACCATGAAAGGTGATGTTTGGGTAGAAAGAGTCTATTCTTTTACCAAACAAATAGAAAATGAGATTCATATTGGTAAATCTTTTCTTTCACCTAATGATAGAGTGTTAATCATTGATGATTTTTTAGCGCATGGTGAGGCTGCTCTTGGTCTAGCTTCTATTGTCAAACAGGCAGGTGCTGTTGTTGTGGGGATTGGGATTGTGATTGAAAAAGCCTTTCAAGAAGGCGGAGGGAAGCTTCGAGATGCTGGCTTCGATGTTCTATCACTGGCAAGAATCAAAAGCCTTACGAATCATACGGTTGAATTCATAGAAGAATAAAGGAGAGATTCACGTGAAGAAGAAATTGGGTTTTTGGAAATATGGAGCTCTGGGCTTTCAGCATGTACTTGCAATGTATGCCGGTGCTGTAGTAGTCCCATTATTAGTTGGTCCAGCAATTGGAATGACAGCAGAACAATTAACATATTTAATTTCCATTGACTTGTTCTGTTGTGGTATTGCGTCTCTCCTTCAAGTTGTTGGTGGAAAATATTTCGGCATTAAACTGCCGATATTATTAGGATGTGCCTTTCAAGCAGTTGGTCCGATGATTGCCATTGGAAAAACTTCTGGTATTCCTGCTATCTATGGAGCCATTATCGTTTCTGGTATTGTCGTGTTTATATTAGCGCAATTCATGGATAAAATTGTTAAGTTCTTCCCTCCTGTTGTCACAGGGTCTGTCGTTACTATAATAGGTGCTTCTTTGATAAGTGCCGCTTTTGGTGATATTACAGGAACAGCTGGTACTCCGGGATATGCAAGCGGAACAAATCTTTTATTAGCAACTATTACATTTGTATCAATCGTTATTATGAATAGATTTTTCAAAGGCTATTTAAAAATGATTGCTGTTCTGCTTTCTTTAATCCTTGGTACAGTGGTTGCATCCTTTATGGGTCTTGTTGATTATTCTGTTGTTGGGAAAGCATCATGGTTCCATATGGTACACCCTTTCCGTTTCGGTGCACCAACATTCCACCTTTCTGCCATCTTAAGTATGGTCTTAGTAGGAATTGTTAGTATGATAGAATCAACTGGTGTGTTTTTCGCACTTGGTGATATTGTAGGGAAGAAAATTGAAGGGAAAGAAATCAAACTTGGACTTCGCTCAGAAGGTCTTGCACAAGTAATCGGTGGTATTTTTCAAGCATTCCCGTATACAACCTATTCCCAAAATGTTGGTTTAGTCGCTTTAACGGGAGTAAAATCTCGTAAAGTTGTATTTTCAGCATGTGTAATCATTATGGCCCTTGGACTTTTACCTAAAGTAGCAGCACTTACGACCATTATACCGAATCCGGTATTGGGCGGCGCAATGATTCCAATGTTTGGTATGGTCGTCGCTTCTGGTGTACGTCAATTAGCACAAGTAGATTTTAACCGAATTGAAAACATGTTCATTATCGCGTCCTCGATTTCAATTGGTGTAGGTGTATCCATTGCACCAGACGTGATTTCCAAGCTTCCTGAATCCATTCGTATGATTCTAGGCAGCGGAATCGTTTCCGGCAGTATCGTAGCGATTGTATTAAACCTTTTATTCAATGGATTGAAAGTACAAGAAAAGAAAGAATCGAAGCAAGAGGAAGCACAATTGGCAAGTTAAATTTATTAGGCACACAGAAAGTTGTGTGCCTTTTTTATTTTAGTTCGTTTCCTTTACTATTTTTAACCCTACATTGGAATAGACCGTTTGATAAAATATATATTCCCTATTTTGAAAGGTCTCCTTATATGTACGGGTATCTAATTTCCTAATATTCACTTTTCTATAATCATTAAAACGTAAGAATATAGAGTAATTTGAGGGTGGAAAATGCTCTAATAACTCCAAATCCAATCGAAATTTACCATTCCCCTCCTTATCCACTGTGATAGGTTGGACATACTCCAAAAGCGCATTCTTTGAGTTTCTAATGATAACTTCATTTATAGAATGAACATAGGAGCCATATACCTTAAAATGAAGGATATATTTATCCTCTAAAATACACTCTTCTTTTAGTTCGGCGTACAATGAAGTTGGGATAAATCTTAATGGTTCGTCAAGAAATGGAGCGACCATATATGGAAGTTCATTTTTGATAATAATTTCTTTTACCTTTTCTCTTTTATTCCATTCAAGCAGCTTTACAAAATCCTTATACCTCTTTTTCTTGAATAATTCATATAAAACGCCATTAATCGGTTCTATGAAATTGTCGGAGAACTCATAGTTAAGGGAACTTGTGGTTTTTAATACTATTTTAAAAAGATAATAATAAATAAATTTTAACTTTGTTCTTTGAAAATGCGGCGTGTTAAAAAATCTTGAAATCGAATCAAATTCATACAACCGGTTTAATATTACTTTTTCATGAGCTACATCTAACTTTTTACTTTTCACATGCCGAATTACTTTTAAATTACACCTGGTTTTTTGAATAATATTCGTTTGATTCGTTAACCGTAAACTATTATCGTCTTTACGATTCAAATAATAGATGGTTGCCGTTGTAGTGGAGATAGTTTTACAAAATGTCAATACATCAATAAAAAACTGCTTATCTTCTGCAAATTTCATTTTCGGAAAAGATATCTGATATTTTTTTAATAAATCTGTTCTGCACATTCTAGCCCTAGGACCTAGATGTTGAAAAATGTTAGGGATTGAATAGGGTGATACACTTCGTCTTTCCTTACATGATTCATGCTCTCCAACAATCTTGCTCCCATTTGACTGTATCTCAATGGTTTTCCCAACGACATAATCGTCCCCTGTTTCTTCTAAAATCTTTACAAGTGTTTCTAGTCCATGGGGCTCTAACCAATCATCCGCATCTAAAAAGCAAATATATTTTGAAGTGGCTAATTGAATCCCAATGTTTCTTGGGTGCCCTGGTGTACCAGTATTGTACTTTAATAAGACAATCTTAATGGTTGGATACTTGTTAGAATAATCTAGAAGTATTTTTCTAGAAGCATCCTTAGATCCATCATCAATTAAAATATATTCAATATTTTCCATTCCCATTGTCTGCGAAATAACGGATTCTATTGTTTTTCTCAAGAACTTTTCCGCATTATAAACAGGGGTGATGACCGTTACTTTAGGTTGCGTGAGTTGATTCTTTTGTTTATTTTCTACAATATGATATTCATCATGGTTCTTTTTCCATAATCCCCTTTTAAAATTAATCGCGTATTCCGAATTTACCATAAATTCTTTCGCATCATCTTTCCTCTACTGTATTCAAAATTAATACTGAACTAAAAAGAGGAAAAATATTCATATATGTAAAAGAATTTAAGACATAAAGAGAAAAATATTTAATCTTATTCTTACGTTAGGAGGGAAAATATGAAATTAGATTATAAAAAGAAAAAAATCCAAATGAAATATAAAGATCAGTTTCAGAATAAGCAAACGAAAAGACATTTAAAAGAAATATTAATGATGGTCGGCTTATGGTTCATTTTGCTGTTATTATACATTTTATTCAAAGATAAATTGTTTCAACCGCAATCGCCAGTACGAATCATACGGAAGGTTTAATTCAAAGAAACTATCCCCTAATCCTTTTTAGATATTTGCTATGACTATCCGTTTCTCCAATTTTACCAAATCGAGTATTTTGATAAAATTGGTTTAGTTTTGTGTTATGTGCCATATAGTCTAATTTTAAGTATATTTTGTCCGTTTGAATATTTTCATGTATCCATTGAAACATGTTCTTTCCGATACCTCTTCCTATGTATCGCGGAGTAATAGCCAATCTATGTAAGTATAATGAATCTGCGACATCTTCAACTCCAAAGATATGAATATCCCATTCACTTTGTATTGGAGACAGCGTAAACGCACCTATAAGATGATCACCTTCTAATATCATATAAGTAAATTGATTAGAAATAGCTTGTTTTATTTCTTCATCATCGCACCTTCTAATAGGTACTGCCATTGATCAATATCATTGTCTTTCATCCATTAAGCTATTTTCTTTTAGTAAAGTAATAATTTGATACGAATCTGTATCGGTTGCTAATCTAACAGTTAATCCTTCCGGTAAATCATATTCATTTAGCTTCTATCCCTTCTTAAAAAGATTAATATGTCTAAATTTATTTAAAGAATACGCCTTGCCATTACAAATTTTGAGATCCATTTCTTATCGATTTCTGTTATTGTGACTCTATTTTCCGGACGGTACGTATGCAGCATTCTCCCTTTTCCAATATATAGAGCAACATGTCCGATTTTTGAAATACCATTTTTATGCTTGCGGTCCTTGGTCGTAAAAAAAAGCAAGTCCCCTTTTCTTATTTGTTTGAGTGAAACTCGTCTGCCAGCCATAGATTGTTGGCGAGAGTTTCTTGGGAGGATAATCCCGTGAACCATAAAAATATATTGGATAAAGGAACTGCAATCAAACATATCTGTACGAAAAGGGGGGGGCATTAAATATATACGGAACTCCGATAAACTTATATCCTGTATTAATGATTCTTTCTGCTTTCATTTTCATCATCTCACACTATGTTTTTTCTTATTACATTCTGAAGTGACGGTGAGTGATTGTACAAGTTCCCAAGCGAAAGCACCTTTCGAAATATTTCCACGTTATTAATTCTTTATAAAAAAGTAAATACTTTAAAATGTACTAATAAATGCATTTTTATAATTTTTTTAAAATATCCAGTTATTCAAAGTATAATGATAGTACTTTCATTCGTTATACATAGGAAATTATTTATAAGGAGGTTGTTCTTTTTTGACAGATGATACTATAAACAAATGGAATGAAACTTCGCGTGAATTGCGACAACAATTGGATAGTGTGATTGCTGAGTTCGGTACGGGTTTATGGAACTATTGCCGTTATCTTACTGGTTCTCCTTGGGACGGAGAGGATCTTTACCAAGAAACAATGCTTAAAGTACTAGGTGGATTATTTCAACGGTGGCATCCTACAAATCTAAAATCCTATTTATACCGTATTGCTACAAACACTTGGATGGATCACTGTCGGCGAGAGAAACGAAATGTCGGAGAATTATTAGAGGAAAACATACCATCTGAGGAATTCGCAGACAGTCTTGATCTGGAAGAAGCCTTAAAAGTTCTTTTTCAGCTCTTTTCACCAAGACAAACAGCCGTTTTTTTGTTAATGGAAGTTTTTCGGTTTCAAGCACATGAAATTGCAAGCATGGTAAAAACGACTCCTGGTGCGGTATATGCAACCATTAGGAGAATGAAAATCAAATTAAGAAATCAGCCAATTGAAAACATTCCTACTGACATTAAGAATCAAGATACAGAGCATCATGAAATAATTCAGGCATATTTACAAGCACTTTCTGATGGAGATGTAGAAGATGTGCTTGCTTTGATAAGCGATCAAGCACATTACGAAGCTTCTCTTGGCTTTATCGAAGTTTCAAAGGATGAAATTAGGAATGGGTCTATGCTGCATGGTTTACCTGGCTATAAAGCTAAACAATTCATGTTATGGGGTAAACCGGTTATTGTGGTGTTTGCAGATTCCAATGAAGGAGAAGTTGTTCACGATATTCAGTACCAAGAAATAGAAAATAATAAAATTGTATATCACAGAAGTTACTTTTTCCGAAAAGAATTTATCATAGCCGCATCCAAAGAACTTGGATTGAAGCCACAACTAATGAAAGAACCATCCATACACTGGGACAATTAATCAAAAGAAACAGTGTGAATTCTTGGAGGAATTCACACTGTTGCGATTTAGCATCTCAGAATCGCAGTTTCTATATTTTGTAGAATGGTAAATAACAATGTTTTAGCTTTATCTAAATAAGATGGCTTATTTACCCAGTCACTTGGGCTTTGGCAGTATGCACCTTCGAACATTTGACTGTCTGCAACTTCTTTATATTCATGGATCATGTCGTTTGTAAATTCCGGATGAAATTGTATCCCAATTACTCTGTCTCCATAAGAGAATGCCTGGTTCATGCAACCGCTACTAGTAGCAAGTCGTACTGCCCCTTCGGGAAGATCGAAAGTATCGCCATGATGCTCAAACACAACAAATTCATTCGGAACCCCTGTTAATAATGGCGAAGATAATGCCTCGTCCGTTAATGTGAGCGGCCACCAACCGATTTCTTGATGTGAATGAGGATAGACCTTTGCGCCAAGTACATTGGCCAGCAATTGCACCCCTAAGCATATGCCGAAAACCCATTTATTCGCATCGATACACTCGCGAATAAAGTTTTTCTCCGTCTTTAACCATGAAAACTCCTCTTCATCATACGACCCCATTTTTCCACCAAGTATAATCAATAAATCAAAGCTATCCAATGGAGGAAGTTCCCCGTACTCATACATTTTGGTACATGTTAACGGATAATTTCTATCCTCTATCCATTCTTTTATATAGCCTAAGGTTACTGCAGGATCATTTTGTATGTAATGAATTCGCATGTGCTTCTCCCCTTTTGTTCATCAAATCATTCTATTCTCCATTTTATATTAAATAATGCAGGTTAAAAACTTAAATTTGAACGTTTCATTTTAAAAAAAATACACCCTTCATCAGGGTGTCATTCTGTCATAGATTATCTAGTATATTTTTATTGTCTGCTGCATCATCAAATGTCAAAACCTCTTTTGCCGGATCATAGGATTCCCCGTAAAACTGTTTATCTTTATAAGTATGAATCAAATCATATGTTTTTTTCATGGCGTCAAAAATGTCTTTTTCTGATTCACCATTTGGGGACCAATAAAGAATTTCCATTTCATTGATTTCATTCGTCGCAAGTGATCTTCTTTTATATCCAATAGACTGTGCATGCTCGAAACCTTCTCGTTTATAAAATCTCAGTCTCTTTGCCGTGTCGCTATCTTCATAATTAATTGGCTCTACTTCTAAAATGATGGGCTTGCCTTTTTGTTTCATTTTTTCGATTAACTTATGACCTAATCCTTGGCCACGTGCATCTTTGGAAACAAACAGATAATCAATAAAGAGAAAATTTTCAAGTTCTGCATACATTAAAACATGATTGAGGCCTTCGTCTTTATGATAAATGTCTGAACGTTCTTCCAAAAGTGTTTCCATATGTTCTCTGGATTTCATTTCTTCAATAGGAAAGTATTGATTCAGCTTCTCATACCAATGCATTATCATAACTCCTTACCTTTTAGAATCCTTCTAATGGAAGTATGTGTTTAATATTTTCATTCATGCAGAAGTAGGAAATCGAAAAATTGTCCGAATTACTATAATGTTTGAAGAGTTTGAACAGTAAAATGAATCATTTCCACTAAATCGTCCATCATATCCTCTGTAATGAGCCTTGAAAAACTTATAATGATTTCTTCCTTTACACCGTTTATGGAAGAGTGCATTTTTCTTTCTTCATAAATATGTTCTGGACCCCAGTGTTCTTTAATCTTATTCATATACGTTTTGCTGCTTCCATCCCATGTAAATGAGATATGTACAAATGCACCTACTTGCTTTTGATCCCCATTTTGTAAAAGTTCTGCAGCCAATTGGTTTAAATTTGCTTCTAATGTTAATTTTGCCATAATAGTGGAAGAATGTTTTAAACAAAAAGTTAGTTCGTATTGTCTAGAAAGAGTAGCTAAATCGACGATGTCTTTTCTGTCAACCACTCTGATTTGTCCTTCTAAATCTAAATCATAGGCGCTTCCTTCTATAACTACCTTCATATTTTCGTAAGCAGTAGGATCAAACATATATAGTCCTCCCTTTCCCTATTAGTTTATCCAAAAAATACTTAGATTACTTTGACAACTCTACATGGACATCTTATTATATATACTTATGAGATGAAAATAATAGAGTTAGAAGGTAAAAGATTTGGAAGGACAGAGATTAAGGAAGGCACAGCGAAATCTATATACCTTTCTTGTTAGCAAAATGTTGACATCACTTGGGTTTGGTGTTTTTAACTTTGGTATCAGCCTGTATATTTTATCTGCGACTGGATCTGCATTAAGCTTTGCGACTAATATTATGTTTAATGTATTGCCGCGTGCATTGGCAGCACCGCTTGCCGGTTATGTTGCAGATCGATTTCCCAAAAAACGAATCGTTGTTTTGAGTATGACGGGAATAACATTATCAGTAGCTGCTTTAATTGTTTATACGATTGTTTTTGGTATGTCCGTCCCTGCTGTTTACACGATCACCGCGATTTTTTCGATTATAGGCGCATTTAATGGTGTTGCGTTTTCCAGTTCCATTCCGAATTTAGTTGGAAAAGAACGATTGCAGAAGGCATTATCCTATAATCAAGTATCCTACTCTATAGGTGGAATAGGCGGGCCTGCAATTGGCGGAATGATGTTCGGTTTTGTTTCGATAAAGGTTTTCTTATTCTCGATGATGATCGCTTATTTTATTTCCCTTTGTTTAGAAGCGACCATGGATTTCAGCTTATTTGAAGTGACAGTGAAAAAGAAAAAAGAGTCGGTTTCCCAAAGTATGAAAGAAGGATTGCAATATTTGCGCACAAAGCCGCTTGTCCAAACTTTATTAATGACAACGCTTTGGATTAACTTCTTCTCCGCGGCCGTTAGCGTAGGACTTGTATTTGTGCTGGTTCAAAAGCTCTCCATTCCATCTTCACAAGTCGGTTTTATTGAAGGAGCAGGCGCAATTGGAATGTTGTTGGCTTCAATTTACTTATCTGTTCACAATGAATTGAAAAATCCGTTAGCCTTTGTGAAGCGCTCCGCATTCAGCATGAGCGGAATAGTAGCCTGCATCACTGTACCATTATTTTTAGGATTCAACGGTAGCCACACCTTTATTTTTTATATGGCAATCATGTTTTTATTTTCCGCACTGAGTGTTGGTATAATTACACCGATGGGAGTTGTTATTCAACGTTCCATCGAGGATGAATACCGCGGACGAGTGTTTGGTATTATCGAGACACTTTCTGTAGGAATGGGTCCAATTGGGTCCCTTATTTTTGGTGCCTTATTCGATGCAGTCGATGCGAAAGTAATATTCCTTTGCGCAGGGTTGATTTTATTGGCGCTTATCACATGGTTGTTGAGATGGAGCAAAATTGAAATCTCAGAAAAATTAGTAGGTGTTTCCAAATGAATGCCTTATAAGTTATTGTTATTGAATTTTTTTGTAAAGTCCCTTGATTTTGGTCAAGGGCTTATTAAATTTGTTTAATAATATCCATAAAACTTGCTATTTGAAGGGGGTTCATTTTTTTGCGATTCTTTAGTAAGATGCGCTTTACTTTTAAGTTTGTCTTAGTAGCCAATTGGATACTTTTAAAAGACAATTGCCTTTCTTTTTTTAGTTGAATTGTCCTTTTGGGGCCTTTTAAAGGACAGGTGCCTTACTTTTTTAGCTGAATTGTTTTTTTATACCTTTTAAAGGACAGTTACCTTTCTTTTTTTAGCTGAACTGTCCTTTTGAAGCTTTGTAAAGGACAATTGCCTTTCCTTTTGTAGCTGTAATGTCCTTTTGATACCTTTTAAAGGACAATTGCCTTCCTTTTTTTAGTTGAATTGTCCTTTTGGAACCTTTTAATGGACAGTTACCTTTCTTTTTTTAGCTGAACTGTCCTTTTGAAGCTTTGTAAAGGACAATTGCCTTTCCTTTTGTAGCTGTAATGTCCTTTTGATACCTTTTAAAGGACAATTGCCTTCCTTTTTTTAGTTGAATTGTCCTTTTGGAACCTTTTAATGGACAGTTACCTTTCTTTTTTTAGCTGAACTGTCCTTTTGAAGCTTTGTAAAGGACAATTGCCTTTCCTTTTGTAGCTGTATTGTCTTTTTGAAGCTTTGTAAAGGAAATTGCCTTCCTTTTTTAGCTGTATTGTCTTTTTGGAACCTTTTAAAGGACAATTGTCTTCCCTTTTTTAGCTGTATTGTCCTTTTGATACCTTTTAAAGGACAGCTGCTTTTCTTTTTTTAGTTAAATTGTCCTTTTGATACCTTTTAAAGGACAATTGCCTTCCTTTTTTTAGCTGTATTGTCTTTTTGGAACCTTTTAAAGGACAGTTACCTTTCTTTTTTTAGCTCAACTGTCCTTTTGAAGCTTTGTAAAGGACAATTGCCTTCCTTTTTTAGTTGAATTGTCCTTTTGATACCTTTTAAAGGACAGTTGCTTTTCTTTTTTAGCGGTACTGTCATTTTGGAACCTTGTAAAGGGCAATAACCTTTCACTTTTTAAGATGGATTGTCCTTTTGAAAGTTTATAAAGATCAAATATCTTTCCTGATATACACGTTCATGCCTTTTAACAAACTGCAATGTAGCTCAGGACTTGTTTTCCCCCATCATCTTAAACTTCTCCAAACAATTTTTACAAATACAAGTTTTCCTCCATTTTTCTTGAGGAACAAGATCGAATATTTCATTGGGGAAGACTTCTGCGGTACACCAGCATTCTTTGGAGGTTGAGTTTCTTGAATTGTAGCATTGATTGCTGTTACCACATAACGGGCATGTTTCTATCTCTTTAAGGATATCTTTGTTCATTTTGGGACACCCCTTAAACTACAATTGATATTTCCATTATACTAATCAATAAAAAAATATAACCCCCCTTTGCATGCAAAGGGAGGCTAGCAGAAAATTAAACGGCTTCAGAAACAATACTACTTAACTTTTCATTTTGATTCGATTTGCCTTTGTTAAGACTGAGCATTACGATGAAAGATAAGCAATAAAGTGCGGCAAGATAGCTCATTGCTACAGACATACTTGCATGTTGTAAAATATATCCTACTAAAATGGGAGAGAATCCGCCTAATGCCCTTCCAAAGTTGAAAATAGTGTTTGTAGCTGTACTGCGAATATCAACATCGTAATATTTGCTTATAAGCGCTCCATATCCTGCAAACATTCCATTGGAAAAGAAACCAACAATCGCTCCGCCAATTAAGATACCCGCACTGCCTGTTGCGAAAGAATACAAGAAAACGGCAGCTGCGGAAGCTAGTAGAAAGATTCCGTAAGATAGCTTTAATCCGATTCGATCTATAATCTGTCCGAAAGTGAGCATTCCTGCGATCATTCCAACTGCTGTACTAATCGTCCAAAGTGCGGAGCTAGAAATTGATAGTCCTTGGGATTTTTGCAGCATGGAAGGAAGCCAAATCATTAGACCGTTATAACCTGCAATTTGCACCGTAGCCATAATGGCTAAAGCTATGGTTGTAAAAGCTGTGCGAGGGGAATGAAATAATTGAATCAATTTCCCTTGTTTTTCAGTCGCTTTCTTTTGTTTTTGAGATGCTACCCATTCAGGTGATTCTTGTAAATTCTTTCTTACGATGAAGGCAAATATAACAGGAATGATTCCGACAAAGAACAACGCTCTCCATCCAAACATTGGAAGGATCATAGCGCTTATAAGTGCAGCAAGAATAACACCAAACTGAGCACCGATACTAACATAGGAAGAAGCTCTTCCCTGTTTGCTCTTAGGCCACGCTTCTGCAACTAGAGCCATCCCAATTCCATATTCTCCACCTGCACCTAAACCTGCAATAAATCGAAACACATACACTAGCTCAATATTTGTAGCTACTCCGGTTAAAGCTGTACCTATGGCGAACAAAAAGATTGTATAGGTGAAAACCTTAACCCTGCCAAACTTATCCGCGAGAATACCAAATATTGTTCCGCCTACTAACATACCAATATTGGTAATAGAAGAAATAAGTCCACCTGTTGCTAAACTGATGTGAAAATTAGCGACTATTAAAGACATAGCAAAAGAGATGAACATAATATCCATGCCCTCTAAAGTTAATCCTGCAACTGATGCTACTACTGTTTTATTGCGATAATTCATTTTTCCGTTCTCCTTTCAAGCCTCACTGGACTTTCTTTAAAAGAGTCTATTTGATATAAAAATAAATGCCCTTCTATCCATGAGGACAAAAGGGCATAACATACTTATACAAAAAATTCAGTTGCCACCCTTTTTGGCCTCTCTGGACCAGATTAAAGGAAATATATTTGTACTTTATCATAGCATGATAGATTCACACTTTCAATATTTTATTTTGTAAAAACTACTATGAATGAATTATTTCCAAATAGTTTTGGATTCGTTATAATAAGTAAGTATGTATCTAGAATAGTGAACATTTGGAGTTGAACGTAAGGCTTTTACAGATATAGATAGTAAATTAGAGGAGGAACGATTATTGACTATTACTAATGAAAAAACATTCGTTGCGGATATAAGTAATTTAGATGAAAAAGGTTCAGGACAAGCAGTGGTATGGCGGGAAAATGAGCTCGGAAATCCTAAGAAACTAAAGCTTACTATCCCGCAAACACTGCCTGGTGAAAAAGTTCGAGTAACCGTCGACCAGCCGGAAAGAAAAAGAAGAAAGGCAATGCCGGATGAAATCTTGGAAGCTCATCCTGAACGATTAGAACCAGCTTGTCCTCATTTTGACCTATGCGGAGGCTGTGTATGGCAGCACTGGCAATACGAAGGCCAGCTAAAGCAAAAAACCAATCATGTTAAGCATGCAATTGAAGCACAAGGATTTGATCCTGAATTCGTTCGAGATACGATAGGGATGGACGAACCATGGAGATACCGCAATAAAATGGAATTCACCTTTGCGCCAGACGGTTCCTTAGGCTTGCATGAACAAGGTAATTTCAGAAAGATTATCTCCCTTGAAACATGTCTGATTGCAGGAAAAGAAATGGTCGAAGCTGCGATGGAAATAGCAGACTGGGTAAATGTCCATCAATTAAGAGGCTACGATAAAGACGCTCATGAAGGGTTACTCCGCCATTTAATGGTACGTCAGTCTTTTGCTACTGGTGAAATGATGCTTGCCCTCTTCTCTACAGAAGCACCAGCAGGACTTCTGGAAGAAGCGGTTCAAGATTTGAAGGCAAGAATCGAGCAAAAGTTCCCTCAAGTGAAAAGCTTATTATGGCTAGAAAACACGGATTGGGCGGATCGTACACAATCAGAAAAAAGTCATGTGTTAGCTGGCAGAGATTTTATCTATGATGAAATGGCTGGATACCGCTATCGACTTTGGTTCGATACATTCTTCCAAACCAATCCTACGCAAGCGCAAAAATTAGTAGAAATTGCCCTAGAAATGGGGCAACCGAAAAATACAGAAAAAATGATTGATTTATTCTGCGGAGTTGGTACGTTTTCTCTGCCATTCGCTAGTCGAGTATCTGCACTTGCAGGGATCGAAATTGTGGAAACTTCGATCGAATCTGCGAAGCGAAATGCTCAAGATAATGGAATCACAAACACTTACTTTTTAGCAAAAGATGCAAGAAAAGGAATTGATCAAGTTCTTGAAAGCTTTGGTCATCCTGAACTTTTAATGCTTGACCCACCTCGTTCCGGCGCTGGCGGTAAAGTAATGCGAAAAATCGGTCGTTCTAAACCAGAACGAATTGTATATGTATCTTGTAATCCAGATACATTTGCAACGGATATTAAGGAATTAGAACCATTTGGTTATAAGCTTGAAGCGGTACAACCTGTTGATTTATTTCCTCATACAGTGCATGTAGAATGTGTAGCTTTGCTTACAAGAACCCAGAATAACGAATAAGCATGTTGGTAACCCCCTAAATATACAGGGGGTTGTTTTTTTGAAAAAATTTACTGCATCATCTTCAGATTAAAGCATTATACAGCAGAATAAAAGGTGATGAAACCTACCGTGCATATCAATCATGCATGTGCCAGTGTTTAGGTGAAAAATAGTAGCTTGTAAATAACAATAATAAAAAGCAAATAGCAACTTAAATAAATGACTGAAGGCGCATTTCCATTTTAAATGCGCCAACTAAAGAAAAAACAACATTTATCTCATAATATCAAAGTAGCTTATCATAGCAAAAAAACGGATGGGTCTTTCCATGATAAGGCATTTCCCCGACTTTTTTATATCCATTCTTTTCAAACAATTTTTGTGCCTTTTTATTTAAGGAATATGTATCAATCCTCATATAGGGAACTTCATTATCAATAGCGTATTGTTCAGCATATTTAATTAGTTTCGTAGCCTCCCCTTTTCCTCGTGAACGCGGGCTTACAACGAGGCGATGAAATACAAAAGCGTTGTCAGCTTTACGCCAGGGTATTGGTTCATATTCAGAAGGCTGATTTTGATCAACTGTGATCGATCCAATCACTTCACCAGCTTCCTCCAGAACATATAACGAACCATTTTCAACGTCCATTTCAAAATTAGAGGCTGTAGGATATACATCACTCCATTGATCATTATTCTCTTCCTTCATAATTTCAACTGTATCCTGCACCATCTTCATAATGGCAGGAATATCTTCTATTTGCCCTTTACGAATCATCTTTATCATCCTATTCCTGTTATTTTTTCTATATTAGTATACTAACATTTTTTGTTCAACGATGAAATTTATGGAGCCCTCCATAATCCCGGTCTAAATGTTGTTTGCATACAATATTTTAAAAATATGTAGTAAATTTATTCATCTATAATCATAAAGGAGCGAACAAAAAGATGGTGGTAGTTCATTTCTTCGATCACAAAACGGTTGTTTTAAGTCAGCTTCGAGAAAATATACCTGTCATTGATGAAAATATTAAAATTAAAGGACGAAAAGGAAAAGTGTTAAATGTAAAAGAAGTGGATGATAAAGAAATCCATGTTCAAGTTTTATTTGATCAAGTCCTTAAAAGCCAACCAATTGCGAAGGATAATAGCAAGAAGAAAAAACGCTAGGGCTCAATATAATGAAACGAAGAGTAATTGGCTCATTCTTCCACTGTTGCTCTAAATAGAATAAAATTTCAGTTTGGTCATGTAGAAGCATCCGTATGAACTAAAATTTTCCTTTAAGGATTTGTCCATACCTCCTAATTGTCTCTCGTTGAAAAAGTAGCCAAAATGCAAAAACATGTTCTCAATCAAAAGTATTCGTTCATTTCATTAGATTATCAGATTTATTGATAAAATAGTAGATTAAGACAAAAAAACACTTTCAACAAAGAGAAAGTGTTTTTTTGTCTTAACTTATTTAAATATTGCGGCGATGAGTTCATCGTTTGACATGTTGCTATCCACTGAATATGATCCAGGACGCAAATGATTTTCAACACCTTTTTTCTCTACAATTTTGGAGAATTTGAAGGCATCTTTAATTAATTTCGCTTTTACAAGTTGTTTCCCAACATCAATACTAGTCATCCCTTTTGTTACAGTAACAACTGATCGATATACCACTTTGGGTTGCGAATCATCAGCGGAAGTATTTTGCTTTGATTTAGATTTAGCATCTGCCATATTTTTATCATACTCTGCTTTTGTTTGAACAACATAACCAGCAGATGCAAGTTTACTTTTCATTTCCTCTTCCGTCGGTTGGTTAGTAGCTTTTGTTTGCACCGCTTCCTTTTTTGCTGGTGCCGCTTCACTTTTACCAGAAAAGTAAACTGCTCCGCTTATACTTGTAGCTATAAATAAACCTGCCGCAAAGCTGCCCAATAAATTAAATTTCATTTGCAACCTTACCTCCTTCATCCTTTAATTCAAGGTAAGAAGCAAGTATTTGTCTAATTTCATTTTCTGACACTTGTTTTTGTGCTGCAATACTTTCAATAGAATATTTACGTTTATGTAAGTCTAGTACTTCACGCATAAATGCTCTATTCTCCGAAGAAAGTGGAATTCCCGCTTCCTTCATTATAATTTCTATATCGAACTCAAGATTCCTAATAGCATCCTGCATATTGTTGATATCGTCCATCACGGATAAATGAACCATATCAATTCCTTTTTGCTCTGCTTTTGAAGCTCGACGAGTCATTATAATGGAGATGATGAGTAG
>Ga0224735_1011_pt1 | contig 29046 bp, 28 predicted proteins | sample IA12soil_MG_GH6A_2_FD_161635 | JGI IMG/M metagenome (GOLD analysis project Ga0224735, IMG submission 161635) | Enriched cells from agricultural soil in Iowa, United States - IA12soil_MG_GH6A(+) | ecosystem: Environmental > Terrestrial > Soil > Agricultural land | place: USA: Iowa | collected... | reverse complement strand
TTTCGATCTGTGGCTTTTTTGTATGTTTGGGTTAGGTCTAAAGTCCTGATTGGCGAGATAAAACATCAAATTGACGAGATTAACTGCTGTTTTGACGAGATAAAAGTAAAGTTTGACGAGAAAATGCCAAATAATCGCGAGATTTTTCTTTTATGCCCGTAAAAAAGAAGGAAAAGATAGGGATATATAGAATATTGACATAAATTTATTTAAAAGGAGCTGACAAAATTGATAACAAAAGAAAGAGGAGTTCCAATTAAACTTCGAAAGTTGGAAATTTTGCTAAGAAGATTACATCCTTTACATAGCAAAATGGCAATTATTAATGAAGAATATCATAAAATAAGGGCTGGTTATCTAGGAGAGAAATCTTTGGATTACTTCCTGAGTTTCCTTCCAGAAAAACAATACTATATCTTCCACTACCTCCGACTGCCCTATCAAAACCATCACTTTCAGATAGATATGCTAATACTTTCCCCAAATTTTATTACCATTCTTGAAGTAAAAAATATCAGTGGTATCATAACATTCGATTACAACTTTAATCAGTTAATAAGAACAAAAAATGGGGTAGAACAAGCTTTTCAGGATCCTGTTTCACAAGTTAATCGACATCAATTCCAACTGAAGAACTTTCTCCAATCAAGTAAATTTCCAAATATACCAATCATCCCTCAGGTAGTAATAAGTAATACATCTACCCTAATAAAGACTGAAGGACAACCCAGACGTCCCTCGACCATTATTACTCAAAGTGCGGGTCTTTTAATACAAATCGAAAATCTGTCAAAAATGTACAAAAAAGAAATATTAAATAAAAACCAACTAACTAAACTGATAAAATTCCTCCTAAAGAAACATACCCCTGACGAGTATGATGTATTAAATCAATTAAATATTAATAAAAATGAAATCCTACGAGGTACGCACTGTCCAAATTGCTGCAAAATCCCTATGTATAGAAACCATGGGAAATGGGTTTGCCCATCCTGCCACTGCGCTTCTAAAACTGCACATATAGAATCATTAATAGATTTTTCTCTTCTTTTCAATAAAAAGGTGATTGCAAATAAGGAAGTGCGAGATTTTTTGGAAATCTCATCACAAACAGTAGCGACGAAAATCTTGAAGGCCTCGGATCTTCCATCCACAGGAAATGGCAGATCAAAAATGTATCACCTCCACAAAATTATAGATCCACTAATTAATAACTAATGCTCCCCAAAATTTCACTGTTTAAAATAATTTTTAAATACTATAATAAAAATATTAATAAATGTATTAGAAAGGAATTTAGAGGATGCCCAACAACTCTAAAAAGCAATTTGAAGTTTTAGATAATGAAACAATAGAAGATTGTTTAAAACGAATGGATCAAGAAGGTTATCGTCCCATTAGAAGAATAGAAAAGCCAATTTTTAAAGAGGTTTCTCACAATGGACAGGTAGATTACGAGCCCGCAGGAAGAAAAATAATATTTGAAGGACGGAAAATCAACTAAAATCCGAACGTTGATATAATAATTAAATATAATGTTCGATTATTGTGTTGACTCTCATTACATAACCTGTTAAGATGAAAGTGTCAAAGTGAATAGTATAGTACCTCATATATAATGGGAATATGGCCCATACGTCTCTACCCAGACACCGTAAATGTTTGGACTATGAGGGAAAGTGGATATATTGGGTTTTTTATGGTGTATTTGTTAAAGATTCGGTTTTATCACCCAGATAAACTGCTTTCTCTCATACTGAGGGAGCAGTTTACCTGGGTTTTTATTTTATAAAAAAGGCGGATTGAGAGATGTCGATTGAAGTCGGAGTGATTATGGGAAGCACATCTGATTGGGAAACAATGAAATTCGCATGTGATATATTAGAAGAGTTAAAGATTCCTTATGAAAAGAAAGTAGTATCTGCTCATAGAACACCTGATTTGATGTTTGAATATGCCGTAAAGGCAAGAGAAAGAGGTATAAAGGTAATAATAGCAGGAGCCGGCGGTGCTGCTCATCTACCAGGGATGGTAGCAGCGAAAACAACTCTTCCAGTGATTGGTGTTCCTGTCCAGTCAAAGACATTAAATGGACTTGATTCTTTATTATCAATCGTCCAAATGCCAGGCGGTGTTCCGGTTGCGACTGTGGCAATAGGAAAAGCAGGAGCGACAAATGCAGGACTCTTGGCAGCACAAATCCTATCTACGAATAATGAAACAATTGCTATTAGATTAGATGAAAGACGGGAAGTATTAAAAAAACAAGTAATCGAAAGCAGTGGTCAACTTGGATAATCGATTTATATCACCAGGAAAAACAATTGGAATTATTGGCGGCGGACAATTAGGGAGAATGATGGCACTTGCTGCAAAAGAAGCTGGTTATAAAATTGCAGTACTTGATCCTACTCCAAATTCCCCGTGCGGTCAGGTCGCAGACATAGAACTTACAGCAGCTTATGATGATAAACAGGCTTTGCTGCAATTAGCACAAAATAGTGATGTTATCACTTTTGAGTTTGAAAATATTGATTATGATGCTCTTCAATGGTTAACTGAAATAGCCTATGTTCCACAGGGTGCTGAAATCATCAGAATTACACAGGACCGGATTTTGGAAAAAAACGCTTTAGAACATTCAGGCGTAAAAGTGGCACCATATTGGGTAATCGAGACAGTCGAAGATCTCGAAAATGGAGCGGAGCAGCTTGGATTTCCATGTGTATTGAAAACAGCTCGCGGCGGTTATGATGGAAAGGGTCAATATGTTTTACAAAATAAAGAAGATATACATGAGGCTTCTGCATTACTTGAACACGGAAACTGTGTGCTAGAGTCATGGATTCCTTTTGAAAAGGAAGTTTCTGTAATTGTCACTAGAAGTGTTTCTGGTGAATTGAAATGCTTTCCGATTGGTGAAAATATTCATGTGAACAATATTTTGCATGAAACGATTGTTCCTGCGAGAACAACCGATGAAGTGATGAAAAATGCCTATACACTAGCGGAAAAAATTGCGGGTCATTTAAATCTAGTCGGTACCTTAGCTGTCGAGATGTTTTTGACTCGTGACGGTGAGTTATTTGTTAATGAACTGGCACCAAGACCACATAATTCAGGGCATTATTCTATCGAAGCTTGTGCGATTTCTCAATTTGCTCAGCATGTACGGGCGATTTGTAATTGGCCATTAAGAGAGCCGCAATTATTAAGCCCTGTGATTATGGTGAATATTTTAGGGCAGCATGTTGATAAGGTATTGGAACAGATTCCGCAGAAACCGAAATGGTCCATTCATTTATACGGAAAAGAAGCACCTAAATATCAAAGAAAAATGGGTCATGTGACCGTTTTAACAGATGATGTAGAAAACGCATTGGTGGAACTTGAGCAAAGTACTATTTGGAATTAGAATCGGAGGAAAACATTCATGATTGAACGTTATACTAGACCTGAAATGGGCGCAATTTGGACAGAGGAAAATCGTTTTCAAGCTTGGCTGGAAGTTGAAATCCTAGCATGTGAGGCATGGGCTGAGCTTGGAGAGATTCCCAAAGAGGATGTTCAAAAAATTCGTAAGAACGCAACTTTCAAGGTGGAGCGAATTAAGGAAATTGAGGAAGAAACGAGACATGATGTGGTAGCATTTACAAGAGCAGTTTCTGAATCCCTTGGGGAAGAAAGAAAATGGGTTCATTATGGTTTAACATCTACAGATGTGGTCGATACTGCTCTTTCCTATATATTGAAACAAGCGAATGAAATTATATTAAGAGATCTGGAAAACTTTATAAAAATTTTAAAGGAAAAAGCGAAAGAACATAAATATACCGTAATGATGGGAAGAACCCATGGGGTTCATGCAGAACCAACGACATTTGGATTAAAAATGGCACTTTGGTATGAAGAAATGAAACGCAACTTGGAACGATTTAAGCAAGCTGCAGCAGGAGTAGAGTTTGGAAAGATTTCTGGAGCAGTTGGTACATATGCCAATATTGATCCATTTGTTGAAAAATATGTTTGTGAAAAATTAGGATTGCAGCCTGCACCTATTTCTACTCAAACCCTACAACGTGATCGCCATGCGCACTACATGGCAACTCTTGCTTTAATCGCGACTTCTATTGAAAAATTCGCAGTCGAAGTTCGTGGCTTACAAAAGAGTGAAACTCGTGAAGTAGAAGAGTTTTTTGCAAAAGGCCAAAAAGGTTCATCTGCTATGCCACATAAACGTAATCCAATTGGCTCAGAAAATATGACAGGAATGGCAAGAGTGATTCGCGGTTATATGTTAACAGCTTATGAAAATGTTCCGCTATGGCATGAAAGAGATATTTCTCACTCTTCGGCAGAGCGTATTATCCTTCCTGATGCAACGATTGCAATTAATTACATGCTTAATCGCTTTGGAAATATTGTGAAAAACTTAACGGTATTCCCGGAAAACATGAAGCGAAACATGGATCGTACTTTAGGTTTAATTTATTCCCAACGAGTATTATTAGCCCTTATTGACAAAGGAATGGTCCGAGAAGCAGCATATGATACTGTTCAGCCAAGGGCAATGGAAGCTTGGGAGAAACAAGTGCCATTCAGACAATTAATCGAAGCGGACCCAACCATTCAAAGTAAATTGTCCAAAGAAGAAATTGCTGACTGCTTTGACTATAACTACCATTTAAAAAATGTCGACACTATATTTGAAAGACTAGGTTTGCAATAAGAAAAGCGTAAGCGCCTTGCTCATCTGCTAGCTGATGGGCGCTGGTGAAATTTGAAGTGCCAATTTCACTTGGAGCTAGACAAATTAGACACTTATAGTTACTTATCTTTAAGAAAGTTTGTTCAGAAGAGCACGCTCTTCTGGACAAACTTCTTAAATCAACTGGTGAGGTGTAAAAATATGAAAAAAAATGAGCTGCTGTATGAAGGGAAAGCGAAAAGAATTTATGCAACAGAGGAAACAGGGGTTTTATGGGTCGAGTACAAGGATTCTGCCACTGCTTTTAATGGGGTGAAAAAATCCGAAATAACAGGGAAAGGCATATTAAATAACGAGATTTCCAGCTTGATTTTTGCCAATCTTCAGGAAATGGGGGTAGAAAGCCACTTTATCCGGAAAATTTCGGAAACAGAGCAACTCGTAAAGCAGGTTTCCATAATACCCTTAGAGGTTGTTACAAGAAATGTGATTGCAGGCAGTTTAGCAAAGCGGCTTGGGATAGAAGAAGGAACACCTTTAAAAAAACCAGTTGTAGAATTTTATTATAAAAATGATGAACTAGGTGATCCAATCATTACAGAGGATCATATTGAAATATTGGGAATTGCTAGTTTAGAAGAGGTAAATCTGCTAAGAAAGAAAGCTATTAAAATTAATGAAGTTTTATTAGAGCTATTTTTGCAGCTTGGTATACGCTTAGTAGACTTTAAGTTGGAGTTTGGAAAAGACGCGAATGGCGAAATTTTACTAGCGGATGAAATCTCTCCAGATACTTGTCGATTATGGGACGTAAAAACCAATGAGAAGCTTGATAAAGATGTTTTTCGCAGAGATTTAGGTGATCTGAAAACTGTTTACACAGAAATTTTAAACAGGTTGAAAGGGGTAACAGCTCATGTATAAGGTGAAAGTTTACGTAACATTAAGGGAAAGCGTATTGGATCCTCAAGGAACAGCAGTTAAGCAATCACTCCACACCATGAATTATCAAGAGGTCCAAGATGTTCGAATCGGCAAATATATGGAGTTAAATGTTGAAAAAACAGACCGTAATATTGAAGAAGTTGTGAATGAGCTTTGCACACGTTTGCTGGCAAACCCAGTGATTGAAGATTATCGATATGAGATTGAGGAGTGTGTTGCTCAGTGAAATTCGCGGTAATCGTCTTCCCAGGATCTAATTGTGATGTTGATATGTACCACGCTATAAAAGATGAACTCGGCGAAGAAGTAGAGTATGTGTGGCATGATGCTAATAACCTTGATGAATTTGATGGTATTTTATTGCCTGGTGGTTTTTCCTACGGAGATTACTTACGATCAGGAGCTATTGCCCGTTTCTCGAACGTAATGAAGGAAGTTGTAAAGGCTGCCGATGCTGGAAAACCTGTACTTGGAGTTTGCAATGGCTTTCAGATTTTACTTGAGTCAGGATTATTGCCAGGCGCAATGCGACGCAATGACAGTCTGCAATTTATATGCCGTACAGTGGATTTAGTGGTGGAAAATAACTGTACGATGTTTACAAATTCTTTAGATCAAGGTGATGTTATTCGTATCCCAATTGCACATGGTGAGGGAAATTATTATTGTGACGATGCTACATTGCAGCAATTAAGAGCAAACAACCAAATCGTGTTTACTTATAAAAATAACCCAAACGGGAGCGTTTCTGATATTGCAGGGATTGTCAATGAAAAAGGAAATGTTCTTGGGATGATGCCGCACCCTGAACGGGCAGTAGACGAACTTTTAGGAAGTGCTGACGGATTAAAACTTTTCCAAGCGATGGTGAGAAACTGGAGGGAAGCACATGTCGTTAATGCTTGAACCAAATCCAACACAAATAAAAGTAGAAAAGCTTTACCGTGAATTAGGTTTAACAGATGATGAATTTTCCATGATTGAAAACATATTAGGAAGAATTCCGAACTATACAGAAACAGGGCTATTTTCTGTTATGTGGTCTGAACACTGCAGCTATAAAAATTCCAAGCCTGTGCTAAAGAGATTTCCGACATCAGGTGAAAAAGTATTGCAAGGACCTGGTGAAGGTGCAGGTATTGTAGATATCGGTGATGAGCAAGCGGTGGTATTTAAAATAGAAAGCCATAACCATCCATCGGCAATTGAGCCTTATCAAGGCGCTGCAACAGGTGTAGGTGGAATTATTCGTGATGTATTTTCAATGGGGGCAAGACCAATCGCGCTTTTAAATTCATTACGTTTTGGGGAACTGGATTCTCCGAGAGTGAAATACTTATTTAAAGAGGTTGTAGCGGGGATTGCTGGTTATGGAAATTGCATCGGTATTCCAACGGTAGGAGGGGAAATTCAATTCGAACCTTCCTATGATGGAAATCCACTTGTAAACGCAATGTGTGTCGGATTAATTGATCATAAGGATATTCAAAAAGGCCAAGCAAAAGGTATTGGAAATACCGTCATGTATGTAGGAGCGAAAACGGGAAGAGACGGTATTCATGGTGCGACTTTTGCTTCCGAAGAATTAAGTGAGAAATCTGACGAGAAACGCCCTGCTGTTCAGGTGGGAGATCCGTTTATGGAAAAGCTTTTATTAGAAGCATGCTTGGAATTGGTTCAGAATGACGCACTTGTTGGTATTCAAGATATGGGTGCTGCAGGATTAACGAGTTCTTCTGCGGAAATGGCAAGTAAAGCAGGATCGGGAATTGAAATGAATCTTGATTTGATTCCGCAGCGAGAACGAGGGATGACTGCATACGAAATGATGCTTTCTGAGTCACAGGAAAGAATGTTGGTTGTGGTGAAAAAAGGAAGAGAAAAAGAAATAATCGATCTCTTCTTAAAATATGGGTTAGAAGCAGTAGCGGTAGGCAAGGTAACAGATGATAAGCGTTTGCGCCTATTACACCATGGTGAAGTAGTGGCAGATGTTCCGGTGGATGCACTTGCAGAGGATGCACCGGTTTACCATAAACCATCACAAGAGCCTGCTTATTTTCGTGAATTTCAATCAATAGAAAACGGGATTCCTAATGTGGAAGATTATAAAGAGTCATTGCTCCAGTTATTGCAGCAGCCAACAATCGCTAGCAAGGAATGGGTGTATGGACAGTATGATTACCAGGTTCGAACCAATACCGTAGTAACACCAGGTTCGGACGCAGCAGTGGTAAGAATTCGCGGTACTCGTAAAGCATTAGCAATGACAACTGATTGTAATTCTCGTTATCTATATCTTGATCCTGAAACAGGCGGGAAGATTGCTGTGGCAGAAGCAGCCCGTAATATTGTATGTTCCGGCGCAGAGCCATTAGCCATTACAGATTGTTTAAACTTCGGAAACCCAGAGAAGCCAGAAATCTTTTGGCAAATTGAAAAAGCAGTGGATGGGATGAGCGAGGCATGTCGTGTCTTAAACAGTCCTGTCATTGGTGGGAACGTCTCCTTATACAATGAGACAAAAGGAACAGCTATTTATCCAACACCTGTTGTTGGGATGGTTGGGCTGGTAGAAGATCTTGACCATATCACTACTCAAAGTTTCAAGAGTCCTGGAGATCTCATTTATGTTATCGGTGATACAAAAGCTGAATTTGGAGGCAGTGAGCTTCAAAAATATCAAAACGGAGAAGTTTTCGGAAGGGCCCCGGAAATCGATCTAGATATTGAGCTTCGCAGACAGAAGCAATTATTAGCTGCGATTAGACAAGGCTTGGTTTCGTCTGCACACGATATCGCAGAAGGTGGAACAGCTGTAGCGTTAGCAGAGAGTTTATTTGGTACAGATAATCTTGGAGCGGATGTGCTTTTACAAGGGGATGCAACAGTCGCTCTATTTAGCGAAACACAATCTCGTTTTATCGTTTCCATTCATCCAGAATGCAAAGAGGAGTTTGAAAAGATGGTGGATGATACGAGATTTATCGGGACGGTTACGAACACGGGAGAGCTTTTTATAAGGGATGAGCAAGGAGAAATAATCATTCAAACGAATGTGCAAGAATGTGAAGAAGCTTGGAGAGGAGCGATTGCATGCTTGCTGAAATAAGGGGATTAAACGAGGAATGCGGTGTATTTGGAATATGGGGACATCCGGATGCAGCGAAAATCACGTATTACGGGTTACACAGTTTGCAACATCGTGGTCAAGAAGGTGCGGGAATTGTCGTTACAAATGGTGAGAGCTTGTACGGTATAAGGGGAGAAGGGCTGCTCACAGAAGTTTTTACAGAAGGAAAAATGGAAAAGTTAGTAGGAAAATCAGCAATCGGTCATGTTCGGTACGCAACAGCAGGCGGAGGCGGTATTGAAAATGTTCAACCGCTTCTCTTCCATTCGCAAACAGGCAGTATGGCGCTTGCTCATAATGGAAATCTAGTCAATGCAAATGGTCTTAAGCATCAGCTTGAAGCCCAAGGCAGCATTTTTCAAACGAGTTCGGATACAGAGGTGTTCGCACATCTTATTAAAAGAAGCGGGTATATTTCACTTGCGGATAAAATGAAAAATGCGCTTACGATGGTGAAGGGTGCATATGCATTTCTTTTAATGACAGAAACAGAATTGATGGTAGCTTTAGATCCGAATGGTTTGCGACCTTTATCGATTGGACGCATCGGGGATGCATATTGTGTGGCATCAGAAACATGTGCTTTTGATATTGTCGGAGCAACATTGGTGAGAGATGTGATGCCGGGGGAACTCATTATGATTAATGATAACGGCCTTCACTCTGAACCTTTTACATTATCCACGAACAGTGCTATTTGTACGATGGAATATGTGTATTTTTCAAGACCTGATAGTAATATTCATGGCATTAATGTTCATACGGCTCGTAAAAATATGGGGAAACGTCTTGCTGCAGAAGCGCTTATTGAAGCAGATGTAGTGACAGGTGTACCGGATTCCAGTATTTCGGCAGCGATTGGATATGCGGAGGCGGCAGGTATTCCGTATGAATTAGGATTGATTAAAAATCGATATGTAGGAAGAACGTTTATTCAACCGTCTCAATCGTTACGGGAACAAGGTGTAAAAATGAAGCTTTCAGCTGTTCGCAAAGTCGTGGAAGGAAAAAGGGTTGTAATGGTAGATGATTCAATTGTTAGGGGAACTACAAGCAAACGAATTGTCTCCATGCTAAAAGAGGCTGGTGCAACGGAGGTTCATGTGTGCATCAGTTCACCGCCAATGAAAAATCCATGCTTCTATGGAATTGACACTTCCACACATGAGGAATTGATTGCGTCTACCCATAGTGTTGAAGAAATTCGCGAGATGATTGGTGCTGATTCTTTAACCTTTTTAAGTGTCGAAGGAATGCTAGAAGCGATTGGCAGACCAAAGATGAATGAAAGCTGCGGTCAATGTTTAGCATGCTTTACGGGAAAATATCCTACCGAAATTTACCCGGATACAGTATTACCTCATGAGAAAGAACTTGTGCGCTAGGAGGCTTTTGAAATGGCAGATGCATATCGACAAGCAGGAGTAAATATTGAGGCAGGATACGAAGCAGTAGAAAGAATAAAAAAACATGCAGATCGGACAAAACGATCTGGAGTGTTGGGACAGCTTGGAAGCTTTGGCGGGATATTTGATTTATCCGCTTTAAATATGAGACAGCCCGTTCTTGTTTCTGGAACAGACGGAGTTGGAACGAAACTGAAGCTTGCTTTTTTAATGGATAAACACGATTCTATTGGGATTGACTGTGTAGCTATGTGTGTGAATGATATTGTGGTACAAGGAGCTGAACCATTATATTTTCTTGATTACATCGCATGTGGCAAGTCAACTCCAGATAAAATAGAGCAAATTGTAAAGGGAATTTCCGATGGCTGTGAACAAGCAGGCTGTGCTTTAATTGGCGGCGAAACAGCAGAAATGCCCGGTTTATATGAAGCAGATGAATATGATTTAGCAGGTTTCTCTGTAGGTGCTTGTGAAAAAAGCGAGCTGATAACTGGTGAGACCATTCAAGAAGGGGATGTCCTAATTGGGCTTTCCTCCAGCGGTATTCATAGTAACGGTTATTCTTTAGTACGAAAGGTTTTCTTTGAAGATCACCATTTTTCATTAGAAGATAGGCTTCCCGAATTAGACCATCCACTTGGGGAAGAGCTATTGGTTCCAACAAAAATCTATGTTAAGCCTGTGTTAAAAGCAATTAGAGAGTTTGAAATAAAGGGAATGGCCCATATTACAGGCGGGGGATTTGTTGAAAATATTCCAAGAATGCTTACAGGAGAATTAGGTGCAGAAATAGAGCATGGGTCATGGCCAATTTTACCAATATTCGATGTATTGGAGCAGTATGGTGGGATTGCTCATGAGGAAATGTTTAATATTTTTAATATGGGGATTGGTTTTGTCGTAGCGGTCGATAGAGCTATAGCCGATACCGTTATTGCATTTTTTAATGAGAATGGCGAATCAGCGTATCGTATTGGCCAAATTACGAAAGAACCAGGAGTACGTTTTGCCGGTAAGGGGATTTTGTGATGATGAAAATAGCTGTATTTGCATCAGGGAGCGGCAGTAATTTTCAAGCTATTGTGGATTCAATAAAAGTAGGGCTATTGGATGCTGAAGTGAAATTACTAGTGTGTGATAAACCAAACGCATATGCTATTGAACGAGCAAAAAAGGAAGAAATAGAGTCATTTGTGTTTAATCCGAAAGATTTTCAATCCAAAGAAGACTTCGAAAGAAAAATAGTTTCTGAGTTGCAAAAAAGAGAAATTCAATATCTTATCTTAGCGGGGTATATGAGACTGATTGGTCCAACAATCCTTCGTGAATTTGAGAAGCGAATCATCAATATACATCCATCCTTATTACCGAAGTTTCCGGGAAAAGATGCTATTGGGCAAGCAATTGCAGCAGGGGTAAATACAACAGGTGTTACCATTCATTTTGTAGACGAAGGAATGGATACGGGACCTATCATTGCTCAAGAAGAGTTGATTATCATGGAGCATGATACAGCAGAAACACTTGCAGTTAGAATTCATGAAGTAGAGCATCGCCTATATCCAAAAACATTACAAACCATATTTAACAATGGAGGTGTCAGGCACCATGAAAAGAGCGCTCATTAGTGTATCAGATAAAACAGGTGTAGTAGAGTTTGCAAAAGGATTAGCAGAAGTTGGATTTGAGATTATTTCAACAGGCGGGACGAAAAAAGCCTTGGAGGAAGCAGGCTTAGCTGTTATTGGGATCGATGATATTACTGGATTTCCCGAAATGTTGGAGGGTCGAGTAAAAACTCTGCATCCAAATGTTCATGGAGGTTTATTAGCAAAAAGAACACCGGATCATTTAAGTCAAATTGCAGATCAAGGGATACAACCAATTGATTTAGTTTGCGTTAATTTATATCCTTTCCAGCAAACTATTTCGAAACAGGATGTTACAGAAGAGGAAGCAATTGAAAATATTGATATAGGTGGTCCATCCATGTTGCGCTCTGCAGCCAAAAACCATGCTTTTGTAACAGTGGTGGTAGATGCAAATGATTATAATAAGGTACTTTCAGAGTTAAAAGAATTCGGTGATGTTACGACTTTAACAAAGAAAAAATTAGCTGCAAAAGTATATCGTCACACTGCTTCTTATGATGCGATTATTGCAGACTATATGACAAACCTTGTTGAGGAGCATGACCCGGAGCGAGTGACGTTTACTTATGAACGTAAGCAGTCCTTGCGTTATGGGGAAAATCCTCATCAAAAGGCAACTTTTTATGTGAATCCACTAGGATCGAAATTCTCCATTGCACATGCGAAACAATTACACGGAAAAGAACTTTCCTACAATAATATCCGCGATGCAGATGCAGCTTTGCAAATTGTGAAGGATTTCTCTGAACCTGTTGCGGTTGCAGTCAAACATATGAATCCTTGTGGTGTAGGAACAGGAAGCACCGTTTTAGACGCTTATAAAAAAGCATACGAGGCGGATTCTACATCCATTTTTGGCGGTATTGTTGCTTTCAATCGTGAGGTTGATGAAGACACTGCTAAGCTTTTACATGAAATTTTCCTTGAAATCATCATAGCTCCTTCTTATTCAGAAGAAGCGCTGTCTATCTTAACAACGAAGAAAAATATTCGTTTGTTAGAAGTAGAAGTAAGTGATAAAAACAAACAAGAAAAGACCATTACATCAGTAGCAGGAGGACTGCTAACGCAAGATCAAGATACTTACACATTTGATAATGCAACTATTACCATTCCAACTAAACGTGAACCCTCTGAAGCAGAATGGGAAGCGTTAAAGCTTGGCTGGAAAGTTGTGAAGCATGTGAAATCTAATGCTATTGTTGTTACGAATTCTGACATGACTTTAGGTATTGGTGCTGGCCAAATGAATCGTGTAGGAGCAGCAAAGATTGCCCTTGAACAAGCGGGGGAAAAAGCAGCAGGTGCTGCATTAGCCTCTGATGCCTTCTTTCCAATGGATGATACCGTTGAAGCGGCAGCTAAAGCTGGAATTACGGCTATTATTCAACCAGGTGGTTCTATTAAAGATGCCGATTCTATTAAAAAGGCTGATGAATATGGAATTGCTATGGTCCTTACTGGGATTCGCCATTTTAAACATTAAAATGAATAGTTTTGTAAGTGAATTTTATAAACGGACACGGAATCCACTATATGTGAAGAAGCACATGGCAATTGCTGTTTTTTTACAAGATAATGGAAACTGTGTCCGCTAACACAGGGAAATAGCCCTATCACAAATAGCGGAACGGATATCCGTAAAACTTATTCGAATTATGACCGTTGTGGATGATTCCCCATTTCGTCGCTCGTCCGTCTGGGGTCATCCCCGACAACAAAAACTTTGGGACGAATTCCTTCGTACCAGAAAGGCGGAGCATATGAAGGTATTAGTAATCGGAAGAGGCGGCAGGGAGCATGCTATTTGTAAAAAAGTAAAGGAAAGCAAATTAGTCCAAAAGGTTTACTGTGCCCCAGGTAATGGGGGAATCGGCGAAGATGCCGAGCTCGTACCTATATCCGAAAATCAATTTTCTGAATTAATTGCCTTTGCTAAGGATAACCAAATTGATTTAACTATTGTCGGTCCGGAAGATCCACTAACAGCGGGTATCGTCAATGCTTTTCAAGAAGCAGGATTAAAAGTGTTTGGACCACGGCAGGAAGCGGCTTTAATTGAAGGCAGTAAAGCTTTTGCAAAAGAGTTAATGCATAAATATAATATACCAACTGCTGACTATCAAACCTTTCAGGATTATGAAGCTGCGGAGGCATATGTCGAAAAAAACGGGGCCCCAATTGTGATAAAAGCAGATGGACTTGCAGCAGGAAAAGGCGTTGTGGTTGCAAGCACGAAACAAGAAGCAATTTCAGCCTTGAAAGAAATGATGCTAGATGAAAAATTCGGAAAGGCATCTGCTAATGTTGTCATAGAGGAATTCCTGCAAGGGGAAGAGTTTTCTCTAATGGCATTTGTGAATGGTAAAAATGTATATCCGATGGTCATTGCGCAAGATCATAAGAGAGCATTTGATGGAGATGCAGGGCCAAATACAGGAGGAATGGGCGCCTATTCACCGGTTCCCCATATTCCTGAGCAAGAGGTGGAACGTGCTGTACAGGAAATATTGATTCCTACAGCAGAGGCACTAGTTGAGGAAAACCGGAGTTTTTGCGGTATTTTATACGCTGGACTTATATTAACAGATCAAGGTCCGAAAGTAATTGAATTTAATGCACGGTTTGGTGACCCAGAAACCCAAGTAGTTTTAACAAGATTACAGTCTGATTTGGTAGAAATAATCATAGATATTTTGGATGAAAAGCAACCCGACATCTTATGGGATCAAGATGCTGTGGTTGGGGTTGTCCTCGCTGCAGATGGTTACCCAAATCAATATCAAAAAGGAATCGACATTCCCGATATTACCGTTTTAGACTCTGCCACACTCATTTTTCATGCGGGCACTAAAAAGAAAGATCAGCAGTATGTATCAAGCGGTGGACGTGTACTTTTAATAGCTGCAAAAGCCACCTCATTGTCGTCCGCAATCAAAGACGTATATTCTGAAATGGAAAAACTTCAATCCGATGCATTTTTTTATCGAAAAGATATTGGGTTAAAAGCAAATTTACAAACAGTTAAAAGCTAATATAGCTTTTATTTTTCGAATAGCATTATATTCATTTAATGAAGTATTATTTAGCAGAACTCCGTCTTTACGGGGTTTTTTATTCTACCTTTTCATACTGATTCATGGAATTAGACATAAATTCACGAATAAAAACCGGGTGGTAACTCCTCCCCCCGGATCTAAATGTTTAGTCTAATGCATCTTTAATGGAATCTGCAAGCTCAGGTGGTATACTTGGCGGATTTTTAATATTATCTTGATTATTATTTTGGCTCTCATTATGCTGCTTTTGCTGACTGTTGTTCTGATTCATCATTCCTTGACCTTTTTGGTATAACTCCGTAACCGGACAATACCGTACAATTCCTTCTGCAACTTTCATAGCTCCCATTAAGATCATAATTAAGTATGAATTACACCAAGGCTTTCTAGATAGCTTCGCCGTAAAATATGCAACTATTGTTAGTCCGCAAGTGATTCGAATTAAGGCGTTAACAATTCCAATATTAGGAGAGGTTTTCATTATTCACACACCTTCACAAAATTTTTACATTTATTTTTAAAACTTTAATGCGTTAAATGGTCTGATATGGTACCATAATAATAAATAGAGAGCTGATCTCCTTAGGGAGGAATACTTAATGTTAGATCAACGTTATCGATGGAAAAATAAACAGATTCGTGACCAAGTTGCAATTGTAAGCGGTCTCAAATCACCAACACTCCTTTTAACAAATGCTCGTTTTCTCCATTCTATTCTTCGTAAGTGGATGGTAGGAAACATATGGATTGACGAGGATAGAATCGTTTACGCAGGAGAAAAGATGCCTGAAAACATTCTCAATTGTGAAGTGATGGATTGTAAAGGGTTAACACTCGTTCCAGGCTATATTGAGCCACATGTCCATCCGTTTCAATTATATAATCCCCAATCATTCGCTAGATATGCATCACAAACTGGAACAACCACGATAATTAATGATAATATAATGTTAGTTTTGTTATTAGGAAAAAAGAAAGCGTTTTCTTTATTGAAGCAACTGCGACATTCGCCTGTTTCTATGTATTGGTGGAGCCGTTTTGATTCACAAACAGAACTGCGGGAAGAAGAAACGGTATTTTCACATAGTGAGGTAAAATCATGGCTAGAGCATGATGCTGTTCTCCAAGGAGGGGAACTGACAGGATGGCCAAAGCTGTTGGATGGAGATGATTTAATTCTTCATTGGATACAAGAAGCAAAAAGAATGAGGAAAAGAATTGAAGGCCATTTTCCTGGAGCTTCGGAAAAAACACTAGCAAAGATGATGTTATTTGGAGCCGATTGTGATCATGAGGCAATGACTGGAGAAGAAGTGTATGACCGATTATTACAAGGCTTTACCGTGTCTTTAAGGCATTCGTCTATCAGACCCGACCTTCCAGTGCTTTTAAAGGAAATGAAGGAACTTGGAATCGACCAATATCAATCCATGTTTTTTAATACGGATGGTTCAACTCCGGCATTTTACGAAGATGGTATTCTGGATATGACCATTCGCATGGCATTGGAGCATGGAGTACCAGCAATTGATGCATATCATATGGCCTCTTATAATGTGGCAAGATATTATAATATTGAACATTTACATGGCATGATTGCCACAGGCAGGGTAGCTAGCATTAATTTCTTAGAGAGTGAAATGAATCCAACACCAATCCATGTTCTTTCAAAAGGGATATGGCTGAAAAAAGATGGAGAGGCTATTGCACAGGATCAATATATCGATTGGAAAGATGTGGGATTTCCTCCATTAGAATTAAATTGGAACTTGGATTATGATGATTTGCAATTCTCGATGCCTTTTGGAATTGAGATGGTAAACGATGTAATAACAAAGCCATATTCCGTAACATATGATGTGTCAGCAGATAAACTCCCAACCACCCATAATGAAAGTTTTCTCGTACTGCTAGATCGTAATGGAGAGTGGCGAATTAACACGATTCTAAAAGGGTTTGCTAATAAGGTCATGGGATTCGCATCGTCGTTTTCTAATACAGGGGATATTATTTTAATTGGGAAAAATAAAAAGGATATGGATATCGCCTTTAATCGGATGAAAGAAATTGGCGGGGGAATTGTCTTAGTTGAAAATGGAGAAGTAATACACGAAATTCCATTGATATTAGCAGGGGTAATGTCAGATAGGGATATGGAAACACTGATTGAAGAAGAAAAACAATTAAAACTTCTATTAAAGGAACGTGGCTATCCTTTTGGTGATCCAGTGTACTCATTACTGTTTTTTTCGGCAACACATCTTCCTTATATTCGAATTACTCAACGTGGAATTTATGATGTAATGAATAAAACAGTACTCTTTCCAACTATAATGCGTTAAAATATTAAAGTAGAAATTGTTCCGTTAAAAATGGCCTTATACTTACATGGTTCTTGGTAAAATGTGTTCACATGTAAATATAAGGCTAAAAGTCAGCAATAATAAAAATTTAAAAAGCAGCAATATAAGGAAGGCATTCATATCGACCAAAGGGGTTGGGCACAAAATAATGTTTAAAAAGTTTTACATGCTTTTTCTTGTATTATTACTCGCTTTATCGGGATGCGGTCATAAGGAAAAAACGGTTCAAAAGGAAAACAATAAACCATCTGAGAGTGGGAAAGTTCCAGATACAATCAAGGAATCAACACCAAAGTATATCTTCCCTTTGACTGGAATTGAAACGAAAGCTATACAAGAAAATCGTTCTGTTGCTGTCATGATTAATAACTATCCTGCAGCAAGACCACAATCTGGGCTGGCTGAGGCTGATATTGTATATGAAGTATTAGCAGAGGGAGATATCACAAGATTTTTGGCTATATATCAAAGCGAGCAGCCAAAGAGAATTGGACCGGTCCGTAGTGCAAGAGATTATTTTATCCATTTGGCTAAAGGCTATGGAAGTTTTTATGTCGCTCACGGATACAGTCCAGAGGCATACAAAATGCTCTCTTCCGGATATATAGATAATATTAACGGGATACAGTATGATGGAACCTTATTTAAGCGATCTAGTGACCGGAAGCCACCTCATAACTCGTATATTTCTTATGAGAATATTTTAAAAGGCGCGAAGTTAAAGCATTATGAAATGAATACTCCGCCGGACAGTTTGGATTTTATGCAAAAGGTTCAAGTATCTGGGCAGGATGCTAAAAGTATAATGATTCATTACTCTCAAAATTCATTATTTAATGTGGAATATGAATATGATGCAGAAACGGAAAAATTTAAACGATTTTCCGGGGGAGAGCAAACAGCTGACCTAGAATCGAAAAGACCTGTACTTATAGATAATTTGTTTATAGTAGAATCAGAACATAAGGTAATAGATAAAAAAGGACGCCGTGATATCAATCTTACATCAGGCGGAAAGGCGTATCTTTTTCAAAAAGGAAAATATCGTGAAGTAGAATGGCGAAATGTAGATGACCGTATTCTTCCGTTTATCAATGGTGAAAAAGTGAAATTTGTCCCAGGAAAAACATGGATTAATATTGTTCCGAATTTAAATATGGTCGGAATCGATAAGTAGTAGACAGAAGGAGATTACAATATGCAAATAGATAAATTAAGGGGAAAAGCATTAGATCAATTATTTCAATCTATATTATCATTAAAGGATATTGAGGAATGCTATCGATTTTTTGATGATCTTTGCACGATAAATGAAATACAAGCACTTGCACAGCGACTGGAAGTGGCGAGAATGCTTCAGGAAAAAAAGACATATCATGTGATTGAAAAAGAAACTGGTGCCAGCACCGCGACCATTTCACGTGTGAAGAGATGCTTAAATTATGGAAATGACTCTTATGAAATGGTGTTGGAGCGAATTAAAGAGAAGGAATCAGATGTTTCACAATAATGGATAATGGAGTTTAACATGAGAAGGAGTGGATGCGTATTCGTAGCCCTCCTTTTTTACGGAAACTAAAAGTTGTAATGCAGGGATTGAGGAGAAAGCTGGAATCAAAGGTCAGGATAGGTGCGCGAAACAAGAGCAGAAGAATTTCCTATAAAAATGGAAAGGGATGTTCTATATTTATCCAAATTATTCTTTAGAAATTCCCGGAAAATAGTTGACATAAATTCTTCCTTCCTTAATAATATAATTGTAATTGAAAATGAATCTCAATTTCATTCAATGATGAATGCAATATTGCAGAATTCATTTTTTTAATAAATGTAATTGATAATGAATCTCAATATCGTTGCTTGTCTACATAATACCTATGAAAACAGAAAAGCGGGTTATGGATATGAAAAAGCTTATCTTAGTAATCCTGTTTATTGTTCTATCTATCGTTTCATTATTTATCGGTGTGAAGGGGATTACTCCCCTCGATCTTTTTCATTTAAGTGAGGAACAACAGGATATTTTATTTATTAGCAGGTTCCCTCGATTAATTAGTATTATTATCGCGGGTATAAGCATGAGTATTTGCGGGCTTATTATGCAGCAGCTTTCCCGTAATAAGTTTGTGTCTCCGACAACTGCAGGAACAATGGATTCAGCTCGACTAGGAATACTAGTCTCTCTAATTTTATTTTCCTCTGCAACCATGCTTACGAAAATTGTTATTGCATCCATATTTGCTTTAGCGGGCACATTTTTGTTTATGAAAATATTAGACAATATTAAATTCAAGGACGCCATTTTTATTCCTTTAGTAGGTTTAATGTTTGGAAATATCATTAGCTCCATCACCACTTTTTTTGCTTATAAGCATGATTTGATTCAAAGTATCTCAGCATGGCTTCAGGGAGACTTTTCCATGGTGATGTCAGGTCGATATGAAATGATTTATATCAGTGTACCGCTCGTTATCATCGCCTATCTCTTTGCAAATAAATTCACCCTTGCAGGAATGGGAGAAGATTTTTCTACTAATCTAGGTTTAAATTACCGGCTTGTTGTGAATATTGGATTAGTCATTGTTGCATTATCTACTGCAGCTGTTTTACTAACGGTAGGAACAATTCCTTTTCTAGGTTTAATCGTTCCTAATATTGTTTCTTTATATAATGGCGATAACCTGAAGAAAAACTTATTTCAAACTGCCTTACTCGGTGCAGACTTCCTGCTGTTTTGCGATATACTGGGCCGAATCATCATTTTTCCATATGAGATTCCAATTGGCTTAACCGTAGGAGTAATAGGAAGCGCTATTTTCCTTTACTTATTAATAAGGAGAAAGGCTTATGCGTAATAAAATTAAATTAACTTCACTAGCTGTAATTGCCATTGCATTAGTTATAATCTTTTTGTTTACAGATATCGGAAACTATTGGGAGTATGTAGTGCCTAAGCGGGCCATTAAAATATTAGCGATTATTTTAACCGGTGCCTCTATTGCGTTTTCAACTGTTGTTTTTCAAACCATCACGGGTAATAGGATTCTAACACCGAGTATTATTGGACTCGATTCTCTTTATATGTTAATCCAGACCTTTTTAATCTTTGTGTTTGGTGCAACCAGCGGAATCGTTATGAATAAAAATCTTAATTTCCTAATTTGTGTTATATTGATGGTCTTATTTGCAGGACTGTTATATAAGTTTCTTTTTAAGAAGGAAGGTAAGAATATTTACTTCCTCCTATTAGTTGGTTTGGTAATGGGAACTTTATTCCAAAGCTTCTCGTCCTTTATGCAGGTCATTATTGACCCCAATGATTTTATGGTGATTCAAGATCGTATGTTTGCAAGCTTTAACAATATTAATACAGATTTATTAACACTGTCTATTGTACTGCTTGTAATAGTTGCCTTATATTTTGCAAGATTTGTAAAATATCTCGATGTCCTCTCACTTGGAAGGGACGAAGCCATTAATCTGGGTGTGGACTATGATTATGTGGTAAAAAGACTATTAATTATTGTGGCAATTATGATATCAATATCCACCGCACTCGTCGGTCCGATTACCTTTTTAGGGCTGCTTGTTGCAAATGTATCTTACCAATTTTTAAATACATATCGGCATTCCTACTTAATAACCGGTGCCGTTTTTATCAGCATTATTGCATTGGTTGGCGGTTTACTGATTGTAGAAAGGGTTTTTACTTTTTCTACCACTTTAAGTGTCATTATTAATTTTATCGGTGGAGTTTACTTTATTTACTTACTGTTAAGGGGGAATAAGGCATGATTACCATTAAGAATGTTTCCAAGCAATACGGGCATAAAAAGGTGGTAAACGATATTAATATAAATATTGAAACAGGAAAAATAACATCCTTTATTGGGCCTAATGGAGCAGGAAAGAGTACTCTTTTATCCATGATGAGCCGTCTTATTCCAAAGGACTCCGGCGAAATTATAATCGATGGCAAAGAAATTAGTAGCTGGAAGCCTAATGAGCTTGCCAAAAAACTATCGATCCTAAAGCAATCCAATCATCTCAATATTCGTTTGACAGTAAGAGAACTAGTTTCCTTTGGACGATTCCCTTATTCAAAAGGAAAGTTAACAAAGGAAGACTGGAGATATGTAGATGAGGCAATCGCCTATATGGAGCTTGAAGATATTCAAGATAAGTTTTTGGATCAGCTAAGCGGAGGACAGCAGCAAAGGGCATATATCGCTATGGTCATTGCCCAGAACACTGAATATATTTTTCTTGATGAACCGTTAAACAACTTGGATATGAAGCACTCGGTGCAAATTATGAAGGTGTTAAGAAGATTAACAGATGAACTTGGAAAAACAGTTGTCATCGTTATTCATGATATTAATTTTGCCTCTTGCTATTCTGATAATGTAGTTGCTTTGAAAAATGGAACTGTAGTACAAGATGGAGCGACAGAAAATATTATTGATTCATCTGTATTAGGTGAGATTTATGAAATAGATATTGCGATCCAAGAAATTAATGAAAACAAAATTTGCGTGTACTACGCATAAAGAGAATTTATAAAATGATAGGTAATACTTTGTGATAATGCTAATTATAGATAACAGAACGTACGGAAGGCGCCCCGTGTTCTGTTGTTACATTCCTTATTGAGAATGAATTTCAATATCATATACATTAGCAATCACAATTTTTATAAAAGAAATTATTAAAAGAGGGGTAATGATAATGAAAAGAAAATCAATTTTACTTATTATAATCTCCATGTTTGCCATTTTTGCGGCAGTATGCGGTTCCAATAATGTAGAGAAGAAAACGGGTAGTAGTAAAGATGATGTGATAGTTATTAAGCATCAATTAGGGGAATCCAAAGTTTCTAAGAATCCGAAAAAAGTAGTTGTTTTTGATATGGGAACATTAGATACATTGGATAAATTAGGGATAGGAGATAGAGTCGTAGGAGTACCGCAAGACAGCATTCCAACCTATCTAAAAAAATATAAAGGCTCTGAATATAAAAATGTGGGGACTTTGAAAGAACCAGATTTTGAAGCAGTCAATGCCATTCAACCTGATTTAATTATTATTTCTGGAAGACAACAAGATTCATATGATAAGTTCGAAGAAATCGCTCCTACTATTTTCTTGGGAGTGGATAGTAAAAAATACATGAAATCATTCAAAGAAAACGTAACGACCATTGGTAAAATATTTGGGAAAGAAGATCAAGTGAAACAAGAATTAACAAATATTGATAACGAAATTGCAGGCTTAAAGGAAAAGGCCAATGCAAGTAATAAGAAAGCATTAATTACCTTAACAACCGGCGGAAAGGTTACCGCATATGGACCAGCATCCAGATTTGGACTTATTCATGATGTTTTTGGAGTTAAAGCGGTAACAGATGACCTTAAGGCGGATCCTGTACACGGTCAAAATATCTCAATGGAATTTATCTTGGAAAAGAACCCAGACATTCTTTATGTAATTGATCGTGATGCTGCTATTGGCGAAGGGAATAATGCAAAAGGAGTAATAGAAAATAGTTTGGTAAAGAAAACGAATGCCTATAAGAATGGTAAAATTGTTTATCTTGATCCAGGATACTGGTATTTATCAGGCGGAGGATTGGAATCAGTTTCTGAGATGGTGAAAGAAGCAGCAAAAGGAATAGAATAGGTGTTTAGTAAAGTGGCATCCTTTAAATGGATGCTTTTTTGTTGGCGTTTTATTGTAAACATTGATGCAGAGGAGGGAAAACGATAGGAATCATGATATGAATGTGCCGAAAAAGAGAAAGAAGGGTGAGAAGGGGAACAATCAAGAGTTGAATGTGCTCGAAAAAGAGAAAGAAGGGTGAGAAGGGGAACAATCAGGAACTGAATGTGCCCGAAAAAGAGAAAGAAGAGCGAGAAGGGGAACAATCAAGAGCTGAATGTGCCCAAAAAAGAGAAAGAAGAGCGAGAAGGGGAACGATCAGGAACTGAATGTGCCCGAAAAAGAGAAAGAAGGGAGAGAAAGGTAACGATCAGGAGCTGAATGTGCCCGAAAAAGAGAAAGAAGAGCGAGAAGGGGAACAATCAGGAACTGAATGTGCCTTAAAAAGAGAAAGGGAAGCGAGAAGGGGAACAATCAGGAACTGAATGTGCCCGAAAAAGAGAAAGAAGGGTGAGAAAGGTAACGATCAGGAGCTGAATGTGCCCGAAAAAGAGAAAGAAGAGCGAGAAAGGTAACGATTAGGAGCTGAATGTGCCCGAAAAAGAGAAAGAGGAGCGAGAAAGGTAACGATTAGGAGCTGAATGTGCCCGAAAAAGAGAAAGAGGAGCGAGAAGGGGAACGGTCAGGAGCTGAATAAATCCAAATCTCTTGAATTTCGATAATATTTTACAATTAAATAGATTAATCAAATGTTTGATTAATAATACAAAAACCATTGTATTTAAATCATTTCCCGAGCAATACTCATGTGAAAAAGAGAGTTTATTGGAGAACATTACTACGCATTCTTCGACAAAATGAAAAGGTATCTGCATTTAAAACAGATACCTTTTTAGAAGGAAAACTATTATTACGTATTAACTAAGTTTAGCTTCAGCACCTATCGGTTAAAAGCTTTTATCCTACGTTAAGCCAACATTGACTCATTCCAAGCCGTATTTTATTTATCTCAATCGAGACTCCTAAAATTCGTACGAAGATAATAAATATACTTCTCTCCCATGATATTAAACTAGTTGTGGTACAGGCAATCCAAGACCTTCTGCGACACGAGTACCGTATTCTGGGTCTGCCTTATAGAAATGAGCTATTTGACGAAGTTTAATTTCATCCTTTGTAACAGGCTTCATTGCATCTACAATATTTTGAACGAGTCTTGTTTTCTCATCCTTATTTAATAAACGATACAGATCTCCAGCCTGTGTATAGTGATCATTATGGTCATATGCTACACTATCGGCAACACCAGATACAGCATATGCTGCTTGCTTATCTTCTGGGGATTCAGTTGGACCGCCATAACTATTTGGCTCATAATATACCGAACCGCCTCCGTTATTATCAAATCGCATTTGACCATCACGTTGGTAATTATTAACCTCATTTCGAGCACGGTTGATTGGCAGTAATTGATGATTTGCACCAACACGATATCTGTGAGCATCATGATATGCAAATAATCGTCCTTGTAACATTTTATCAGGGGAAACATCTATCCCTGGCACCAATGTTCCTGGGGAAAATGTTGCTTGCTCTACCTCAGCAAAGTAGTTTTCAGGATTTTTATTTAATACCATCCGCCCTACTTCAATTAATGGGTAATCCTTTTGAGACCATACCTTTGTTACATCGAATGGATCAAAACGATACGTATTTGCATCCTCTAAAGGCATAATTTGAACGTAGAGTTTCCATGCTGGAAAGTCACCTTTTTCAATTGCGTTGTATAGATCCTCTGTGTGATAATCAGGATTTTCTCCTGCAAGTTTTGAGGCAACATCAACTGCTAAGTTTTTAACTCCTTGTTCTGTTTTGAAATGGTACTTAATCCAAACGCCTTCGCCATCTGCATTTACCCATTTGAATGTATGGCTTCCATATCCATGCATATGACGGAAGGTTGCTGGAATTCCACGGTCACTCATTAAGATTGTAACTTGGTGCAAGGACTCAGGAGATAATGACCAGAAGTCCCAAACCGCATCAGGATTTTTTAAGTGTGTAGCAGGATGTCTTTTTTGTGTATGAATAAAATCAGGAAATTTAATAGCATCACGAATAAAGAATACAGGTGTATTATTACCAACAATGTCATAGTTTCCGTCTTCTGTATAGAACTTCACCGCAAAACCGCGAGGGTCACGAACAGTATCTGCGGAACCATTTTCACCTGCTACTGTAGAAAAACGAACGAATAATGGAGTCTTTTTCCCAACCTTTGATAAAAATTTAGCTTTTGTATACTTCGTTACATCATTGGTTACTTCAAAATAACCATGCGCTCCTGCACCTTTCGCATGTACTACTCGTTCTGGTACTCTTTCTCTGTTAAAATGTGCAAGTTTCTCTAATAGATGAACATCTTGAATCAATGTTGGTCCACGTGATCCTGCGGTCATCGAGTTCTGATTATCACCAACCGGTGCTCCCCAACTAGTAGTAAGTTTTTTATTGTTTGTACTCATTTAAAATCACCTCTTCAGATTTTTATAGCTTACTATCATTATAACTATAATAAAATTAAAATCAATATTTATTTATAATAATTATAAATAAAATATTAAATATAAGTATATAGAATCTGTAATAAGGGTTGGCCTCCTATATATTTATTTATCTTGTAATCAGAATATGATTTAAAAATATATATGTAGTTGAAAACAATAACTATTTTATTGATAATTCCCTGGTTTCTAGCTCAGTGTAAACTTTTTAAATGATTTCGATTTTTACGTAACAGAAATGGTATAATCTTTAAAACAGTCTGATAGTATGGGCGCGTAGATGTTTTTATTCTTTCTAACAGATTTATATTTTTACGACCTAGAGGTATAAGATGGAATCTATAGTAAATGAGTTGATACGAGAAGGTATTATTGAAAATGATGTGGAGGAGTTCGAATCTCTGAAAGGAGGAACTTCTAGTAAAATAGGTTATCTTAAGTTGAGGAACGGTCAAAAATTTATCATAAAGTCTAATGCACCGAAAGTGATAGAAGCGGAAAGTTATTTTTTGAATGTTTATCAAGATGTTTCTCTTTTTCCGAGTCTTATTTTTGTCGACCCTGCATTTAGATATATTGTTTATACATATATCGAGGGGGAATATGATGGACATTTTGATAAAAAATATGCTTTAAAGGTTTTGGTTAAGAAGGTGATAAATTGTTATAATCCTGCAGAAATACAAGGCATGTGGGGCTTAATGGAAGAGCCGGTTACTTCATGGGGGAACTATCTTTTAGGAGAAATAGAGGTAGCGAGTGAAAGACTTAATTCCGTTTTAGGAAAAGAGGATTGTCAATTTATAAGGTCTTTAGTAGTGAAATCCAATCGTAATGTAATAGATTATCCTTTTTTGCTCCATGGTGATTGTGGTGTTCATAATTTTATATGGAAGAACGAACAGTTATGTGGAGTAATTGATCCAACACCCATTGTAGGTACACCTATATACGATTTAGTATTTGCCTTTTGTTCCTCACCAATGGATTTGTCGAAGGAAACAATAATAGAAGCCGCAAAAGATATGAAATTTCCGATTGCGGAGGAAAAGTTAGTGGAAGAGGTGATGATAGGGTTATATATTCGCATTTCCAGATGCGTTATCTATCATCCTAAGGATTTACCAAAGTATTTAAAAGCATGGTATGAATGGAAAGAAATATTTAAGGAAAATGGAGGTACTGTATGATGAATAATCTATTTGAAAGACAACCAGTATTAGAGCATAAACAATTAAGATTAATCCCAATGGAAGAGGAACATATAAAGGATCTATTTGCGGTAAATCACCCAAGTGTATGGGATTTTATGCTGCTGCGTATAGATACACTTGAAAAAATGGAAAATTGGGTTCAAACTGCTTTAAAGGGAAGGGAGAATAAGCAGATTTTACCCTTTGTTGTTCAGCTGAAGGAAACGGGAAAAATTGTAGGAACAACCCGCATCTATGGATTTGACTTCCATAACCGTGCCTGTGAAATAGGATCAACATGGTATGCACCAGATTATCAACGAAGTTTTGTCAACTCAGCTTGCAAGTTGACTTTACTACGGTTTTGTTTTGAAGAACTGAACATGGTCCGCGTTCAGCTAAAAACCGATGAACGAAATATTAGATCTCAGAGAGCAATGGAAAGAATAGGGGCAAAAAGGGAAGGGATTCTCCGCAAAGAGAGAATACTAGAAAACGGGTATATTAGAAACGCTTGCGTATATTCCATTATCTCGGAAGAATGGCCAGAGGTGAAACAGAAGTTGTTGCAGAAAGAGGAATATTACAAAACACAATTATAGGGAGTAGTTAAATGAGGTTTTATATAGCATCGAGCTTTCAAAATATAGAAATGGTAAGAGAGCTTTCAAGTAAACTATTAGAAAACGGTTTCCAGCAGACTTATGACTGGACCCAAAATGATAAAACCGTAGGAAAAGAGGAATTAATGAGAATTGGAACAAAGGAAAAAGAAGCAGTAACGAACTGCGACCTTTTTATTCTCCTCCTGCCAGGCGGAAAAGGAAGTCATACAGAATTAGGAATAGCATTAGGTGCGGGTGTTCCCAAAATCTATATACTGAATCCGGATATAGAAAACCAAGAGAACAGTTTAGATACGACGTTTTACCACCTGCCAGAAGTGGAAATCCATTGTGGAGCAATCGGGGAGTTTATCGAGAAAGTGGTAAATGTATAAAATAAAAAGAGGCTGGGACATAAGTAAAAAAATCATTGAAATTGGTTAAATCTACGAAAGCAAAAACGCATGAAATCAAGGTTTTTAAATTTGATTTCATGCGCTTTTTTGATTTTTACTGCGTTTTGTCCCAGCCTCTTTTTTAGCGACTAAATTTCAAAAGAATAGAAAGAAACACTATAAGTTGAGAAAAGTTTGGGTTCTTTTTCTCCAGCAGCAACATTAACTACTTTTGAATCTTTACTAGGTTGACTTTGTTGTGTATCTTTTATGATAAAACTTCCCCCAATTAATAATGCGGTTATTCCTAAAGAAAAGATTACCTTTTTCATATTTATGCCTCCTAAATTTGCATTATTTGTTTATATGAAAAGTTGACAAGTTTGTAGTATTTAGTTGCGTTTTTATATTTATGTAATTCCTCGAAATGATTAGCTAGAAGTGTAGCGTAGTTTGTCAACCTTGCATAATCTTTTTGTTCTTCTAGGTACGGAATAAATTCATTTACCATCATATCTTCAAATTTTTCATCTTCAGAATCAATTAAATAGAGGTAGGTATATATTTCGTAATAAAAGAGCAAATTTTGTTGTTTATTTGTAGAGTCAATCCAACTTAGCCCTTCTCTTATTCTCTTTTTTGCCTCTAGAAAATCACGATTTTTATATAGTTCTTCAACTATTGCAGTTAACGCTAAGAGCCTATCACTTAAAACAGAATCTTCTTCATTAACTATCATATCTAAATGTTCAATAGTTTGTTTAGTATCTCCTTCGGCGTAATATAAATATCCTAAATTCAAATGGGCTAAATGAATTATTTCTTTATTATTTGTACGTTCAGCTAGCTCCATGGCTAATTTATAATTTTTTATAGCAGCTTCATGATTATGAATTCTTCGGTATGAAATACCTAAGATTAGATGACACTCAGCACATCTTGAAAAGTTATAAATTTGACGATAAATTTCAAGTGCTTTTGAAGCTGCTCTTAGAGAAAGGGTTGTAATACGTAATTTACTATACGTAAGTGCTAAAGAATAATCTAAATCAGCTATCTCCTCATCCGACAATTCAAGATTAATAACAAGGTCCTCGGATAAAGTATAAAAACGTAAAGCTTCATTATATTCTTCTTTTATATAAAAGTAATTACCATTAAATTTATACCAATAATACTTTTGAATATTATTAAAAGTAGTACTAAATCCTTTTATTTGAGAGATATGGCTTAATGCGAGATCTTGGTCACCAATCTTCAAATAATATCTTATCAAATGTATTTTTAATAAAATCTGAAGCTCCAAATCTTGAATAGTATTAACCAATTCATTTACTTCTTTATATTTCTCTTTTAACCTCT
>Ga0224735_1010_pt1 | contig 30324 bp, 25 predicted proteins | sample IA12soil_MG_GH6A_2_FD_161635 | JGI IMG/M metagenome (GOLD analysis project Ga0224735, IMG submission 161635) | Enriched cells from agricultural soil in Iowa, United States - IA12soil_MG_GH6A(+) | ecosystem: Environmental > Terrestrial > Soil > Agricultural land | place: USA: Iowa | collected... | reverse complement strand
TTTGAAATTAGTTGGAATGGATGCAAATGCATTAAGCCAAAAGCTTCAAAAAGTTCAAACTGATTTTGATATGTATTTAAATGGATTTATTATGGGAATTGACCCAGATACATTTAATTCCTTATTTATAACAGGAAGTCCAAGTAATTATATGCACTATAGCAATCCTGAGGTAGATGAATTGTTTAATAAAGGTAGAGTGGAGACTAATGATGCGAAACGTCAAGCAATCTATGAAAAAATTCAAAAATTAATTATTGATGACGCAGCATTCTATCCGATTACAGAAAATAAACGAATTCTCGCCATCGACTCAAATATTACAGGAATTGATCAAGCCGGTTTGGTTCCAGTGTATACATTTGAGGATATGTCAAAGCTTTCTTATAAATAATGTATGGAAAAGAAAGATAAACGGCTATCACGCTGTTTATCTTTCTTTTTAGGTAAACTCTTTCCAAAGTATAAATTGGGTTGCAACTGTTTCTTGCACTCGAGAAAAGATGCATAACCCTCAACTTTTAGTAAACAAACACAGTTTTAGGTAAGGAGTAAAAGCGATGGCAAAATACATTTTAAAAAGAATTTTGCAGGCGATTCCCATGCTGATTATCATTTCCATCATCTGTTTTTCACTCATGCAAATGGCGCCATATGATGCGATTGATTCAATGACAACACCTAATATGTCACAAAAGACCATTGAACTAATAAAGGCAAAATACGGACTGGATCATCCTGCTTATATTCAATACTTTGATTGGATGAAAGGAATTTTACATGGAGATTTCGGGTATTCTCTTGTCACCCACCAAAGTATTTCAGAGGATTTGATTTCAAGAATTCCAAATACGATAGTACTAGTTTTGCCGGCATATGTATTGGCACTGATTCTAGCGATTATTCTTGGTCTTATAGCAGGTGCGAATAGGGGAAAATTACTAGATAAAATCATTGATGGTTTTAGTTCAATCGGGATTGCCATTCCGAGCTTTTGGTTAGCGATGATTTTTATTTTTATTTTTGGTTATAAGATGGGGTTGTTTCCGATTCTTGGCATGCATACGATCGGGATGGAAGGATCGACTTCTGACTTCTTCCACCACCTTTTCTTGCCATGTGTAGTATTGACGATTGCTTTTTTACCAGAATTAATTCGTTATGTTCGGTCTTCAACAATAGGTCAGCTATCAGAGGATTATGTGATGGTGCAGGAAGCGTATGGATCGTCTGGTACAGCCATTCTATTTAAACATGTTCTTCGAAATGCGTTATTGCCGCTTGTAACCATTGTTGGAATGTCATTACCGATGCTTGTTACAGGTGCTTTTGTAACGGAGACTGTCTTTGGGTGGCCGGGAATTGGTCCATATTTTGTGAAAGCCATTCAAGGATTTGATTATCCTGTTGTGATGGCAATCATGCTGTTTTCCGCTAGTTTAGTTATTTTAGGAAATTTAATATCGGATATTTTATATTGCATTATTGATCCTAGAATTAAGGAAATGAGGTGACAGAAATGGCAAAACAAAAAAATAGAAGAATGGAAAAGCTAAAAAAAGAATTAAAGTCTAACAAGCTAGCACTTTTTGCATTTATATTCCTTTCTTTGATTATACTAGCCTCTATCTTTGCCTTTCTATCTCCTTATTCTCCAAATACAGTAAATGTCGGAAAGGTTTTACAACAACCGAGCGGCAGTCATCTATTTGGAACGGATGAGCTTGGCCGAGACTACTTAACTAGGGCTTTATATGGAGGGAGAATATCTCTTACAGTAGGAATTTTAGCCATGGCTATATCTACATGCATAGGTGTATTAGTAGGGACTGTAAGTGGATATTTTGGAGGTAAAGTAGATAACCTCCTTATGAGGATTGTCGATATCATTTCTTCCATCCCATGGATGATATTAGTAACGGTTATCAGTATTTTTTTGACCCCAGGATTGAAAGCAATCATCCTTGTTATTGGATTATTCACTTGGATGGGGACAGCCAGACTAGTACGTGCGGAAACCTTATCAATAAAAGAGCGGGAATATGTTTTGTATGCGAAGGCCTCAGGACAATCCTTTTGGAAAATCATTTTTAAGCATATCATTCCAGGGGCATTGCCAACATTTATTGTTGCATCAACCGTAAGTATTGCAAATGCAATCTTAATGGAATCGGCGCTGAGCTTTTTGGGACTAGGTGTTCAACAACCTTTATCATCATGGGGGAGTATGCTTCAAACGGCACAAGGAAACCTCGGAAGTGCTCCATATATGGCAATATTACCAGGTTTGTTAATTGTCTTGACCGTATATTCATTTAATAAATTGGGCGATGTTCTTCGTGTGATAGTTGAACCGAAAACGGGGAAATAGGAGGTGGATGTTATGAGTGACTCGTTATTAACTGTAAAGAATTTAAAGACCACTTTTTATGACGGAAAAACAAGGCTTGAAGCCATTCGCGGGATAGACCTATCTGTACAAAAAGGGGAAATTCTAGGAATTGTTGGCGAATCTGGTAGCGGCAAGAGTATTTTAATGAAATCCATAATGGGGATCATTCCGAAAACTGCGAAGGTTGATAGCGGAGAAGTAATCTTAAATGGACAGCATATTGAGAAACTTTCCATGAAAGAAAAAAGAGCAATTAGAGGGAAAGAAATTGCAATGATTTTCCAAGATCCGATGACTGCTTTAAATCCGCTAAAAAAAGTAGGGGACCATCTTATTGAGTTGCTTGTACGAGTTAGAGGAATGAAAAAGCCAGAGGCAAAAAAGGAAGCCGTTGAAATGTTAAGAAGAGTCGGTATTCCATCGCCAGAAACAAGGGCAAATCAATATCCACATGAGTTTAGCGGAGGTATGCGGCAAAGGGTGCTTATTGCTATGGCATTATCCTGCAATCCAAAGTTATTAATTGCCGATGAACCGACAACTGCCTTGGACGTCACTATACAGGCACAAATTTTAAATCTATTAAAAAAGTTAAAAAGTGATAATGATATGTCTGTCGTCCTCATTACCCATGATTTAGGGGTGGTAGCGAGCCTCTGTAGCAGGATTGTGGTAATGTATGCCGGGATGATTATGGAGGAAGGTACAGCTACTGAAATTTTTTATTCTCCTAAGCATCCATACACAAAAGCCCTACTAAGCTCCATTCCGAGAATGGATAAGGCAGAAAAAAGTAGATTGACGCCAATTAAAGGATCTGCGCCTTCCTTAAATAATCTTCCGAAAGGTTGTCCTTTTGCGGAACGCTGTGAGCTAGCGATGGAAAAATGTTTTACAGACATGCCAGCTTACAAAAATTTTTCGGATACACAAAGAAGTATGTGCTTTTTAGCTTGGGAAGGAGAGGAAAACAATGAGTGATAACAACAAGCAAAAACTCATTGAGGTAAACCATTTGAAAAAGTACTTTCCCATAAAATCATCTTTTCTTCAAAAAAAGAATCAATATGTGAAAGCAGTCGATGATGTGACTTTCTACATAAATAAAGGCGAGACCTTTGGACTTGTCGGTGAATCCGGTTGTGGGAAATCAACGCTGGGCAGAACCATTAATCGATTATATGATGCGACTGATGGAGAAATTATTTTTGATGGGATAGATATTGCACAATTAAATTCAAAAGAACTACAACCTTATCGCAAAAGAATGCAGATTATTTTTCAGGATCCTTATTCCTCCCTTAATCCGTATATGAATGTTGGGGAGATTATTGAGGAGCCTTTAGAGATCCATACGAATCTATCAAAAAAAGAAAGAAGAGAAAAGATTGGGGAATTGCTTGAGAAAGTAGGTCTGAACAAGCAGGATATGGAGAAATTTCCATATGAGTTCAGTGGTGGTCAGCGCCAGCGTATTGGCATTGCGCGGGCATTATCGATTAATCCTGAGTTTATTTTATGTGATGAGGCGATCTCCGCTTTAGACGTCTCCATACAGGCTCAGGTAATCAATATGCTGGAGGATTTACAGGAGGAGATGGGTCTCACTTATTTATTTGTTGCCCATGATCTTTCGATGGTCCGCCATATTTCGGATCGGATTGGTGTCATGTACTTAGGAAGAATGGTTGAAATTTCGGATAGTAACGAATTGTATCAAAACCCGCTGCATCCATATACAAAAGCACTTTTATCCGCCATCCCAATTCCAGATCCAATTAAAGCACAAAGGGCAAGTACAGAGTCCATACAAGGTGAGTTGCCTAGTCCATTAGAAATAGGAAGAGGCTGCCGCTTCCGTTCACGTTGCCCGTTTGCAACCGCAAAATGTGCGGAAATAGACCCAGAAATGAAAGAAGTCGGAAGCGGGCATTATGTTGCTTGCCATTTGTATGAATAGGAAATGTAAATGTGGGTCTCGCTTTGGCGGGGCCTTTTTTATAGTGGTTTGGCAGAATTTTTCCGGGTTATGCCTGAATTATCTTTTAGAATCGGTCAATTTAAGATTATTGCCTATATTACTAGGAAATCGGTAAATGGCAGGAAGCTGCAAATTAATTCAGTAGTTTTCGATTACGAGGTTTCTGCAAAATAGTTTGAACAGCGTGGTATATTTGTTGCTCATCTTTTTTCTTTACTGCATTTTTGACAATTTGCACGTCCTTTTTCGTCAGAGATAAACCAATATATTTTGCCAATGTGACTTCTATTTTTCCTCCACCCAAAATTTCATCTACTACTATTTGGATTGTCATTATGCGAGCCTCCTTTAAATTATCTACATTCATTATATTGGACGTTCATTAAGGGGGTATTAAAGCTTTTTAAAAAAACTGTTAAGAAATGCTTCAGAAATGTTTCAGGAATGAAACTATAGAAAAGATGATTTCTTGCGTTATTTCTAATTGAACAATGCAACATTTTTCCTGCCGATTTCGTATAACTAGGATTTATATTCAATTAACTGTACTCCTATATAAAAATGTTGGGGAAGAAAATGAAAAAAGAATGATTGGATTCGATTTTCCAATCATTCTTTGTAAGCTGGCGATAAAACTATCCTATTGTTTGATATTCTTCATGGCTTGATAACTCTCTAATTTTATCTATCCAGTCCTTGTAACTTGAAAATTCGCTAGGTTTAAACCCGAAATGCTTTTTAATCAATTGAAGGGATTCCCTTTCTGATTCATGAAAAACCCCGTCTGAAAAGATAAGGGTAAGGATTTCCGCTAAAACAATATTTTTGGAGCGTTCACTCTTAAAAACTTTAAGGATGTCCTCCATCTCTAACCCTTGTATTTTATAATGATCAATTTCCATTTCCTTTTTATATTTGTTTAAAATGGAATCTTCATAAATTGTTTGTTTATGATCAATTTTAGCGATAAGAGAAGCTAATTCAAGAAAAGCTGTTTTTTCTTCTTGTTTCAGTTCTGAAAGGAACATTTTTAATATCTCCTTTATTTTGTGCGTTAGAGAAAAGTTGTTCTACTTTTATTATAGCTTAATAAGCTTTAGTGCCCTCGTGTAAATAGTGAAAGTTATTTAACACTTGATGTCCAAAACAGGATAGTTAAGGGAATCGTAGAAAATGAATATCTCTTGATAATTTTTTAAAAAAAGGGAGGGAAAGACTTGAGTGAATTAGAAAATCAATATCTTTCCGTTGTAATTCAGCATTTTAAGGAACGAGCGGAGAAGGCTTTTAAGCAACTATCTGAAGAGGAATTACATTGGAAGCCCAGTGAAGAATCTAACAATATTGCAATCTTAATAAAGCATATAAGCGGGAATATGCACTCTCGTTGGGTGAATTTTTTAAATACAGATTGGGAAAAGGCGTATAGAAAAAGGGACTTAGAATTTATAGACGAAGGCTTGGGGTATTAAACCTTGTAACTGTTCTATGTATTCATCAATGGTTTCAGATATATAGGGAGAGGTGTCAGAATTGCAACCGTTTCAAATGGGAGAAATTCCAATGGAGATAATAGAGTATGTAAGAAACGTTCACTCCGTTCGATTCCCAAGGCAGGGATATACTTCTAATGTAGGCATTATTGAAAGTGATCAGGGCATCTATGTGTTGAAAAGGACGATGGGAAAGCAATTTTGTTCTTGGTTAAACAAAGAAATATCTGTAATAAATTGTTTAACCAATGAAACAAATCTTCCAATTCCTAAAGTGAAAATGTTTGTTGAGCAAAAACAACTGGATCAGTGCTGGGCTTTGATGGAATGTATTGAGGGAGAGACTTTAAGGACTGCTATTTCTAATCTAGAGAATAGGAACAAGAGAAGAGAAATGATATTTAATTATGGAAAAACCTTATTCAATATCCATACAATACCTTGCCCTGAGGAACTAAAGACTGTACGGCCGTGGATTGACAATATGTTATTACTTGCTGCATATAATTTGAATCATTATAAGGTGGAAGGAGATATAGCATTATTAGAAAAAATTAAAACAAGTAAACCTAGAAATGGTAAAAACACACTAATCCACGGAGATTATACGATTGATAATGTTTTAGTGTCTGATGGAATCATTACAGGCATTATTGATTGGAGCGGTGGAGCCTATGGAGATCCTAGATATGATGTTTCTATAGCAATTCGTCCGAAACCTAATTTGTTCCAAGATGAAATTGATAGGCAAATTTTCTTTGAGGGATACGGGGAGAAAATAATTAATTATAAGGAATACGATTATTTTGTAAACGGATTAAATGAGTTTTTTTAAGTGTATGTACTGCATAATAATAATAGATTCCTTGATTAGGGGATACTTAAACTGTGAGGAGGAAAATATGGTTGAAGGAAAATCACCATTTATTATTGCAATTGCTCCTGTTTCAGGTGGAAGAAAAACAATAATAACCAAGGTTCTCAACGAATAATTAGGCAACTCGAAAGCTCTCTTTTTTAATGATTAACCATTTTAATAAGCCGGATGATATGCTCAAATCGATGGAAAATGGGGCTGATTATGATGAAGGGGAATTGACTTCTCTTATTGCGGATTAGGAATTGCTGCGCGCGGAATCTCTGAAATTTATTGTGTTAGACTTCCGTTGCATATAAACATTCGCGAGCAAGTGAACATATAAATTTGTATTTATCGATATACCATAGATATTGCATAAGCACGTGAATAATAAGCGATTTTCAGAATAGCCCTATCGAAGATGTTCAATTTGATATGAGAGATTATTAAATAATGGTAGATTTGCATACCTCGAAAAGCTAAATACGATCAAACCCAATTCCGATTTAGCGTAGTAGATGGGACTTTCATAATAGATAAAATGGTAAGCATATTCATGCAAGAATTGTGGAAGTTCTTGGATTTCCTAATCCCGAAGACTACGAACCATGAGTTTTTTTGAGTCCGACATTGAATCCGCTATTTTCATAAAAAACTTCCAGTTGGAAGCTTTAGCGAACATAGAGTACCTTTATTCATAAAACAGTATAACGGGACTCTATAGCAGTGAAGATAGGAAAACGGAGCTTCTTAGACAAAAATAACAGCTCTGGAGTCCGTTAAATTAGTTTCATTTAACGATATTTAATTAAATGGAGGAAAACAATATGAATGGAAATAAGAGAACTTTTCAGCCGCCATATTATGCCGTAATATTTATTTCGCAAAGAACAACAGGTGATAGAGGATACGGAAAAATGGCAGAAGCAATGGAACGTTTAGTTTCCAAGCAGCCAGGATTTTTAGGTATTGAAAGTGCAAGGGATAATGAGCTAGGTATTACTGTTTCTTATTGGGAGTCTTTAGAAGCTATTAGTAATTGGAAGAAAAATGAGGCTCATAAAATAGCACAGGAAAAGGGGAAACAAGAGTGGTATCAAAATTATTCTGTTCGGATTTGTAAGGTTGAGAGAGAGTACTCATTTGAATTGTGAGATAAATAGAGGCTGGGACATAGGACAAAAAAACATTGAAATCGGTTTCAGCCTAGATATTAAAAATGTATGAAATCAAGTTTTTTAAATTAGATTTCATACGTTTTTTTTTGACTTTAACTGGGTTGTATCCAGAGCCTCTTTATTTTGCAATTTAGCAGAATTGAAAAATATGAAAAAAATTTTCAAAATGTATTGATGAAAAAAATTTTCTTTCGTATAATGAGTTTATGTATTGAAAGTGCTTTCATTTTACGTTTGAAATAATCAGTAGATATTATATCGATATGTATGCAAGATCTAAGAATGACACTTCAGAATAAAGAGGAGCGAAAAAATGTTTCATTTAGTTGTAGCACTATTATCTATTATTATCGTAATTATCGGAGTTACATTTTTTAAATGGCATGCATTTATAAGTTTATTAGTTGCAACTTTATTTCTCGCTATTTTCTCGGGTTTATCCCTAGATAAGATTGTTACTAGTATTGAAACAGGTGTTGGTGGTACATTAGGGCATTTAGTTGGAATCCTTGCTCTTGGTACGATTTTAGGGAAATTAATGGCAGAGTCAGGTGCGGGAATACAGGTCTCTAATTTCTTTGTCCGTACTTTTGGGATAAAAAGACTTCCGTGGGCGATGCTTCTTGCAGGTTTTATTACTGGTATTCCTGTATTTTTTGAAGTAGGGATATTGATTGTTCTTCCTTTAGTTATATCACTGCACAAAACATCGAAGCAAAACTTATTGCTTATTGGATTGCCAGCCATTGCAGGTTTATCCATCGCACATGGCTTGATTCCGCCGCATCCGGGCGCAATTGCAGCAATTGGAATCTATAATGCCAATATGGGAAAGGTACTTTTATACTCTCTTATTATTGCGATTCCTTCCGCGATTCTTGCAGGCCCAGTTTTTGCGAAATGGATTACAAAACGTATAAATCCTGAACAAGAATCCGGGCTAATTAAAATGGAGGATATAGACAACAAGAAACTTCCTGGAACAGGTATTTCATTCCTTGTTATATTACTACCTGTCATTCTTATGATATTTTCAGCGTTAGTTCCATTTATTGGATTATCTGGTGGGGTGAAAAAATTCTTTGGATTCATCGGAAGTCCTTTAATCGCTCTATTAATTTCCGTTTTTGCGGCTATTTATTTTCTTGGTTTCCGTCAAGGATTAAATAAGAATCGAATGAAAACATTAGTAGAAGAATGTTTTGTACCAGTTGGTTCTATCCTTGCTATTATTGGAGCTGGCGGCGGTTTTAAGCAAATATTGATTGATAGTGGTGTAGGAGATACAATCGGTGAAATGGCACAACATTTTTCATTATCGCCATTAGTGCTAGCCTTTATTATTGCTGGGTTAATCCGTATCGCTACAGGCTCGGCCACCGTTGCTCTAACAACTGCAGCTGGTATTGTATCACCGATTATTCAGCATATGACCGGAGTGAATCTTGAACTATTGGTTATTGCAACTGGTGCCGGTTCCTTAATGTTCTCACATGTTAATGATGCAGGCTTCTGGATGGTGAAAGAATATCTTGGGCTAAGTGTACCAGAAACATTAAAAACATGGACCGTATTGGAAACCATTCTATCCTTCGTAGCATTTGGTTTAGCATTAATTATTGATGTGTTTATTTAATAGATATTATACTGGCTATGGTTGATTAAACTTGAGGCCAGTTTTTCGCGTTTACTATGAAAAAATTTTTCTTTTTATACAATATTTAAGAGTAAAGGAAAAGGAATTTATATAAATAACAGAGCAAATATACTTATAGGTATGTTTTTAGGAGGTATAAAGAAATGGGTTCAAAGTATGTCATCGGTGTAGATATAGGAACTACCAGTACAAAATCAGTATTATTCTCCGAAAAAGGGAAAATTATTTCAAGTCATAACATTGAATATCCACTTTACTCTCCTACTCCTGATACTGCTGTACAGGATCCAGAAGAAATAATGAATGCTGTGGTGAAGACAATTAAAGAGGTTATTGCATCCAGTACTATTCCTCCATCCGAAATAGTATGTGCATCCTTTAGTTCTGCAATGCACAGCTTGCTAGCTGTTGATACCGAAGGGAGACCGCTGTCCCCTTGTATTACATGGGCAGATAATCGCAGTGTAAAATGGGCCGACAAAATAAAAGATGAAATGAATGGGCATCAAATTTACTTGCGTACGGGTACCCCGATTCATCCAATGTCCCCTCTTTCTAAGCTTCTTTGGATGCGAATGGAACAATATGATTTATTTAGTAGTGCGTCAAAATTCATCTCCATAAAAGAGTATGTTTTCTATAAATTATTTGGCCAATTTGTAGTCGATTATTCTATTGCTTCTGCAACTGGCATGTTTAACTTGCAGGAGTTAAGTTGGGATGAAGAGGCATTGAAGGTAGCGGGTGTTACTTCTAATCAATTGTCGAAGCCTGTTTCAACAACTTACAGACTAAGAGGAATGGATTCAAAATATGCAGAAGAGATGGGGATTCCAGCAAATATACCGTTTGTTGTGGGGGCTAGTGATGGAGTACTTTCCAATCTTGGCGTTAACGCAATAGAACCAGGTTCGATTGCTGTTACGATTGGGACAAGCGGTGCCATTAGAACCGTAACAGATAAGCCGATTACAGATCCGAAGGGGCGGATATTTTGCTATGCGTTAACGGAAAAACACTGGGTTATCGGTGGACCAGTTAATAACGGAGGGATGATTTTTCGATGGGTGCGCGATCAGTTGGGTGCCTCAGAAATAGAAGCAGCAAAAAGGCTGGGGATAGATCCATATGATTTACTGACTGAAATAGCTGCTAAAGTGAGTCCAGGGGCAGAGGGGCTGCTATTCCATCCATATCTCGCCGGTGAACGGGCACCTTTGTGGGATGCACATGCTAGAGGCTCATTCTTTGGGCTAGGCTTGCATCATAAGAAAGAACATATGATTAGAGCTGTGCTGGAAGGCGTTATTTTTAATTTATATACAGTGTTGCTTGCCTTAAAAGAGCTGATAGGAGAACCGAAAAAAATACAAGCAACTGGTGGATTTGCAAGATCGCCGTTGTGGAGGCAAATAATGGCGGATATCTTTAATCAAGAATTGTCCGTGCCTGAAAGCTTTGAAAGCTCTTGTTTAGGAGCTGCAATCTTGGGATTATATAGTCTTGGGATAGTTGAATCGCTCGAAGTAGTTTCTGAAATGGTCGGGGAAAGTCATTATCATAAGCCTATAGAGGAAAACGTTCAAATTTATGAGGAACTTGCACCAATTTATATTCATGTTTCCAGATCTCTAAAGGAAGACTATCAAAGAATTGCAGCGTTTCAGAAAAAATGGGTGTAATGATTTGAAAGCCAAACAAAAAAACCTCACATTTATATAGTGGGGTTTTTGTTTTGACTTTTCTGCTTCATCATCGAGACCGTATTCATATAAAGAACATCCAGCAATACAAGCTGCGCACTTCGTAAGGAAAGTATTCCTGCCTCATGTATTTCATCGGTAAAAGAATAAAGAGCAATATCTGCATTTAAGTTAATTGGAGATTTAGAAGTATCTGTTATGGTAATAATAGTGGCACCTGTCTTCTTAATGGCTTCCAAAATAGAAAGTGTTTCCTGGTTGGTATCCGATTGTGCTATAACAATTGCTGCATCATTTTTATTTAACTGGGTAGCGGTGAGTAATTGAAATTGAGTCTCCAAAAAAGCCGAAGCATTTATTCCAGCATTGGAGAATCTGTAAAAGGTATCAAGAGCAAGAATGGCAGAAGGTCCAGAACCAAAAAATTGCACTCTATTCGCGGTCAGAATTATTTCAACTGCCTTCGAAAGGGCGTTATTATCCAATCGTTCATATGTTTTTTCAAGGGAATGAATCGTCGTTTTAAATAGTAGCTCGGTAGGGCTTTTACTTTCTTCCGTATTTGCTTTTGAAATAATATTATTTGGCTCTGAGTCAATAAATTCTGAAGCCAGTGCTATCTTCATTGCTTGAAAGCCCTTATAGCCTACTCTTTTGGAAAAACGAAATACTGTTGCATCAGCAAGTTGTAAATAATCAGCTACTTCGTTAATGGTTTGGTGGATAACCAACTCAGGGTGTTCGAGAATATAATCTGCAATTTTCTTTTCTTTTTCACTCAGTTTGGAATAAATGGACCGAATGGTCGGCAAACAATTTTGTCTCATTGCTATTTCCCTTTCTAGCATTCCTATTTGGAGTATAGCATAATAATAGAGTTAATAACATTCTAATTGAAACCGCTTGCTAGGAGATTCGCTTTAGTTGTGCGAGATCATTGGATGTAAGGATACAGTAGGGAAAGTTTTGTGAAAGGTTCAAGGAGGATTAATCATCATGAGTCGTAATTATGTAATAGGTGTTGATATTGGAACTACTAGTGCAAAAGCAGTTCTCTACTCAAAAAATGGGACAGTAGTAGCCAACCATAGTATTGAATATCCTATGTATTCACCTACACCGGAAACAGCTGAACAAGACCCGGAGGAAATTTTTAGGGCTATCATACAAACTATCAAGAAAACCATTCAAAAGAGCAGTATTTCCGCAGAGGATATCCTTTGTGTTTCATTTAGCTCCGTTATGCATAGTGTCATTGCAGTAGACAATAAAGGAAAAGCCTTAACGGAATGTATCACCTGGGCAGATAACAGAAGTTCAGAATGGGTGAAAAAGATTAAGTCGGAAATGAATGGACATGAAATTTACCTTCGGACTGGTACTCCAATCCATCCAATGTCCCCGCTTTCCAAGCTAGTTTGGCTTCGAAACGATTTTACAGAGTTGTTTAATCGTGCGGATAAATTTATTTCTATAAAAGAATATGTATTTTATAAGCTCTTTGGTAAATATGTTATTGATTATTCCATTGCCTCTGCTACCGGTCTTTTTAACATACATACATTGACGTGGGACAGTGAAGCGTTGAAGATTGCTGGATTAACGGAACGAGAGCTATCACAGCCTGTACCAACAACATATCAGTTGGTAGGACTTAATGAAGTCTATGCGAATGAAATGAATCTGTTATCTTCTACCCCTTTTGTTGTGGGAGCTGGGGATGGTGTATTATCTAACCTTGGCGTTAACGCAATAGAGCCCGGTGTGGTTGCTGTCTCTATTGGTACGAGCGGTGCCATTCGTGCAATGGTTGATCGGCCAATCACGGATCCTAAGGGAAGAATATTTTGTTATTGCTTAACAGAAAATCAGTGGGTAATCGGAGGTCCAGTTAATAATGGGGGGATGATTTTTCGATGGGTACGCGATCAATTAGCAGATTCCGAGGTGGCCACTGCAAATAGGCTTGGGAAGGATCCGTATGAAGTGCTGACGGAAATAGCGGATAGGGTAACGCCTGGTTCTGATGGTCTTCTCTTTCATCCTTATTTGGCTGGCGAAAGAGCACCTCTGTGGAATTTTAATGCTCGCGGTTCCTTTTTTGGATTAGGAATGCATCATAAGAAAGAGCATCTTATAAGGTCTGTACTGGAAGGTGTTATCTTTAATTTGTATACGGTACTTTTAGCGCTTGTGGAACTAATTGGAGAACCACAAAAAATACATGCCACCGGTGGTTTTGCAAGATCAGAGATATGGCGGCAGATGATGTCTGATATCTTTAATCATGAAGTATATGTCCCGGAAAGTTTTGAAAGTTCATGTCTTGGTGCAGCTATTCTTGGTTTGTACAGTCTTGGAGAGATTGATTCATTTAAGGTTGCGAATGAAATGGTAGGATCTATCCATCACCATACCCCAAATAGTGAACATGTTGCCATTTATCAAGATCTAACACCAATTTACATTCGATTAACGAGGTTATTGCAGGAAGAGTATGATAGCATTTCGGCATTTCAAAAGAAATGGGTATAAGAATAGAAGGATTTTTAACAATTTTTATATATTAGTTTGATTTTTATCTCATTTTCAGTTAGTATATAAAAAATATTTGGAATTTTAGACAATATAAAGGTTATGATTGGAAAAAGTAGTGTCTTATCTCCCTATTGCAGAGAACTGATGGTTGGTGAAAATCAGTATACAGATAAGGACGAATTACCTCCATGAACTTGCTTCGCGAAAGTAAAGTAGTGAAGAACGGGCGAGCCGTTATTCGATTTGAGCGGAAGAGAAATCTTCAATAAGGGTGGTACCGCGTAAACCACGTCCCTTTTTAGGGGCGTGGTTTTTTATTTTTGAGAAGGAGGAAAGGTAAATGGAAAATTTTATAGAAAAACTGACAACCGCACAATTAATGGAAGTGGAAAGACAGTTTGATATATATTGCAATGGTTCAAAGGAGATTGTTCCGTTAAACGAATTAAAAAATAAAATCGCTATGTCCATTATAAAAAACAGGCCATTAAAGATAAAGTTAGGATTAGATCCTTCTGCACCTGACGTTCATTTAGGTCATACAGTAGTTTTAAATAAGCTAAAGCAATTTCAAGAAAACGGGCATAGGATCCAACTTATTATTGGAGATTTTACTGGAAAGATAGGGGATCCAACTGGAAAGTCAACTGTTAGAAATCAACTCTCTAATGAAGAGGTAAAAAATAATGCAAAAACATAATTTGAACAATTCAATAAAGTAATGGATATGGAGAAAGTGGAACTGCACTATAATTCAACATGGCTTAACAGACTGAACCTTGAAGATATTATCTACTTAGCTTCAAGTATTACAGTAGCAAGGCTGCTGGAAAGAAATGATTTTTCAGAACGATTTTCCACTGGAAAGCCCATTTCATTACATGAGTTTTTCTATCCGTTAATGCAAGGATATGATTCTGTTGAATTAGAGAGCGATGTAGAGTTAGGTGGTACTGACCAGCATTTTAATGTGTTAATGGGCAGACAGCTGCAAGAACATTTCAAAAAGGAAAAGCAGGTTGTTCTATTACTTCATTTATTGGAAGGGCTTGATGGTGTAGAAAAAATGTCAAAATCCAAAAATAATTATATAGGTGTAGATGAAGAGCCACATGAGATGTATGGAAAAACAATGTCTATTCCAGATGCTCTAATTGTTAAATATCTTGAACTCTCAACGGATTTGCCGCTTGAACAGAAAAAACAAGTAAAAGAGCAATTAGGTAAAGGAAAACTCCACCCTAGAGATGCTAAAATGTTCTTGGCTAGAACCATTGTGAGTACTTTCTATAATATAGAGGAAGCAGAAAGGGCAGAAGAAACGTTTAAAGCAGTATTTCAAAGAAGGTCATTGCCTGAAAATATTCCGGTAGTTAAATGGCAAGGCAACGGTACAATACCATTAGTTGATTTGCTGGTCGAATTAAAAATGCAACCTTCAAAAACGGAAGCACGGAAAATGATTCAAAATGGCGGAGTTAGAATCAATGAAGTGAAGATAAGAGATTTAAATAAATTAGTGAATATAAAGGAAGAACCGATTATTCAGGTTGGAAAGCGGAAGTTTGTTAAGTTGGTAAGAGACTGAATGTTATATGTGTGCGAAAAAATGATGTCGAGAATAAGATTTCTATTATAAAGATACTTATTGAATAAAATTCATTTTATATGTCCTTTCGATTCTGATGTCTTCTAGATGATTTATCGTACTAAGTATCACAATCCCAGATAAAATAAACGAAAGGGCAAATTTTTTTGTTGACTTCTGCGAAGTATGGTGTTAAATTAATTATTGTCCTTTTGAAAAACAGGAATACAAAAAAGAAGTTGACTTCTGCGAAATAAAATGATATAATTAATTTCGTAGTCATTCAAAATTGCTCTTTGAAAACTAAACAAACAAAAACGTCAACAAATAATATTTATTCATTTCTTATTGGAAATGAAGCCAACGTTAAAATTAGAGCTATATCAAACACTTTTTTGGAGAGTTTGATCCTGGCTCAGGACGAACGCTGGCGGCGTGCCTAATACATGCAAGTCGAGCGGACCAAAATGAAAGTTTACTTTCATTTTGGTTAGCGGCGGACGGGTGAGTAACACGTGGGTAACCTGCCTATAAGACTGGGATAACTCCGGGAAACCGGGGCTAATACCGGATAACTTCTTTCCTAGCATGAGGAAAGATTGAAAGATGGCTTTTGCTATCACTTACAGATGGACCCGCGGCGCATTAGCTAGTTGGTGAGGTAACGGCTCACCAAGGCGACGATGCGTAGCCGACCTGAGAGGGTGATCGGCCACACTGGGACTGAGACACGGCCCAGACTCCTACGGGAGGCAGCAGTAGGGAATCTTCCGCAATGGACGAAAGTCTGACGGAGCAACGCCGCGTGAGTGATGAAGGTCTTCGGATCGTAAAACTCTGTTGTTAGAGAAGAACAAGTACCGTTCGAATAGGGCGGTACCTTGACGGTACCTAACCAGAAAGCCACGGCTAACTACGTGCCAGCAGCCGCGGTAATACGTAGGTGGCAAGCGTTGTCCGGAATTATTGGGCGTAAAGCGCGCGCAGGCGGTTTCTTAAGTCTGATGTGAAAGCCCACGGCTCAACCGTGGAGGGTCATTGGAAACTGGGAGACTTGAGTGCAGAAGAGGAGAGTGGAATTCCACGTGTAGCGGTGAAATGCGTAGAGATGTGGAGGAACACCAGTGGCGAAGGCGACTCTCTGGTCTGTAACTGACGCTGAGGCGCGAAAGCGTGGGGAGCGAACAGGATTAGATACCCTGGTAGTCCACGCCGTAAACGATGAGTGCTAAGTGTTAGAGGGTTTCCGCCCTTTAGTGCTGCAGCTAACGCATTAAGCACTCCGCCTGGGGAGTACGGCCGCAAGGCTGAAACTCAAAGGAATTGACGGGGGCCCGCACAAGCGGTGGAGCATGTGGTTTAATTCGAAGCAACGCGAAGAACCTTACCAGGTCTTGACATCCTCTGCTAACCCTAGAGATAGGGCGTTCCCCTTCGGGGGACAGAGTGACAGGTGGTGCATGGTTGTCGTCAGCTCGTGTCGTGAGATGTTGGGTTAAGTCCCGCAACGAGCGCAACCCTTGACCTTAGTTGCCAGCATTCAGTTGGGCACTCTAAGGTGACTGCCGGTGACAAACCGGAGGAAGGTGGGGATGACGTCAAATCATCATGCCCCTTATGACCTGGGCTACACACGTGCTACAATGGATGGTACAAAGGGCTGCGAGACCGCGAGGTTAAGCCAATCCCATAAAACCATTCTCAGTTCGGATTGCAGGCTGCAACTCGCCTGCATGAAGCCGGAATCGCTAGTAATCGCGGATCAGCATGCCGCGGTGAATACGTTCCCGGGCCTTGTACACACCGCCCGTCACACCACGAGAGTTTGTAACACCCGAAGTCGGTGAGGTAACGCAGACGCGAGCCAGCCGCCGAAGGTGGGACAGATGATTGGGGTGAAGTCGTAACAAGGTAGCCGTATCGGAAGGTGCGGCTGGATCACCTCCTTTCTAAGGATGAATGCTGGACACAAGTGCCAGACAATGGTTGGTTGTTTTTTGTTTGTTTAGTTTTGAGAGAGCAATTCTCTCAAAATGTTGTTCTTTGAAAACTAGATACTAAATGAAGAAACCAAGTAAAACCGAGAATCGCTTTTCTTTTGGATTTAATCCATTTTAAGAAGTAATAACCTAATAGGTTAAGTTAGTAAGGGCGCACGGTGGATGCCTTGGCACTAGGAGCCGATGAAGGACGGTACTAACACCGATATGCTTCGGGGAGCTGTAAGTAAGCTTTGATCCGGAGATTTCCGAATGGGGGAACCCACTGATCGTAATGGGTCAGTATCTTTACCTGAATACATAGGGTAATGAAGGCAGACCCGGGGAACTGAAACATCTAAGTACCCGGAGGAAGAGAAAGCAAACGCGATTTCCTGAGTAGCGGCGAGCGAAACGGAAGAAGCCCAAACCAAGAGGCTTGCCTCTTGGGGTTGTAGGACACTCTATATGGAGTTACAAAGGAACGAAGTAAATGAAGAGGTCTGGAAAGGCCCGTCAGAGAAGGTAATAACCCTGTAGTTGAAACTTCGTTCCCTCCTGAGTGGATCCTGAGTACGGCGGGACACGTGAAATCCCGTCGGAAGCAGGGAGGACCATCTCCCAAGGCTAAATACTCCCTAGTGACCGATAGTGAACCAGTACCGTGAGGGAAAGGTGAAAAGCACCCCGGGAGGGGAGTGAAAGAGAACCTGAAACCGTGTGCCTACAAGTAGTTAGAGCCCGTTAATGGGTGATAGCGTGCCTTTTGTAGAATGAACCGGCGAGTTACGATTTCATGCAAGGTTAAGCTGATGAGGCGGAGCCGCAGCGAAAGCGAGTCTGAATAGGGCGAAAGAGTATGAGGTCGTAGACCCGAAACCAGGTGATCTACCCATGTCCAGGGTGAAGGTAAGGTAACACTTACTGGAGGCCCGAACCCACGCACGTTGAAAAGTGCGGGGATGAGGTGTGGGTAGCGGAGAAATTCCAATCGAACTTGGAGATAGCTGGTTCTCTCCGAAATAGCTTTAGGGCTAGCCTCAAGATGAGAGTATTGGAGGTAGAGCACTGTTTGGACTAGGGGCCCTCATCGGGTTACCGAATTCAGACAAACTCCGAATGCCAAATACTTATGCTTGGGAGTCAGACTGCGAGTGATAAGATCCGTAGTCAAAAGGGAAACAGCCCAGACCACCAGCTAAGGTCCCAAAGTATACGTTAAGTGGAAAAGGATGTGGAGTTGCTTAGACAACCAGGATGTTGGCTTAGAAGCAGCCACCATTTAAAGAGTGCGTAATAGCTCACTGGTCGAGTGACTCTGCGCCGAAAATGTACCGGGGCTAAACGTATCACCGAAGCTGTGGATGGACATGTTGATGCATATTTTCCTTCGGAAAAATGCCGTGTCCGTGGTAGGAGAGCGTTCTAAGGGCGTTGAAGCTAGACCGTAAGGACTAGTGGAGCGCTTAGAAGTGAGAATGCCGGTATGAGTAGCGAAAGAAGGGTGAGAATCCCTTCCACCGAATGCCTAAGGTTTCCTGAGGAAGGCTCGTCCGCTCAGGGTTAGTCGGGACCTAAGCCGAGGCCGAAAGGCGTAGGCGATGGACAACAGGTTGATATTCCTGTACCACCTCTTCACCGTTTGAACGATGGGGGGACGCAGGAGGATAGGGTAAGCGCGCTACTGGTTATGCGCGTCCAAGCAGTTAGGCTGGTTACGAGGCAAATCCCGTAACCGTGAAGGCGGAGCTGTGATGGCGAGGGAAATATAGTACCGAAGTTCCTGATTCCACACTGCCAAGAAAATCCTCTAGTGAGGTGAAAGGTGCCCGTACCGCAAACCGACACAGGTAGGCGAGGAGAGAATCCTAAGGTGAGCGAGAGAACTCTCGTTAAGGAACTCGGCAAAATGACCCCGTAACTTCGGGAGAAGGGGTGCTCTGGTAGGGTGCAAGCCCGAGAGAGCCGCAGTGAATAGGCCCAGGCGACTGTTTAGCAAAAACACAGGTCTCTGCGAAGCCGCAAGGCGAAGTATAGGGGCTGACGCCTGCCCGGTGCTGGAAGGTTAAGAGGAGGGGTTAGCGTAAGCGAAGCTCTGAATTGAAGCCCCAGTAAACGGCGGCCGTAACTATAACGGTCCTAAGGTAGCGAAATTCCTTGTCAGGTAAGTTCTGACCCGCACGAAAGGCGTAACGATCTGGGCACTGTCTCAACGAGAGACTCGGTGAAATTATAGTACCTGTGAAGATGCAGGTTACCCGCGACAGGACGGAAAGACCCCGTGGAGCTTTACTGCAGCTTGATATTGAATTTTGGTACAGCTTGTACAGGATAGGTAGGAGCCTTTGAAGCCGGAGCGCCAGCTTCGGTGGAGGCGTCGGTGGGATACTACCCTGGCTGTATTGAAATTCTAACCCGCACCCCTTATCGGGGTGGGAGACAGTGTCAGGCAGGCAGTTTGACTGGGGCGGTCGCCTCCTAAAGAGTAACGGAGGCGCCCAAAGGTTCCCTCAGAATGGTTGGAAATCATTCGCAGAGTGTAAAGGCACAAGGGAGCTTGACTGCGAGACCTACAAGTCGAGCAGGGACGAAAGTCGGGCTTAGTGATCCGGTGGTTCCGCATGGAAGGGCCATCGCTCAACGGATAAAAGCTACCCCGGGGATAACAGGCTTATCTCCCCCAAGAGTCCACATCGACGGGGAGGTTTGGCACCTCGATGTCGGCTCATCGCATCCTGGGGCTGTAGTCGGTCCCAAGGGTTGGGCTGTTCGCCCATTAAAGCGGTACGCGAGCTGGGTTCAGAACGTCGTGAGACAGTTCGGTCCCTATCCGTCGTGGGCGTAGGAAATTTGAGAGGAGCTGTCCTTAGTACGAGAGGACCGGGATGGACGCACCGCTGGTGTACCAGTTGTCTTGCCAAAGGCATCGCTGGGTAGCTATGTGCGGAAGGGATAAGTGCTGAAAGCATCTAAGCATGAAGCCCCCCTCAAGATGAGATTTCCCATAGCGCAAGCTAGTAAGATCCCTGAAAGATGATCAGGTTGATAGGTTCGAGGTGGAAGTGTGGCGACACATGGAGCTGACGAATACTAATCGATCGAGGACTTAACCAAAATAAAAAGCGGAAGCGCCTTGCACGTCGGTGTAGAAATACGCTAGCCGATAGGCGCTGGAGCTAGATTAATTGAAGCGATTCTCTTTACTTCTTCTTCTTTAGTATTTAGTTTTGAGGGAATAATATAAAAAAATTCTAAAAAACCTCTTGAAAAATAGCTGAAAATCATTATAATTAAGTTTGTCTTAATGAAAATGAACTGCTGTTAAAGCAGTGAAGCAAGGAAATACATATCCGGTAATTATGGCGAGAAGGTCACACCCGTTCCCATCCCGAACACGGAAGTTAAGCTTCTCAGCGCCGATGGTAGTTGGGGGCTGTCCCCCTGCAAGAGTAGGACGTTGCCGGGTTAAAACTATTCCGCAGTAGCTCAGTGGTAGAGCTATCGGCTGTTAACCGATCGGTCGTAGGTTCGAATCCTACCTGCGGAGCCATTGCTTCCATAGCTCAGCAGGTAGAGCACTTCCATGGTAAGGAAGAGGTCACCGGTTCGAGCCCGGTTGGAAGCTTACCTACATAACATCTAGATTGGCCCGTTGGTCAAGCGGTTAAGACACCGCCCTTTCACGGCGGTAACACGGGTTCGAATCCCGTACGGGTCACCACTATAATATTTGGAGGATTAGCTCAGCTGGGAGAGCACCTGCCTTACAAGCAGGGGGTCGGCGGTTCGATCCCGTCATCCTCCACCATGAAAAATATCTATTATCCAGCCTTGTTCAATTGGTAGAGCACGATTGAGCAGCTACGAAGCAAGTTTAGCTTACAGCTTGGGATGCTACTTAGACGAACTTTCTGAGAGCTGGAAGACCATTTTAATTAGTAGTTAATCAGCAGTTTAATATTTCAAAAATGCCGGCCTAGCTCAATTGGTAGAGCAACTGACTTGTAATCAGTAGGTTGGGGGTTCAAGTCCTCTGGCCGGCACCATTGGTTTCGGAGGGGTAGCGAAGTGGCTAAACGCGGCGGACTGTAAATCCGCTCCTTCGGGTTCGGCGGTTCGAATCCGTCCCCCTCCACCATTTTTATGAATATGGATAAAACCTTTCGGACATACTATGAATGTCTTTTTTCTTTTCGTTGGGCTATAGCCAAGCGGTAAGGCAACGGACTTTGACTCCGTCACTCGTTGGTTCGAATCCAGCTAGCCCAGCCATTTTTTTGTTCTATTTTGAACATAAAGAACGATTACAAAGTACATACTAAAGGTATTACGAGCCATTAGCTTAGTCGGTAGAGCACGATGAATAATCTTCGCATATTCAGCCAGCGTACAGCTTGAGCAACTACTTGAATTAGCTTTCTGAGAGCTGGAAGTCGTAGATGCACTTGGGATGAACACTATATGAAATCGTTTATTATAACTTAATTACGAGCCATTAGCTCAGTCGGTAGAGCATCTGACTTTTAATCAGAGGGTCGAAGGTTCGAGTCCTTCATGGCTCATCCAATTTTTAGGTCTTGATTGTAAAATCAGGCCTTTTTTATTTTTAGCGCGGATACTGAATCCGTGGAAGTGATATAAAATCATTGCGAAATGATGGAACCACTGTATGTCAAGTAACTTACTACGAAGCTGTCTATCCTCACCAATCAAATTTCCAACTTTTTTACCCTTCATTCACAGACAAATGCAATACCCCAACACCAAATAAACTCACTAACCATTACAGTTTTCAAAAAATATCCACTATAAAATAACAAAAAATACAAAAACCTAATGTATAATAAAATAATAAATTTATTTGGAGGTAATGGATGGCAGAGTTATTTAAGCTTTTAAAAGGTGGTAATAAATCAGCTTTATTGGCTGCTATTGTAAATACGATCATTTCTATCATAAAAGGGATTGCCTTCTTTCTAACGGGAAATGTTGCGATGTTTGCAGAGACAATGCATAGTTTAGGGGATGCTGCAAATCAATTATTCGTTTTTATTGGATCGGCTTTAAGTAAGAAGGCTCCTACAGACCGTTTTCCAAATGGGTTTGGGAGACTGGTAAACCTTGTTTTATTAGGTGCTGTTTTAATAGTAGGCATTATGTCTTTTGAAACAATTAAAGAGGGTTTTGAGCATATTTTACATCCTACCGCGTCACATGGATTTATTATTAATATCGTTGTGTTAGGTGCTGGGGTTATACTTGAATCGTTAGTGCTTTTTAAAGCGATGAAGGAAATTGTCCATAGCGTGGGAGTGGAAGCAAAAGGGTTTAATATTGTGATACAAAGTATAAAAGGCTTCTCTAAGGCGAAACCTGCAACAAAATTAGTCTTTCTAGAAGATACGGTTGCTACAGGTGGCGGGCTACTTGCTATTCTGGCAGTAGTGATTTCTCATTTCTCTACTTTTCACCAGGCAGAAGGAATTGCCTCCATCTTAATTGGTATTTTGATGTTTATTGTAGTTGGCAAGGTTTTTCTGGATAATGCAGCCGGTGCAATAGGTGAAGCAGATGAGGAAATGGAAGATAAAATTGGATTGATTGTAATGAATGATCCTTCTGTTAAAGATATTCAGGATGTCACAGTAATTAAAGAAGGAGAGGACCTTCATGTTGAATTAGAAATTGAGGTGGATCCAACCCTGACAGTGGCAGAAGCAGATGATATAAAAGACCGGTTGGAACAAAGAATCCTGGAAGAAAAGGGAGTAGTAGATGTATTAATTGAGTTTGATGAGGATGATGGGGTGGCCAATTGGAAAGAAGAAAAAGAAAAGAACGAATGAATACCATGAGCTGCGGAAAATTTCCACAGCTTTTTTAATTGCATATATATACAGAAAATTGTCGAGTTGAGTCATTTCTTTTTCCTGTATAAAATATGCGTATAAAGGGAAAAGGAGGAATTCTTCGATGAAAAAGAATATTTCCATTTTAGGAGTTCCAATGGATTTAGGGCAAATGCGCAGAGGGGTTAATATGGGACCGAGTGCGATTCGATATGCTGATGTTGTGGAGCGAATTGAAAAGCTTGGATATACCGTTCATGATATGGATGATATTGAAATAGGCAAGGCAGAAAGATTGCATGATGCAGAATCCAATTTGAGAAATTTGAAAGCGGTTGCGGATGCGAGTGAAATATTAGCTTCAAAAGTAAATGAGATTGTAGAAAAGGGTGACTTTCCTTTAGTCTTAGGGGGAGATCATAGTATAGCAATCGGAACTTTAGCAGGAATTTCTAAACATTATAAAAATCTTGGTGTTATCTGGTATGATGCACATGGAGATTTAAATATACCGGAAACTTCCCCTTCAGGGAACATTCACGGAATGCCGCTTGCCGCTAGTTTAGGTTTAGGACATGAAACTTTAACAAATATAGGTGGATATTGCCCAAAGGTAAGATATGAAAATATTGTAATTATTGGTGCGAGAGATTTAGATGAAGGCGAAAGAGAGTTAATTAAAGATAGAGGTATTAAAGTGTATACCATGCATGAAATAGATCGTCTTGGTATGACAAGAGTAATGGAGGAAACAATTGAATTTTTTAAGGACCGAACAGATGGTGTGCATTTATCCTTAGATCTAGATGGTTTAGACCCAAATGAGTGTCCGGGTGTAGGGACTCCTGTGATGGGTGGGATAAGCTATCGGGAAAGTCATCTGGCAATGGAAATGCTTGCGGAATCGGGGATTATCACATCTGCTGAGTTTGTGGAAGTAAATCCTATTCTTGACGATAAAAATAAAACCGCAGATGTTGCTGTAAGTTTAATGTGTTCACTATTTGGGGAAAAGCTATTATAGTGGTAATGAAGCAGTAGTTTTATAGACTACTGCTTTATTATTTTTTATTGCTATTTTTTAAAGCTTCGTATTGATTGAGAAGTTGATCTAATTTATCACTTGCTTGTATAACCTTTTCATCGTTAAAAGAGGATGTTAATGCAATTTCAATCATTTCTTTACGTTTTTCTTCAATATTCGCTATTATCTCTTGCATCTTCATATAAAAGGCCCCCTCTTTCCGAATATGACATAATTTCCTAATGCTTGTATTTCCGTTTATTATTTACTGTTTATCCATTTTTGTAAAAAATAAAACATTCATTGGTAAATATTTGATAATATAGATGTATAGATTTTTTTGAAACCTTTTTGCTATTCATTCGTAACAATGTATAGCCGCTGGGGCGGAGGGAAGCTAGATGGAAATGCTTGTAAAAAAGAGAATTAAGCAAGTTATAAAAGGTGATCGGAATGCGTATGAAGACATAGTAGAATTATTTAAAGACAAGGTTTTTCAAATATGTTATCGTATGTTGGGGAATCGCCATGATGCCGAGGAAGTTGCACAGGAGGCTTTTATCCGGGCATATTTGAATATTGAAAGCTTTAAACAAGAACGTAAATTTTCTACCTGGCTCTATCGTATAGCGACGAATTTATGTATTGACCGATTACGGAGGAAGAAACCCGATTATTATTTAGATGCCGAAGTATCTGGGACGGACGGACTTACTCTGTATTCTCAAATTCCTTCCAATGATCGATTACCTGACGTGGAAGTGGAAAATATTGAATTGCAAGAACATGTTCAACAAGCTATTTACCGTTTACCTGAAAAATATCGTTCGGTTATAGTACTGAAATATATAGACGATTTATCCTTAAATGAGATAAGTGAGATTATGAACTTGCCACTTGGAACGGTTAAAACAAGGATACATCGTGGAAGAGAAGCACTTCGAAAGCAACTTCGAAATTTATAGAGAGGATGAGAACGAAATTGAATACTTGTTCTGAAGAAATAATTCTCTATATGCATAATTATTTAGATGGTGAACTAACAGCGAATGAAGAACAAGTGCTTAAAGAACATTTGCAGCAATGTCCTGCTTGCATGAGGCATTTTCAAGAACTTAAGAAAACAGATGCTTTTATTAAAAGCAGTTCACTTTTATCTACACCGAGCGATTTTACCAATAAAGTAATGGAGCAGTTGCCTAAGGAGCAACTTAAAGTAGGAATAAAGCGCTGGATTAGAGTCCATCCATTCTTGGTAGCTGCTGCAGTATTTATTATTTTAATGGGCGGTACAATCTTCTCTACATGGAATAATGATCAGGAGTTTTCTTTTACAAAAAATCCTCACTTAATTGTAAAAGAACATACGGTGATTGTCCCAAAGGGGGAAGTTATTAAAGGAAATTTAATAGTGAAAAATGGTAACCTTCGTGTAGATGGGAAAGTAGAAGGAGATGTTACCGTTATTAATGGAAAAAAGTATATGGCATCTGCAGGAAATGTTTCTGGAAATGTAGAAGAAATTAATGAGATTTACGATTGGCTCTGGTTTGAAATGAAGGATATAGGCAAAAAAATCGTAAATTACTTTAAATAAATGGGGCTTAGGAAGCAATATTTATAAGATTGTTTCCTTTTTCTTTTGTTTTCTCGTAATGTGGTATAATAATAACTAAGCATTTTTGATAAAAAACTAATGGAGGATAAAAGATGTCGTTCGCTAATTTCACTGTCTTAGATTATCTATCCAGCATAGTTGACATACTCCTCGTTTGGTTCGTGATATATAAACTGTTAATGGTGATTCGCGGTACTAAAGCGGTTCAACTGTTAAAAGGAATCATCGTCATCGTTCTTGCTAGGGCATTAAGTGGTGTTCTTGGATTTAATACATTAAGTTGGATGATTGACAAAGTGATTACATGGGGGTTCTTAGGTGTAATCATCATCTTTCAGCCAGAATTAAGAAGAGCACTCGAACAATTAGGGCGGGGAAGACTTTTCTCGCGCGGAAATGTTCAGGAGGATGAAGAACGTAACCGGATTATTGAAGCCCTTGTCAAAGCGACCAGCTATATGGCAAAACGTAGAATTGGCGCATTAATCTCATTTGAAAGGGAAACAGGATTGAGTGATTACATAGAGACGGGCATACCGTTAAATTCAACGATATCCTCGGAGCTTTTAATCAATATATTCATTCCGAACACTCCTTTGCATGATGGTGCTGTTATTCTCCAGAAAAACCAAATTGCCGCGGCAGCATGTTATTTGCCTCTGTCAGAAAGTCCTTTTATTTCAAAAGAACTTGGTACTAGGCATCGTGCTGCTATCGGGATCAGTGAGGTAACAGATAGTGTGACGATTGTTGTTTCTGAGGAAACAGGCGGCGTTTCTTTAACGAAAAATGGTGAATTACATCGTGACCTTACGATTGAGCAATTCAAACAATTATTGGAGAAAGAACTTTTTGATTTAAATCATGATAAACAGGCTTCCTCATCAAAGTGGAATTGGAGGGTGAAGAAGCATGGATAAATTTATGGAAAGCAAGTGGTTTATGAGAATTCTTGCACTGCTCCTGGCACTTTTATTATTTACTTCAGTGCATGATAGTCAAAGCCTTTTTAAAAATAGAAAATCAAGTGCCGGGGAAGCAACGGTTCAAATGCCTGTTGTCCTTTATTATGATGAGGAAAATACCGTTGTTTCGGGAGTCCCTAAAACGGTAGAGGTAACTCTTTCTGGACCAAATAATCTCGTTGAGTTTGCAAAAAGCTCTAAAGATTTCAGTGTGTATGTGGATTTAAGCAATGCCAAGATTGGCCGTCAACGGGTTAAACTGAAGACAAAAGATCTTTCCGATAAGTTACAAGCAAAAATATCTCCATCAGTGGTAGAAGTATCCGTACAGGAAAAGGTTACAGTTGAAAAGCCTGTTTCAGCTGAATTTAATTCAGACTTATTGGCGGAGGGATTTGAAGCGGGGCAACCGACAGTTAATCCCAAAACAGTAAAAATCACTGGTGCAAAGGATATCGTTGACCAGATTAGTTATGTTAGAGCGGCATTAAATGTTAATAAACAAATTAATGCTGATTTAACAAAGAATGCGTGGGTACAAGTTCTGGACAGAAACTTAAATAAATTAGACGTTTCAGTGGATCCAGCTACTGTTGATGTTTCCGTAAAGGTAAATAACCCAAGCAAAACAGTGCCAATAACCGTTAACCCAACCGGGTCAGAAAAGGATGGAGTGGTTATTGATAGTATTTCGACGGAACCCAAAAGTGTAACAATATACGGAAGAAGCGATGTATTAAAATCGATTGATGCTTTAACCCTTGATGTGGACATTAGTAAGATTGATAAGGATACGGATCTCAGCGTTCCCTTAAAGACTCCAAAAGGTGTCAACAAACTCGATCCAGGGTCAGTGAAGGTTAAGGTAAAGGTGCGTGACAAGATAGAAGAAAAGAAACTTTCTAATATCAAAGTAAGCACTGAGGGTTTGGATGATAATTACGATCTGGAATTCCTATCCCCTCCCGATGGCCTTGTAGATTTAAATGTAACAGGTACAAGTCAAGCGCTTGACAACATAGATGAACATGATTTTGATGTGTTTCTGGATTTATCAGGATTGAAACCAGGTGATCATGATGTGAACATAGAGGTAAAGGGACCTAATGACATATCATGGGAGTTGTCCAGTAAAAAGGCAAAAATTCGACTAACAGAAAAAAATCAGAGTAATGCATAGACAATGGATTTAAAGAAGGAGAGAAAGATCTTATGGGTAAATATTTTGGAACTGACGGAGTAAGAGGAATTGCTAATACAGAATTAACACCTGAACTAGCATTCAAGCTAGGACGTTACGGAGGCTATGTCTTAACCAAAAATGCGGAGCGTCCTAAGGTGATTATTGGTCGCGATACTCGTATTTCCGGTCATATGCTGGAAGGTGCATTAGTTGCCGGGTTACTATCTATTGGGGCAGAGGTCATGCGCTTGGGTGTTATTTCAACTCCTGGGGTTGCATTTTTAACTAAGGCATTGGGAGCACAAGCTGGAGTAATGATTTCCGCATCCCATAATCCGGTTGCCGATAATGGAATTAAATTTTTCGGATCCGATGGTTTTAAGCTAGTAGACCAACAGGAGCTTGAAATTGAGGAATTATTGGACCAAGAAGAAGATACACTTCCGCGTCCAGTGGGAAAAGATCTTGGTATGGTGAACGATTACTTCGAAGGTGGTCAAAAATATTTACAATTCCTGAAGCAAACAGTGGAAGAAGACTTTTCTGGAATTCATATTGCACTAGATTGTGCTAATGGTGCAACTTCCTCTTTAGCAACTCACTTGTTCGCTGATCTAGAAGCTGACATTTCAACTATGGGTGCTTCACCTGATGGTTTGAATATTAATGAAGGTGTCGGTTCCACACATCCTGAAAGTCTAGCCGCTTTTGTAAAAGAAAAAGGAGCGGATGTAGGACTCGCTTTTGATGGAGATGGAGACCGCATGATTGCTGTGGATGAAAACGGAGAAATCGTAGATGGCGACCAGATTATGTATATCTGTGCAAAATATCTAAAGAGTGAAGGTCGACTCAAACACTCTACCGTAGTATCAACCGTAATGAGTAATTTAGGATTCCATAAAGGCCTGGAGGAACTCGGTATTAAGAGTATTCAAACAGCTGTCGGGGATAGATATGTGGTGGAAGAAATGAAGAATAACGGCTATAACCTTGGTGGGGAACAGTCTGGGCATGTTATTTTTCTAGATTACAATACCACTGGGGATGGCCTCTTATCTGGTCTTCAGCTAGTGAATATTATGAAGGCAACGAAAAAACCATTATGAACAAGTGTAAAACGACCTGAAGCACTTTGATGTGGGTGAGCGTTTCCTTTGCTCGGAACACCATGAGTTGCCCAGCGTGTGTGTCCTATTCCTGTTGAAGCATGAACTTCCTCCGAAACAATTGCACGAAGATCTGCAATTCTTCCCTTTTCTTTAAAAACATGAACTGTATTCCCGTTCTGCAATGCAATCCCCGCAGAATCATATCCTCTATATTCAAGCTTTTCTAGACCTTTTAATAAAATTTCCTTCGCATCTTGTTGTCCAATATAACCTACAATACCACACATTTGTATCTTCCTCCTATAATATAGGGGCAAGAATACCAGGGGCATTCCTGCCCCTTATCTCTGCTTTTTAGTTGGTAGTTTTCCTGCTCATATAAATCATCTAATTTTCCTCTTACATATCTGCTGTTCAATAGAAATATAGATTCATTATTGAGAAAGGATCTTTTCCACTTTTCTTTTTCCTTTGTGCACCAAGTCACCTCAGTGTTTTAAGAAAAAGACTTCGACTGTGTGTGGCAGCCGGGAGGTATCCGCCGAATACTCGATACTCCTCCACCTCGTCAACTAAACTCCTCCGTTTAGTTCTGGCGCTTTTAAAATAATATTTTGTAACACTGTCCTCCTCTTTCCTTTGATATAAACTCCAATTAAAAAGCACCATTATCTTACCTTAGAATAGTGCTCTTCGTCAATGAAAAATATGTTATAAAATAAAATATGCATACGGGAATCAGTTGGTGACCCGTATGCATATCCATTTTATTTTTCCACTTTTAATCCCATTTCTTTTTCTACAACTGCCGCAATTCTATGCACATATTCAGCACATTTTTCCTCAGTAGGTGCTTCTGCCATTACCCTAACTAACGGCTCTGTTCCAGAAGGACGAACAAGTATACGTCCATTTCCATTCATTTCTGACTCAACTTCTTGGATAATCGCTTTTACATTTTCATTATCAGTTACATGATATTTATCAGATACCATTATATTTTCAAGTTTTTGTGGGTATTTCTTCATTTCCTTTGCAAGCTCAGATAATGGTTTTTTCGTTGCCTTCATAATATTCACTAGCTGAAGACCAGATAAGAGGCCATCCCCAGTGGTATTGTAGGTTATATTGGACAACAAGATGCGAAGGAAATTTTATTAAAAGGTCTAGAAAAGCTTGAATATAGAGGATATGATTCTGCGGGG
>Ga0224735_1009_pt1 | contig 30850 bp, 45 predicted proteins | sample IA12soil_MG_GH6A_2_FD_161635 | JGI IMG/M metagenome (GOLD analysis project Ga0224735, IMG submission 161635) | Enriched cells from agricultural soil in Iowa, United States - IA12soil_MG_GH6A(+) | ecosystem: Environmental > Terrestrial > Soil > Agricultural land | place: USA: Iowa | collected... | reverse complement strand
ATTCCGCTAGGTAATCAGGACTGGCCTGTGTTTACGTACCGCCGTTTCATTAGTACGGATTTATCCACGCCATGCGACGGACCGGTTACGTACGACTTACAGACCCTATCCCAGAGTAAAGGGGTGTTTACCGCCGAGGTTGGCGTACCGCGACTGAATGAACGCGCAACCGGTCTGTTAGCCACGCCGGAAGCCATTCCGTTGTTACGAGGTATTTTAGCGTGAATATCACAGACTATACCGGTACTCCGTACAACTTCCGTACAAATAATTGCTGGCACCATGTACGGAAGGTACGCGCGGATGTTGGGATTGACACGCCAATTTTCGACGTGCTATCCCCCACGGCAATCAATGCCGCTTTTGACAACGGCCATGCGGACCCTAGCGGCCTTGTACACGTCACAGAGCCACGCAATTACGATGCCGTGCTGATGGGTGTAAAAATTGCTGGGCGCATTGTGTGGCACGCTGGTGTATATTATGACGGTATGGTTAGCCACTGCGAGCTATCCGCGCGCCAAGTTCGATTAGAATCTCTGGCCGACGTAAAAGAACGATTTAAGGAGATAGAATTTTGGCGCTAATAATCCACTACACCCGTAACGACACTGGCAGCTTTGACACAAAGCGCTATTACGATACCCCTATGGAATTCGTCACTAAGACAATTCCTGATGGCGTACCGTTTGAAATTTACCACGACGTAATCGGCGAAGACACCCGAGTTACCAAAGATTTTGAAGCACTGAAACAACCTGGCACTTTCCACATCATAGAAAGCGCAGGCGGAGGGGCTATCAGTGGCGCGCTCGGCTTTATCAGTAAGATTCTTAACCCAATCCTAAAATTGCTTATGCCTTCACAAAAGGTATCGTCGCCAGACCTAGCTAACCAGCAAGCAGAAAGCCCAAACAACAGTTTGACAAACCGCAATAACAAGCCGCGTCCGTACGAGCGCTCTTACGACATTTGCGGCACCGTGCAAAGCATTCCGTGCGACCTCATGACCGTATACCGCCTATACAACACTGGCGGCCAAGTTATTGAATACGGTTATTACGATGTTGGTCGCGACTACTTAGACACGCCTGCCTCCGGTATTACTGACGGCGACACCTTACTGGCTAACATTACGGGCTCGTCCGCTGCCGTTTATGCGCCGTTTACTAGCCCAAACAGTGGTGACGCCCCACAAACGTTAGTAGGGCAACCTATCGACCAAGGCTTATTTATTACCGCCTCGGCTAACGAGGTAGACGGGCAAACGTTAAAAGCTCAGAACGACCTACAGGTTAACGTTCAAGGGTTCCGCATTCAGCGCATCGGCAGCACAGGACAGATAACAGACCCAGCCGGCAGTTCTGGGTTCGACAACGTTCTTAAAATCGGGGACATTGCTTTCTTCGACGGTGTTATGGCCGGCGTCACTGGTGGAGATGTAAACACAACAGGTAACTATCCGGTGCTGGATATAACTGGCTCTAGCATACTGGTGGACGTATCTAACAACCAATCGGTGTGGAACCTGCTAGGAACATCGGACTGGCCTGTGGGCACCGACGGCAATCATAAAGTTGGCCCACAAAATACCTTAGAAGCCAGCTTCACCGATTGGGTTACTATTAGCCGGATAGCTTCCGGGCGCGTTGTCGCCAACATTAGCGCCGATAACGGTATGTACAAAGAGAACAACGACGGTAAATACCTTGCCCAAGTAACAGCTGAAATGCAATACCAAGCCGTAGACGAGACAGGCGCACCGTTCGGTAACGTTATGTCCGTGCAAAAGACTGTATCGGGGCGCTCGTCTAATGCTACGGGTATGACGTTAATCGGAGCATTACCTACGCCAACACCTTTCCGTGCGCGCTTACGTCGAGTTACGAACGCCGACCGCGCCTTTGAAGGGCAGGTAGTAGACGAAATTAAATTTGCGAATCTGTACGGACAGACGCAGGACACTACCAGCGACTACGGCAACAGGACTACTGTGCATACTGCCCGCCGCCAAACAGCGCGAGCTACTGCCGTTAAGCAGCCCCAGCTTAAAATGATTGTTACGGAAATGGTGTTTAAGTACCTAGGTGGTGGTGTTTTCGATACAGTGCGCACCAAGAACACCCAAGCGGCGCAATCATTAATCCGCCTAATGCGCGACCCGGTGGTAGGAAATACCCAACTATCTAATGACAACATGGATAAGTTAATAGCAACCCAAGCGGAGGTGGAAGGGTACTTTAAAAACGTATTAGCCGGACAATTCTGTTACACGTTTGATAACTACACCACTACCGCGCAGGAGATTATCACCACTATCTCAGAAGCAATTTTCTGTTCGGCAACACGTCGAGGACACAGCATTCTGTTAAACCTAGAACGCCCGCGCATCGGCCCCGAAATGGTGTTCACGCACCGTAGCAAAGCGCCGACGGGGGAGAAGTGGACACGTCAATTCAACGACCGTAGCGCCTATGACTCGCTGGAATTCAGCTACATCGACCCGGACACGAACATCAAAGAAACCATCAGAATACCGGAAACCGGCGGCCTGAAAACTGATACGTTCGACTCGAAAGGTATTCGTAACTATCAGCAGGCCTACTGGCATGCGTGGCGGCGCTATCAGCGAAACAGGCTGAACCGCGTATCGGTTGAGTTCACGACACTGGAGGAAGGCGCTTTGTCCGTTCCGTCTCGCCCGATTAGCGTGGTTAAGGGTTCTCGCGTGTCACCTTACGACGGTTACGTTGTTGCCGTTGATGGACTGACGCTAACCCTGTCGCAGAACGTTGTTTTTGAACCGGGTGAAGACCATTCTGTTATTCTTAAAAAGCGCGACGGCACGATCCAAAGCGTCCAAGTCGTAGCCGGTGAAAATGGTAGAACAGTGATAATGCTTTCAGCACCGCAGGAAGCCATTTATACTGGTAATAGTGCGCTAAAAACTGAATTCTCATTCGGCAGCGACAGCCGCCACGCGGCACAGATGATAATGGTGAGCACAGTAGAACCGAGTGACGACCGAACGGTTAAAATCACAGGGTTTAATTACGACGCGGGATACTACGAGAAAGACGGTGTTCCGCCATTCGGTCGCGCGTTCAGTGACGGCTTTAATAACGGTTTTTCATAAGAGGAAAGAATATGTCTAGCGGATGTGGCGACGTCTTAACACTAGAAGATTTACAGATAGCCAAAAAACATCAAACATTCGAAGCGGAGGTAATTACCGGGCACCAGGGGGGTGTTATTTCAGGCCCAGAAATTGATTATGCCACCAATCAAGTGACCGGCCAGAAACAAAAAACCATGCCCGCTATTTTGCGCGATATTGGATTTGAACCTGCTTCGTTCGATTTTACCTCTGGCGGTACTTTAACCGCAACAGACCGTGGTAAGGTGGTTTACGACCCGGTAAGCATGACATGGTACTCCTGGTCCGGTGCGCTGCCGAAGGTCATCCCGGCCGGAACAGACCCAACGGCAGATGCTAACTGGAAGCCGAAGACGGACCCCGATTTGCGTGGCGACGTTGATGCATTAACAGCCAGAATTGTCACCGCCGAAACAAATATAACGGCGCTACAGGGTGACGTTTCCAGCTTAAATTCTACTGTCTCCGACCTGGCGGATGCCGTTGTAAAAGGCCCCTCAGGTAGCGCTTTTACGCGCCGCCTAGTGTACAGTACCGACGGATTAAATATTTATTATCATATTACTAAAATTCCTAAGGGAGTAGGTAATATAAACAAGGAATATGCTAACCCCCCTACATTTACAGGGGGTATTATGTACGTGGTTCCGGAATCACCTACTACGGTAATCCGTAGACAGAAACATTCACCAATGATTTCTAGTTCTGACGCGTTTCAAAGTGCCAACAACGGCGCTGGCGGATTCCAACCGTGGGGCCTGCAAATCGCAAATGGCGTCGCATACCAGGACTTTACCCCCGTTGATTCATCTCATGGGCGTTCTGCGTTAATCATCCAGCGCGACGGAAGTGTTATCCCCGCAGAATACACCGATGGCAAAACTGCGCAACAATATGTCGATGAAGGCGCGTGGTGCTCCTTTGGCTGGCATTATATGCTGGTAAAAAATGGTGTATCCTATGCTGACGTAAGTAGTCAGACCGATATTTCTGCCCGCGCAGTATTTGGCGTGTACCCTGACGGCACGTATTGCCTTATCCATACGCAAGGGCAGTCTACCGTATTCGGCATGACGTATACACAGCTACAGGCCCTGTGCGTGGCGGAAGGGTTGCTCCACGCCGTGGCGCTGGACGGCGGCGGAAGTGCGCAGCTACTGAAAGATAACGTGTATGTGCATCCTAGCACCGACGCGTCCCCGCGTGCGCTAGGCACATATGCGTGCATTAATGTTCCGGTCCGTTCACTTGATACCGGATGGCTTAACTTGCCGTTAGAGGCTTCCGTCGTGGCGTCTGGTGCTATCCAGGTTCGGCAGATAGACGACAAGATTATGTATAAATATAACTTCAACCTAACCACTGCGGCGGCAGCTACGGAGTACACTCCGGTAATTCAGGCGTCTATTAGCCGTTATCTATACCCGTACCTCGGACACACCGGAAACACATATAGCACTTGGCTTACTCCGCGTTCAGGCGGTCAGATGGGGACTATGTCGGTGTTTGCGCAGGGTGGAAGCACAGCTGCTGTAACTGTACAAACTGGTACAACTACCAGTACAACCTTCCGTGGATGTGCAACCTTTGAAAGTCGGTATTGCGCCGCTGATTTTGGCGGATTAGGTTAGAACAAAAGGCCCCTTACGGGGCCTTTCTTCACTTCTTGGTTAAACACTCCGCTAACAGCACCGTGTAGCCTATCAAATCAATCAACGTATCAGTAGGGTCGCTGCTGTTGGCTAATTGGCGATTCAATCTGGCCTCTTTAAGCGCAATGAGCATGCGCCATACATCGACGTCGGTCATGCTTGCCCCATATTTAGCGTTAAGAATGCGCGCAACTTCGGCAGCGCTTCGTTCCTCTTGTTTATCGTACCCGTTTGATGTTCCGCGTTGCGTGAGTGTCTTTGCTACTGTTTCTAAAATAACGTGTGCTTTCATTTTGCCTCTCTGTTGTCGTAGATAATTTGGTAAATCTGTTTTAGTTGCGCGTCCTGTTCCGCGATTAGTTTACTCTGCATCGCGTTTTCGGCTTCCAGCTCTTTGATTCTTTTGTCTTGACCATCTACAAAATCCGCGAGACTACCGTTAATTTCGTAGTCTTCGCAGAGAATATCGTATACTTCCGCTTTCTGTTGTTCCGACATTTACTCACCTCGTTTCTGTTTGCAATATTCCATCAATAAGTCTTGCACGTCGGCCTTACCTTCAACGCGCGCCTGTACTACTTGGTCTAATGTCCCTTCTGCCTGAATCTGATAGATGAACACGGGGCGCGGGTGCCCTGCCTGATATTGTCGCACGGGCCCGATACGTTCGATAATCTGCGCGTAGTGCTCGTAGTTCCACGTCATATTGAAGAAGGCTAAATGGCACCCGCCGTCCTGTAGGTTCAAGCCATGACCCGCAGAGGCCGGATGAACGCACATAATAGGTATCTCGCCACGGTTCCATGCTTCAATCTGTTCGTTGCCGCGTGAACCTTTCCCTAGCGCAACGGCAGTAGGGAATTTCTTAAGGATACGCTGTAAATCGTGTTTGTACTGATATGCCACCAGAAGCGGGGCACCGTTCAACTCATCGATAATAGAATCCAACGCTTCGAGTTTAGCGTTGTGAACCTGCTCCCATTCGCGCGACGGTTCGCCGTCTTCACCAGTGATATACACCGCGCCGCCTGCAATCTGTAAACACTTAGCTGTACGCGCCGCCGCGTTAGCCGCTTCGACTTCTCCGGCGTCTAGCTGGGCGAACAGTTCCTTTTCCATCTGGTCGTAAGCTTTGCGCGCCTTAGACGGCAACGGCACCACAACAGGGACGATTACCGGTTTGTCGCAACCGAAGTATTCCGCCGCGTCTACCGTGACAGAGATGTCCGCAATCGCTTTGTGTATCTCGGTGTCTGCGCCTTTGAACGGCTTGTAAACCTTGGCCGCTTTGTGGTCGCCTTCTTGCACACTGATAAACCAGCGTTCGGTGAATGACTGGAACGATAGCCCAAGACGTTTACCCGCGTCCAAAAACCAGCATTGGCCCCATAAATCCTTTAGACCGTTCGGCGCAGGCGTACCGGTTAGGTTGATGAATCGCTTTACCTTCTTATGTGCCACAGCTCCTAGCGCCTTAGCGCGTTTGCTACCACCGGCGCCACCTGCTTTGCCGTCTTTGTTAAGCTTGCCGCGAAACGTTTTTAACTTCGTTGACTCATCGGCAACAATAACCGTGAACGGCCAACGGTCGCCCCAGAACTCTACTAACCATTCCAGAATATCGTAGTTGCAACACACCACGTTTGCGTCGTCATTTAACATCACATCTTCGCGGTATTGGCGGCTGCCGGTGCCGTCTACTACCCGCAGCGCGGGGAAGTTCCATTTAGTCTGTTCAACCGGCCATGTACCCGACGCAACACGCAACGGTGCCAACACAAGCACACGGTCGCCTTTCCATTCTTCTTGGTTCCAATCCTCTAACATGCCCGTTTGAAACATCTTGTTTAGCGCCCACATCGTGGCGCCCGTTTTGCCCGACCCCATCGTAGCAAACACGTTTACCCTAGGATGTTTCATAATATGCGACGTGATAAGTTTTTGATATGGTCTGCGTTCGAATCTCATTTTCTAACCTTTAATCGTTTCTCTTGCGGCTTCCATGAACGCGGTAACGAATTCGGCGGCGACTTCTGGTACGATTGCATTGCCGTAACCGCGCAGTCGTCCCACTCTTCCGGGAACCCCATTAGCCAACGGGAATGTGCCGGGTTCAACTGGCCGGAACTTCCCATCTCTGCATCCGAGCCAGTCAGCACCTGACCAGAAGCCGTGACACGGATTGGTTGAGTTAACGCCGCCGCCCAGCCGAGTTTGTTCGGAGTCGTCCTTCCGTCCCCCGACATTCGAACTTCTGTACTGTTCGTTATCATATTCACTTGAGGCGTCGGCCACGCTGCGTAACTTTCCGACACTTTCGCTAGACTCGGCGAGAATTGGCCTTTCCCCTCGGTGTGATGGTCGCGAGCTTTCGGTGTCGGCCAGTTCGTGCGCGCCAAAGAAGAGTCGTTCTCTTTTGTGCGGGGCACCGACGCTACAAGCTGGGAGTACAGCAAACCCGACGGCGTAGTCTTCTCTTTCCAAGTGAATCTGTAAATCGCACATCCACGATTTTCCAATTGCCGGTGCAACTTGCTCCCCAAAGATGATTGGAGGGCGGCACTGGCTAATGAGTTCGAGGAAGACGGGCGCGAGGTGTCTTGGGTCGAACTGTCCGAGCTGTTTTCCGGCAGCACTGAACGGTTGGCAAGGAGGCGAACCCGTCCAGAGTCTTGTTTTTCTACTGACTCCGGCGAGTTGCAAGGCGAGCGGCCAGCCCCCAATTCCGGCGAAGAAATGGCATTGGGTGAAGCCTTCAAGGTCTTTAGCTTCAACTTCGGTAATACTTCTTTCATCTACTAATCCTCTTGGTATCAACCTTTCTGAAATAAGTTCTCTAAGCCAAGCCGCAGCCTGTGGGTCCCATTCATTATAATAATTCACGTTAACCGCCTCGTTTCTCTCTGATTCTGGCCGCTTCGATAGCTCTACGGCAGCTTTTGCAAATGTTACGGTGTCCGTCTATGCTGGCTACGCTGGACTTATGAAACGCGGATAGTGGTAGACGTTCGCGACACTCTATACAGCGTTTCCGCTGTTCCTTCTTAATCAGTCGCATGTATACCCATCCTCGTCGCATTCTACCCAGCTATACGAACATTGGTTAAAGAATTCATCGCGGGCTATTTCTTCTAAATCATCAGCGGTAGCGTTGTCGTCCACTTCGATAACGGTCGGGAGCGCCCCTGTGTGGTATCCGGTTTCTATTTCAATTTTTATGAATCGCATGGGAACAAATCCTTGATTAGTTCATCTACTTGGCGTTTGCTGCCGATTACAATGACGTCCATACCTACCGCGCGCATGCGTTCGTGCTCGCGTATCTGGTGCGGTTCCGGTTCGATATCCTCGGCTTTCTTTATTTCAAGGAATAGTACCCGTCCGCCATAGGCCCCTACCAGCAAATCAGGACAGCCGCGCCGCATTTCGTAGCTTATCTTGCGCACAAGGCAACCTTTATCCTTAAGATGTTTTTTAGCGTACTCGACTACCACGCCCTCGGGTGTTTTAGCCATGATTATGAAACTCCTTATGATTATCTTCTCTAAATTTGCGTACAGCTTCGGCAGCGGCTTCTATTGTGCGGAAATTTCCGAGATTATGCCGGATGCCATCAGCCCAACAGCGAGCCTTAAAGGATTTACCGTCAGGCGAAACACCTTTAACACCGGTTTTAGAGTCCTTCCTTACCGAGGCGTTTCTTGTATTTTCTTCGCGAGAAGCCAGCCTTAAATTTGATATTCGGTTGTCGGCTCTGTTGCCGTTGGTGTGGTCTATTTCTGATTTTGGCTCTTCGCCGTAAACAAACCACCAAGCTACATGATGTGCAGGGTAATGCTTTCGGCCAAATGCTACGGAGCGATACCCGAGAGAAGTAGGGTTGTCGATAATATTACCCGGGACACCGCGTGCGCCGCGTTTCTTTACCCATGTGAAAACACCAGTATCAGGGTTGTAGGCTATAAAGTCTTTTAGCTCCGCAGGTATTTTCTTCATGTTTATATTTCTCCAAACGTAAAAAGGTGACGACCTAAAATAGCACCATCACCCATAGATTACAACACTATTATTTAATGAATCTAAGCGCAACGCAAAGTACGCCAGATACAACGCCAGACACAGATACAAACGGCAAAACTAAATTTAGATGGTAAATGGTGGCTAAACCCGCGCCAAGGGTTAACCCTAAGAGTGATACTAACCACAAAGTAATTAACATTCGCATACATACTCACTTAGCGTATCGCATTAGTTCGTCACCTTCCGCCGCCAACGGGAACCCTTCGGCCCAGATTGGCAATTTACACATTAGCGCAGACAGCTTGTCTACTGTGTACTCTGGCGTGTTCGGAACCTCAGTAACGATTTCGTCGTGCACGTGCAAGATGATAGGCCAACCGGCAGCGTCTACCTCAACTAACGCCACCGCCAGAAGGTCGCGACAAAGCGCCTGTGTGATGTTCTCCGCCAGTTTCCCACCGTAGGTATACTGTTTACTCCATTGCCGTGTGGTCTGATTCTCGCCCATGTAGCGGATGCGTTCGCGGTAGTTCTCCTTTCCGTTGTCCTCGTCTACCTGCTTTTCAACAGATACACCGATACCCGGATACGACAGGATTCGGCCAGACGGTAACTCAATCTTTAGCCACCAGCCCGGGTCGCCGTCTTTTGTCTTGGTGCGAGTGATTTTAATAGCACGTCTACCATCTTCACGAACTGCAGCACCCGCCCAATAGGATTTACCCGGATTGTGGATTGCCGACATTGTGGATTCTTCTAAATCCTTCCAGAATTGACAGGTTTTAGGGTGCGACTCGCGCCACATACGTTTGATAGAATCACAGGTTAGCCAGACGTTTTTAGGCAAATCATACGACGGACGTTCCGCCTTCTGTCCTTTAAAGCCTTTCTTATTCTTTTCCTGAATGCGCGCATACTCATAGCCTCGTTTAGCCGCCGCCCAGATATGGTCGGGGAATGTGCCTTTCATGGTGTCGGCCATTGCATACAGGTCTAGGCCAAGGTTTTTAGCGAACGTTAAGAAAGCCGCCACGCCGCCGCCGTAACCTAGGCCAAGCTCGCAAGCTTTACCGATTTGGCGCAGGTCTTTACGATGTGCCTTGATGTAATCCGGTTCTAGGCCAAACATCTTACCGGCGGTTACGCAGTAAATATCTAAGCCAGCGCGGAAGGTGTCTAGCGCTGCCGTTTCTCCGCTCGCCCACGCTAGCCCACGGCCTTCTACGTTAGAGTAGTCGGCAACCACTAATTTATTACCCTCCTCTGGGGTAATGCAGCTCCTAACAGTGGACGCCGTTAACTTTGATATGTCGTACATCCAGTGGGCGCGACCTTTTAACAGGAGTTTGATACCGAGGGCTAGCTCATCCTTTTCAAAATATCCGCGTGAGATATTTTGCGGTTGAAAGCGTCGCCCACCCCATCGCAATGTTCGTTTAGCCGCACCGTATTGAATAGTACCTTTGCAACGCCCGTCTAGGCTCAACCCTGCCAGTAGCGGTAAGTACTTGGTTGACGCCGTGGAGCTGGCACCTAAGCGCATTTCGATAATGGCGCGGGCGTCGTCCGGTAAATCTTCATCGTCTAGTAAATCGTTAAGAGTAGACTTCTGGGCGTTCGGTACGTCAAACCACTTATGACCTAAGTCCCCGTTGTTAGCTAAGTTTCGCAATGTGGGTAGGAACGCCGCGCCAGTTAACCCCGCGCCGTATTTCTCGGCGGCTTCGGCCTGTAGCTCAATCTTATGTTGTTTAACTGCGGCAATGGCTGAGTTAGCCAGTGCAGTGTCTACGTGGAAACCTCTATCGTTAATCGCAATGTCCACGGCTAACATGGTGTTTTCGAATTCGGTATTGCCCCAATCCGGCAGCGAATAATAAACCTCGCGCATTGCTGAAATATCAGATTTGGCGTAGGAAATAAATTCTTTCCATTCTTGCGGGTGTGTCTCTGCCGTGTAACGTCTAATTTTGTAGTTCTTTGGGGTGGGCTTACAGAAACGTTGAATCAACGCTTTACCACGTTTATCTTTGGCGTCGGCTTCGTCAATCTGCAACACTTCGCAAAGGTTTTCCAGACTACCCGGCAGCGCGTGTCGAAACGCACAAATCATCGTGTCAATGATGTTGCTAGGGTCGATATTAACCCCCCAACATTCTTTCATTAGCAGCCTATCGAACATTAGCCCATTTTGCATGACGAGTTTAGTTTTACCACGAGCACAACGACGCAGGCCACGACGTAAATCATCCGGCATATCACTGCCGTCTGTGGCGTCCCATACTTGCACATTGCCGTCGCCGAACGCATACGAGCAAATCATAATCTCGGTTTCTGGGTGTTCCGAATACGCGTAAGCCCCGCACTTCTTTAAATCGACGGGGGAGAAGGTTTCAGTGTCTAAAAATAATAAGTTCATTTCCTAAATCCTCTTAGTAAAAAGCCCGCATTGCGCGGGCTGGTCTGTTTACTTGCGCGTGTTAATCGCGGTTGCGACGACGGCGCGGGCGTTCTTCGTCCTCGTCCTCTTCTTCATCTTCGTCACGATTGCGGCGGCGAGATGGTTTTTCTTCTTTACGACGTGACGGCTTATCGTCTTCGTCTTCGTCGCCCAGGTCGTTCTCGTCTGCCGTTTCGCCAGCCCCGCCGAACGCGTCGCCATCTTTACGGAAACGAACGCCGAGGATATTAGCCAGCAATGTTTTGTAATTGTCGTACCAGTAGAATTCAACGGATACGTTAGCGTAACAGCCTGCGTAAACTTCTTGGCCTTCAATATCGTCGCCGTCTAAAGTCAGACCGCGTTCAATCTGTTTTTCCCCCAAGCTAGTCATAATAACAGGGCGTTTGTGGCTGGTGGCTTTGAAGTACAGACCTTCTTCTAAACCTTCGATTGGCTTGTCGCGTTCTTCCAAGTCGCGAACACAGCATTTATCCGCGTGGTTGCCGAAACCATAATTGCGGTCCATCCATTTCTCGGCAGCTTTCTCGGATTTAAGCTTTTCGGTCAGCTCCGCCAGAATAGCAGAATCAAGACGGGTGATTTGAGGGTCGTTCTTATCCAGATAACAGGTTAACTGGAATTTACCTTTTACTACGTCGCCTTTGTCGTTGGTAGAATCTTTCGCTTTCTCGAACACATTTACCCAGCCGATTCGGACATTTTTCAGATTTACTTTGATTCCCATGATTTATTTTCTCTCTGTCTAAGGTTACTCCGGGATACTGCCCGGCCAGTGACGCTAATATATTATTACTCTAATCTGGTGTCAACACTTAAAATTTAAATTTAGTAACTTTTTCGCACCACTCAATATATTTATTAGGCCATTTCCAATCGTAGTAATTGTCGATGTTATGCAAAGCATGCCCTACAAGTTTAGCCACTGGCGCTATTAAGGCTAATACTACGACAACTGCGGCCAGTGGAAAGACAAGAAGCCAGAAAAATAATTTATTCATCAGTCCCCCAAGTCGTCGTCTTTTACTGCCGTATATTCTGGGCGTTTGTCGTCCGCGGGTGCAATAGACGGTTGGCCTTCTTTACGCGTTACTAACCCTTTCAGTTCTTCCCATGCTTCCTTAGGCGCGGCTTTCTCCATCTCAGTTGGCGACAATAGTGATTTCTTGTACATAAGCGCGGTAGCATTGCCTAAATCCATACCGCCTTTTTCCAGCAACTTGCGTATTTCCAGTTCAGTAGCTTCTTTACCCCAGCTCCGATTACCCGGACGCCCTTCTACCAGCTTAAGCCCTTCGACCTTATCGCCGCGCATTAACGCGGCGTACATGGCCTTTTCGGTATCCGCAATGTGCTGCCGCAGAAACGGCAACTTATCCCACTCGGCCTTGAGCTGTTCGAGTGTCATTTCACTATCGGATTCGTCAGCCAAATCCTGTTCGACTTCGATAGTTGCTACTTTACGCTTGGCGTTGCACTTCTCCGCAAACCGGCACCACTGGCACGCGTCATTACTCGGGCGGAAGTCAGCGGGCTTAAGCCCTTTCTTACCACGAACGAACGCGTCAATCGCTTTCAGCGCTGATGCGCTAGCGTACTTGCCGAATTGCTCCAATGCTTCCGGCGTGGTGTCCCACTCATCCGCACCGCCTGCATACGGCTGGTAGATAACTAAACGGACTGCCGTAATATCGTGGGTTCGGCGCACCGCGCGCAGAATACCCAGCGCATACAGCATCATCTGTTTGTTTTCTTTAGCCGATACCTTATGGCGGCCTGTCTTTAAGTCGCCAACGATTAAGGTTCCGTCTGGCAAGATAGCCACTAAGTCCGCCGTGCCGAAGGTTTGCAACGATTTTGTTACTGGTTTGCCTTCTGCGTCAAGAACTACTCCGCCGTGCCGGTCAGTTACAGGAACTTCAACCCCCGGATGCAGCACCTTCGTTAGGTTAACGCGATACTCGACTTTAAACAGTTCGGCAGCGGCGATAATAGGACGGCAGTAGCTGACGTACTTATCCACCTGCTTAACAAAATCGTCAGTAACTACCACATCACCGCGACGCACTTTTGCGTAGGTTTCAATCGGCCCCTTACCGTGGTTCTTAACTACGCATTTATTAGTTTCATTTGGCGCGAACCATTTAACAACGTCGAAGCTGTCGCCATAGCTGCCGTTTGCAATAGCATTAAGCGAATACTCAGCCATTGAGTGCATAGCCGTTCCGTTCACCGCCGCTTGGCCGGATTCGTTAGGTATGCCAAACTCGCAGGCTAACGCGGCGGGGCACCCTAGCCATTTGCGTGCGGAACTTGGGCTTAAAAGGGCGTGCTCATGGTTTGATTTTTCAATTTTAGACTTTAATTTCATTCGATTACCTCAAACCAGTAGCTGCAATATTCACAAAATATCTCTTTAGCTATTGCTTCAAGTTCTTCCGGTGTTTCTGTTCCGTCAATGTCGATTTCTTCTACTTCGCCGGCACCTACCCACAAAGTCTCTACAGATACGCGAAGTTTCATTCAGGCCACTCCCAGCTATCAATAATGTTATGAGCGTCGGCAAATAAATCAAAATTAATGCCGTATTCCCAGACAATAGAATTAGGCGATAAGCTATTACGTTTGATACGCGACGGCGCTGTCTTGTGGTGGTACTGCGCAACCAAGTCGTTATCTAAGTCTTTCAGCCAGTACGTTAGCGTGTTGTCGCGAGTATCCACGGCAGAATATAGCTCGAATCTCATCGTTAATCATCCTTCTATAAGCAATTTTCAATGTAATAAGCTAATGCATGTTTAGCGTCTTCGACGGTAGCGTATGGCATAGACATTTGTGCGACTTCGTCCCAAAATATAAAACAAATTTCTCCACTAACGGGGTTGCGCAGTCTTGCGATATGCTTAGCAATATCCTCACACACTATGGCCCCGTGTTGTATAGCCTCCCACAATAGATGTGGCGTCGCGCCGGTAACAGGTGCCCCATTGAATGTTTTAATATGTGTAACCATCGTTAATCATCCTTCTAGTTGCCCCGCCGAAACGGGGCTAGTGATTGTTAGTCTTCTTTGATTTCGAAGTAACGCGCAACAAGTTTTTTCAATTCAGCGTGGAATTCAACAACGTCTTCGTCGTGAATTTTATTGATATTGCGCACTTCGAACTCATCCATCATATCGTCGAACTCATCTGTACACTGGTCATCGTCTTCCTCGACGATAGCGGCTACCATCATCTTGATTTCGGCGCGCAGCTCGGACAGGTCTACTTCTGGTTTTGCTGCTTTCTTCTTGGTTTCCTTCTTAACTGGTGGTTCGTCGTCTTCCAAGTCTTCGTCTTCCGGTTCCGGCTTGGACGCCTTCTTAGGTGCGGCTTTCTTAGTTGCAACCTCTTTCACTGCTTTCTTAACGGATTCTGACCCAGCCACAGCGTCTTTAGCGGTTTCACCTAGCGTCGCTTCGAATACTTCGCGCTTAGAGTTAGCAGCAATCAGTTCATGGGCTACAACGAAACGCTCTAACAGGACTAAGAATTTTTCTAACATTGTGTGTTTCCTTTTGTTGTTTAGACCGGCGTATCCGGTTGGTGAGATGAACTATAATACTAAACTATTGTTACAGTCAACTAATCTTTTTACCCTGAAAGAAGCGCGGGAACGTAACTCGCTCCACCAGTTTCCGCCCCATGTTGTAGCTGTCACCCCACAACATATCGCCAACAAAATTATCACAGCTAAACGCACGGCGGCATACGGTCTTAAGCCCGCCGTTGTGAATCACGGTGTCACCCACCGTGATATCTTTTATATTTACTTTAGTAATCTCCATTACCACGCTGTCCGAATCATGTTTGCGATGTAGCTTGGTTTTTCTTCTTTATTTCCGATGTAAATTACTTGGAACCATTTAGACATCATTGCTTTAACATCGTCCTGGTTGTTGCCCCATTTAATCAGCAGCGCTTCGACTTTCTTTTCCATTTTGTTGCCCTCAGTGTGTTTCGTTTCGATGTATGTATATTAGAATAGTATTATCTTGAGCGCAAGCACTTTTTACAAATATTTTATTACTTGCGTATTATGCCTGTGTTGCCGTATATTACACGCACATACATATAGGAGATATAAAGAATGGCATTTGAAGATAACGGCTTGAGTGAGCGCGTTAAAGAGCGCATGAATCACATGTGTTTTACACAGAAGGATTTAATTGAGCGTAGCGGCTTGAAGCAGGCTTTTGTTAGCCATATTATCCACGGCAGAACTAAGATGGTTGGCGCGCCTATCATCTTTAAACTAGCGGATGCGTTGCACTGTGACGCGCGCTGGTTGGCAACAGGACACAAATAAAAAGAAAGCCCCGACCAAGTATAGAAGGGGCTTTTAGAAAGGATGATTAGGAAAACAACTATGTATATCGCAAAGACAGTATATAACTGTGTTGCGAGATTAGTCAAATAATATAGGTGCAACATGGAAAATATTTTATTCTCAATCGGCAACGACGCTAAATCCCGCCGCGCTAAAAACTTCGATATGACATGGCCTGAGTTCATCGCTGAGATGATGGACTACATTGACGAGCCGTCTTTGGGCGTTGAGTTCACTGGTACAGAAACTAAAGACCAGTACGACCGCAAGAAGAAACAACAGAACTATATCGCCGCTGCTGTAGATAAAGTGCGCTCTAACGATACTATCCTTGGGCGTTCTATTATATTTATCGACCTCGACGGCGTGACCACGCGTCAAGTGCGTAAAGTGACCCGCACACTTAACCAGCGCGGCCTTGCCTATTTCGCCCACGGCACCAGCTCCGACCGCCACGAACTGAAAGGCGGCGAAGACGTGCGCGCCGTTCGTTTCCTTATCCCTACCAATCGCCCGATGGATGCGGATGAGATTTGGCACGTACAGCATAGCTTCTTGAATTCAATCGGCATCGACGACATGCCCGGCGTTGACCTGACCGCGTGTCAGCGCGCCCGTATTATGTTCGTACCACCGTATGATGCGCAGTGGTGGGAAGGTGAAGGAAAGCCGGTTCGCGTAAGCAGCATGTTAAACAACAGCTACGAACCACCGAGCGAGAACGGAAATACCAAGTGGACAGACGAAGCACTGGCCACCGCGTCTGAAAACTCACAGGCTATCGCAGGTTGGGCGTTCGAAATGGGGCTGGAACCACTGACCAGTGGGCGCGGCTGGGCGCTGCAATGCCCTAACCACATGTCGCACACTGGCGACGACGGCACAGACGGCAGCACGGCAATCCTGCTACCCGACTCATTGCACCCGGAAGTGCGTTTCCAGTGCCAGCATGACCATTGTCGTAATCTGAACAGCCACCAGCACATGACGCTACAGATGGCCGGTGTACCGAACGCATACCTGCCAGAGGCGCACAACATCAGCAAGAAACAAATTGCTGAAATGCTACCATTCTTAGATGAAGACGAAGCAGCCACCATCCACGCAAGCCAAGTAGACGCGGCTGCCGATGGTATCGAAGCCCACCTGTGCCAAGACGAAGACCTGTTAGACGAGCCGTGCGCACTGTTCACCAAGCGCGACCCGATTATCGAAGGGCTTTATAACTTCAAATCCACGTTCGAGCTGGTGGGCGAGTCGAACATTGGTAAATCATTCTTCTTGCTCGGCCAGATGGCTTGCGTTGCGGGTGGCTTCCCGTTCGCCGGTTCTAAAGTTATCAAGTCGCACTCGTTCTACTTCGACGCGGAAGGCGGCAGCACGACCTTAGACCGTAAGCAGGCGTTACAGAAGACCTACGGCGACGACTTAGACTGGTTGCACGTTATCGACCTGCAACGCGAAGGCTGGGACTTAACATCTAAAGCGGGTGTGCGCTCAATCATCCGACATATCCGCACTGTGGCCGGGGACGAGCCGGTTGGCTTGGTCGGTTTCGACTCATTGAACCAGTCGGTCGCGCTGTCCGATAAACCATTTGATGAAAACTCATCCTCTGACATGGGCACCGTCGCATCGGCGCTTAAAGCGATTGCCGATGAAACCGGAGCGTGTGCCGGCGTCGTACATCACCCCGCCAAGACAGAGAAAGGCACCAGCCGCGTTGGTCGTGGTTCCGGCGCGTTGCATGGTGCGGTTGATTTCGTGTACTTCATCGACCAGCCGGACGATGCCAAGCCATTACAGCTTAACTTCCATATGGGGAAGGCACGCGGCAGCACGAAACAGTTACCGCGCGGCTTTGTCATGGCCAAATGCAAAATCGACGTTGAGCAAAGCCACGACGACGCGATTATCGCCATGCAGTCCGACCGCGAACCGCAAGACTTCTCTGAATATCTGAACGGGTTTACAGTCAAACCGTTCGACAGCTCACCGCGCGACGAGACATTAGTGCTTATCCCCGTAGCCTTGAACGCGTTCGAATCAGAAGCCGCGACCGTTGCACGCACGGCAACCAAGGAAGCAAAAGACAATAATCTTAAAGGTGATGAGAAGGCAATCTACGCCGCGATTGAAACTTTACAAGACTCAGACGACCGCTCAACAGGCTTCACCGCTGCCGAGATTATCCGGTTAGCCGGGGCAGGCGGCGGCCGCAGACCCGCCCTTAAATCGCTAGCCGAACGCAAGGTTATCTGTTTCGGCAGAGATGAAAACGGACGATTACTTAACGGCGAGGGTGAACGAAAGACACAATATCGGCTGCCAACATCACCAAACGACCATCTAGAACTACAGCCAACACTCGACGATTCAGACCTAGAAAACTAAGCAAAAGGGATAGAAAAGGAGAAGTTGGCCGCTGAATAAGGATGCAAGGGGTATGCATCTTTATGCAAGATTTTAAAGGGATGAGAATAGCTCTCAGGAGAGTTCTCCCTTTTCTATCCCTGCCGTAAAATCAATAACTTAACAGGTCGAGGGAAAAGGGATACGCGTATCCTCTGACGAGGAATGGGGGTCGTTTATCCCTCCCCCTTTCTCCTCGCGAGGATATTCATTTATGCAGCCACCTGTTTCACGGCAACTAGACGTGAGTAACTCAGCGGGGATATGTTGGCTGCAGTAGCTAAGACACACGGCAACTATATGTTGGCTGCAACTTAGATTTTAGTTGAGTAGGTGATTGAATTTGGGTAGCCGATTGGTAGCTACGGGCGGTAGCGGGTGGTCTGTAAGATGTTTCAACTTGTCATACAAGATTCGAGGTTTATGCGTATAGTAATATTTCTTGCATTCTAGATAATACTGTTATAATCTAGGTTTATCGAAACGAAAGGAGACAGAACAATGTTAACAACAGAACAGTCAAACCAATTAACAGCGCTTTTAAAACGTGAGCGCACAGCACGTAAGGATTTGGTACTGGCGTATCGCTCACGTTTGAGCCATGACGTTATATGCGAACTGATTGACCGCGTAGAGACATTAGAGGGACGTTTAGACATTCTGATTAACGAGCTGGAGCAGAACAATGTTTAAGAAAGGTCAGTTAGTGCGGAGTAAAGTATCTGGCGAGTTTTATATTGTGTTGCACCGCGCGACAAGACGAACACCGGTTACGCTAGTATTCCCTGTGACCGGAGAGCATTTCCACATGAACGAGCGCTACTTGGAACTCATCGGCAACAACTACAAGGTGAAGACGAATGTTTAAGAAAGGCCAGTTAGTACGTCATTGGGTCACGCGTAATATATTCGTTGTTAACAGCGCCGCCGCCAACTTCGATAGTAGTTACTGGGTTACGAGCATTTTCAGCGGGCGCGAGTACCTAATACCCGAAACGTCACTAACGCTCATCGGCAACAACTACAAGGTGAAGCCGCGTGATGCTATTCCGGAAAGGCGAGATAGTTATAAGTAAAGCCACGGGACTACGAAATGAAGTTGTTAAGGGTATAAAAGATTCGAAGATATGCCCGCCAAAATTGATATGGCTGAAAAGTACAGTAACTGGGTCGGTCAGACTCGTCCCGATAGCTAACATAGAAAAGGTGAAATAATGGCAACTTTAAAAGACCACCAGAACGCAATGGTAGACCTATTAGCCAACGGCAGCGCTATACCGGCTTCTGCGGCGCGTTTGGCCCACGCCCTACACGATGTATTGGGTTTACTGCTGGAACGCGATAGCGGGCCACGCAGACACGTTGGTGGCTTCGTTGCTCATACTAAGTCATACGTTCAACTGGCTGCCGATTTGGATTCGGTAACAGACTGCCTAAAATATAAGCAATGGCATGCCAACGAGTTAGATTTGGAGTTAGACGCGTTAAAAGAGGCTTACAAAGGGCTGCGCGCCGAGTTGGCAAACGTAACCAACCAACGTGACGCGTACAAAGCGCGCTGTGAATCGTTAGAGGCGGACGCATTTGACCTAGAAGTTACGCGGGCGGCACTAAAGGAATTGCAAGACGCGGTAGCGTTAGAAGGGATATGCTCGACTAATTACTACTTCGCGCCCGCGACAAATGACGCTAGCAAAGCTGTGGATTGACGGCTATTGCCACTACTTGGGCGTGTTCGAGTCAAAGGCCAGAGCAACGGCAGCAATCAAGTTGCATAAGCTTTGGCTCGAACGCGGCTACACAGAGATACCGAAAGGTAACGGGTACAAGTACAGATACGGGGGATAGGAACAATGGCTGAATGCAAACACGTAACCGCAAAGCGTCTGCCGGTGCGCCAGCTTAAGCCCGGACAAATCATCACGGGGCTGATGTTCGATGATTTCAGAATCCAATCTATTGACTATCACAGCGACGACGTTACCTTGAGATTACAGCGGGCGCGTGAACCGGCCAGCTTAAACATTGCTAAAACGTGTCTCATGTTAAACGTATCGGACAACCTAGATATGCTATTTTCGGTACTAATAGATTAGTATTTGTTAACTTTTGCCCGACCTCACGCTATGCTATCAGCACAAACGGCAACTAAACGCAATGAGGACGGCATGAGTAATGGGTACATTTGATAAATTTCTGGATAACATAGGCTGGTTTTTTGCCGGCCTTATTGGGGCGCTGGTGGCCGCGCCATTCCACGAAGACAAGACGCTAAAAGGTCGTCTGTGGTTTGTGTGTAGTGGTGCCGCCTGCGCGTATTTCCTTACGGGCTTCTGGGCTTGGGCTTATGAGATTCCAGAAGGTCTAACCGGGGCTATCGGTTTCATGGTCGGCGCGTTCGGCGGTTCTTTCGTCGCAACTGTCATTAAGAAATTGCAGAACGCAGACTTAGGAGCGCTAATCGATATCCTTAAAGATAAGTTTAAGGGGAAGCCATGAGTGCATTCGCAATCAATCTGGTTGCCGTTGTAGGCATATTTATTTGGGCCTCTTGGTGCGTCATATACCACGGGGTTAAAGACGGTCTAGTGGGAAAGCTACTATTCGCGTGCGTCGCCATATCTGCTTTAGCTATCATCATCCATTCGTTAACGGGTCATTATGAGGCCCGCCCATTCATCACAATGAACGTATGTATTGCTATGGTCGGGGTGCGCCACGTATTTATTAACCTGCATAAACAATACTGCGATAAACTAAGGAAACAGAATCATGAGAAACATCTCTGACAACGGCCTACACTTCTCGGCTGCGTGGGAGCAATTCAGAGGTCGAGCGTACAAGGCCACACCAAACGAGAAGTACTGGACAATTGGTTACGGCAGCTACGGCCAGCAAGTAACGCCAGATATGAACATCACCGAAGGCCAAGCGCTCATCCTGCTTAACAAAGATATGAAGACCGCCGTTACTGCCGTTCGAGCTGTAGCGCATCCGGGGCTAACCCAAGGGCAGTTTGATGCCGTATGCGACTTGGTGTTTAACGCGGGTGTCGGTGTTATCGCTGCAAGCACAGGCACGGGCCGAGCATTGCGCGCTGGAGACACGGCAACACTACGAGCTAAGTTGGCGCTATTCATCAATCAGAACGGTAAACCAGTGTTAGGACTTCGCCGCCGTGTTGCGGGACGCCTCGCATTATTCGACGGTAAATCGTGGCAAGAAGCAGAAAAGATTGGACGCGCGGTTAATTAGCGCTATATTAAATATGTGGCGAATTGCAGACCCTCTAGAGTCAAGCCGAAGATTAGCACCGGCCGCCACACCCAATCAGGAACTTACCCGACAAAGTATTTCCTAACGGAGGTGATTCTTTTATCTCCCACTGCAAGCGGTCAGCAGAGCGAAAGCCCTAGATTAAATATCTGGGGCTTTTTTTTTATCTCAGCTATTGCATTCCTAGAATTACTATCCTATTATTCACTCAAGCCATACAACATAGGGGTTTAGGAAAATGATAGGTAAAGGCCAAGCAACATACTTACAGACACTGATTAGCCAGTACGCCGAAGCGCGAGCGGACGCGTATTGGTTTGCAGATCATCAATACAACGGAAAGATGGTGGCTGTCGCCGAAGCGCAAGAGAAAGAAGCCAAGCGCAAACTAGATAACTACATCGCCAAGTTAACGGAGACAGGCAAATGATTATGTTAAGAACACCAAAAGAACTGGCTTTAAAGTTTGCTTCGATGAAGTGGGGCGATGGTTTAGCTAAGCTACAAGTGACTGCGAACGAAGCGCATGAACTAGGAAAAGCGTTTATTGAGTTAGAAGAGGCTTATGCCACGCTCGCGGAACGCTACGATTTAGACGTTAACCCAGAGGGTAAATGATTATGGATAACTACAACTACCACGACGCGGGCACGACACTGAACGCGCCTAAGTACCCACGTCCGTACGACGCACCGAGCAGAGAAGAACTGTTAGCGCGTAACTCATTCGGCAGCGTGAACGACAATAAGCACTTAGATAAGTTGCTTGGCCGAACAAATCAGGCTGCCGTTAAAGCGCGGGCCGCAGTCCTTGAAGCACAGTTACGTGAAACACTGGAGCTATTGAAATGACTGACGCCGAATACGAAAAACTGTGTGTAGACTCTGCGCGCAAGACCGCAAAGGAAGTTGCCGCCGGAGCCGTAAAGAACTTAGACGAGAAAATCAAGGACGCGGAGAAGGCATTGCAGCAGCTACAGGAGGCGCGCCGCGAGCTGGTGAACCGGTACGATTTGAACCGTTGTGACCATGTGTGGGGGTTAAAAGCGGGACAATCCGGTAATTTCGCGTCGTATTGTTGCACTAAGTGTGGGGTTATTTTCGCATGAGCAAAGTAACTAAAGAATCGTTAATGAAACGAATTGCATCAATTGACGCTACCGAGCGCGCCGTTGGGCTGTCTTTACAAGCCGAATACAACAGGGAAGTGTATCGCATGTTATTGCAATTAATGGATAGCTACGCGGAATTACAAGAGCGTTATGATTTAGACGTAAATCCAGAGGGAAAATGATAACCAGTATCCCAGAGCTAATCGTTAAACACGGCAGCATTGCCAACGCCTGTCGGGAGACGGGCATTAACGAACTGACGATAGGCAAGTATCGCGACGATGTAATGTGCGAACGCCATATAATCTATAACGGGCGCTTAATGACCCACTATGTTAAATCACCTGTGCTTTACACCAAGCGCGGCATAACCAGAACGGATAGACGTAAATCTTATGAATAAATATGATGAACGGGAATACTTAGACGCACTGGTCACAATCGAGCTGGCGGCTAAGTTGGCCGAGATTGACAAGCGCCCAGTGAACAAAGCGATTCGTGCGTGTTGGTCTGCTATCCGCTGCCGTATTAATAACGACCTTAACCGTAAGATATTCGACGGTGTAGTCAAACAATTCATGCCACACGGCGCGCTGTGTATGTTGCGCCGACAATTAGATGAACTAGCGTAAGGAAATAGATAATGTTAATAATCGCAAATCTTAAATTGCAGCTAAGTGAAGATGAAATTATTGATGTAGTCACGTTCACACAGGACGAGGGAGGCCACCTAGAAGTAGCCGCAAACGACACGGACGGATTAGAAGCCGCGCTAACGAAACTAGAAGAACTATGCGCCGCTGTGCGCTCTAAACTATAACTAAACCCTACCGGCCCGCCTCTGTGCGGGCTTCTTTTTGCTATTCGCATACTACAACGATATAATCCTTTAAAGATGCGCAGAGCGCGTCCTGTGCGTTATGATGGTCATAACCGCAGATACGAGAGGATTACCATTCATGAAAATCGGCAAGGCTAAGCCAAAAGGTATCGCCGGTTACACCCCGCCGCGAAAGAAAGGCGACCCTAAACGCGACGATTACACATGGGGCTACCCGACTAAATACCGCGAGGAATACTGCCAATCTATCGTTGAATACTTCGACCGCGACGCGTGGGAAATTGTAACCGATATGAAAGGCACGCCAAAGGTTATGCCTAAACATAACGTCCCTACATTCGCACGCTGGGCACGTTCACTAGGTATCGCACACCGCACCGCGCTTTTATGGGTTGATAAATACCCAGAATTCGCCGCCGCGTATGCAGAAGCCAAAGAGCTACAAAAATCATTCTTAATTGAGGCCGGCCTAACACACGGCAGCGGCGGGTTCGCTATGTTCATGCTTAAATGTACTCACGGCATGGTTGAGCCTAAAGCAGAACCGGAAGAAGAAAACAAACCTATAGAAATACGGATAGTTAAAGCCGTAAAACCGGGGTCTGAATGATGGACGTGCCGTTAACCGACCCGCAAATTGATTTCGTGTTCAGCGAGAAGCCGCACCCGGCAATCGTTGCGGGATTGGGCGCGGGTAAGTCGCGAGCGGCCACAATGCGACTAATACTTCTAATGATGCGCAACCCGGGAATAAACACGCTGTATACAATGCCTACGTATGACCTGCTTAAGTTGCGAGCTATCCCAGGAGTCATTGACGACCTAAACATGTTAGGTTTGAAGTATTCTTTGAATAAATCCGATTATGCCATTGTGGTAAAAAATCTAGGCACAATGTTTTTTCGCTCGTACGACAACCCCAACCGGCTAATTGCGTTCGAAGTAGCGCATTCTGTGGCGGATGAGTTGGACGTTTTAACTAAAGAGCAAGCTAATTTAGTATGGCGTAAGATATCGGAACGAACGCGACAACCTAGCTTAGTTCCTAACTCAATCGCGGCGGTTACAACACCAGACCAAGGATTCTCGGGGTTCGTCTATGACAGGTGGGTAACGAGGGCCGATGAATCTACCGAGCTGATTAAAGCTTCTACATTATCTAATCCATATTTGCCAGACGGCTACGTAGACCAAATTCGAGCTAACTACGACTCTGCGCTAGCGGATATGTACATTAATGGTGAATTTGTCAGCCTTACCGCTAACAAGGTGTACCACTATTTTAGCCGAACCACCCACGGCAGCGATAAGACGTTTAAGCGCGGTGATAGATTACATATCGGGTTAGACTTTAACATAGGCGGATGTTGCGCGGTCGTGTTTACCCTAGATGACGGCCCTGTTGCCGTTGATGAGTTTGTAAGTCACGATACACGCGATTTCATAAATAACGTAGTTTCTATGTACGCAGGGTGTGATGTTACTATTTACCCTGACGCCTCGGGGCGTTCAGGGCACACCAACGCCACTATGTCGGATATAGGGCTACTAGAACAAGCAGGGCTGCGAGTAGAGGCCCCCAGTAAAAATCCATATGTAAGAGACAGGGTTAACGCTGTTAACTCGTTATTATCCCACGGAAAACTCGCAGTAAACGGTGATAAATGCCCGAAGTTAACGCAAGCGTTAGAAACGCAAGGGTATAACGATAAGGGGGAGCCTGAGAAGTTCACCGCGCACCCTGCTATTGATGACTGGAATGATAGTTTAGGGTACTGTATACACAGATTGTTCCCTGTTAATCGCCCTGTGGTGAATATCCCTGTAAGTTTTGCACTTTAACCGGAGGCCATGACATGGCAACTGCAAATATTAATGCTGGTCAAGGCCAGAACGTAAAGACAAAGCACCGCGGCTATGATGCCAACTTTGAGAAGTGGCGCAAGGTGCGCCATGCGCTAGCGGGCGACTTAAAATCATACCTGCGAGACGTTGGCCGCAACGAACCTGACCGTGTATTCGGGGCAGCCCGCCAAAAAGAGTACGAAGAAGGCGCAGTGTGCTACAACTTCACCAAGCGCACACTATCAGGGATGGTCGGCAGCGTGATGCGTAAAGACCCCGAGCAGATTATCCCCGATTCTATGGAATACCTGTTAACCAACTGCGACGGTTCCGGCGTCGGCTTGTGGCAACACGCGCAAGACACATTGATGGAGATTGACTCTATCGGTCGTGGCGGCTTGCTGGTGGATGCGCCGAACGTAGAAGTTGCGACGATGGCCGAGCAGAACGAAGGTCTGTTGAATCCTACTATCGCGTTCTATACGGCAGAAAATATTATCAACTGGCGTCTGGAGCGTTTCGGTGCGGTTAACCGCGTCGTGATGATTGTATTACGCGAAGAATACGAGTATTTCACCGGTACGGACGAGTTTAGCCCTAACTACGGCGAGCAGTACCGCGTTCTAGATTTAGTCGAAGGCAAGTACCGCCAACGCCTGTATAAGTTCGACTCTAAAGGCGCTATGCAGTCAGACGGCTTTATTGAGATTTTCCCGCAACTCGGTGGAGTGCCAACAGGCATTATCCCATTCGCGTTCATCGGTGCGGGTAATAACGACGCCACGCCGGACGATGCGCCATTGCTGCCGTTGGCCGAATTGAACATAGGCCATTTCCGCAATAGTGCAGATAACGAAGAATCTAGCTTTGTAGTCGGGCAACCTACGCTATTCATCGCGCCGGGCGAAAACATGTCTCTGCAAACATTCGTAGAGGCTAACCCGAACGGGGTTAAGATGGGTTCACGCACAGGGCATAACGTAGGTGCCGGCGGTAGTGCGTTCTTAGTGCAGGCAGACGCTAACAACTTAGCCAAAGAGAACATGGCGGATAAAGAGAAGCAAGCTATCCAAATTGGCGCACAGCTAATCACGCCAACGACACAGATTACGGCAGAGTCGGCACGACTACAGCGCGGCGCGGACACATCCGTTATGGCGACAATCGCGCGTAACGTTAGTTCGGCCTACACCGACGCGTTGAAGTGGGTAGCGGGGATGTTGAACCAAGGCGACCAAGAAATTGAGTTCAAATTGAATATGGACTTCTTCTTAACGCCTATGACCGCGCAAGACCGCGCCGCATGGATGGCCGACATTAACGCAGGGCTACTACCAGCAACAGCGTATTTCTCGGCACTGCGTAAAGCTGGGGTAACTGACTGGACCGACGAGCAAATAGAGGAAGCAGTAGCCAATCAGCCGTTGCCGAGTGCTACGACGGTAACTGGCGAAATTCCTGTGCAACCAGTAGAGCAAGTTACAAGATAATATAATTAGGTTAATATAAAAGGGCGGCTTAGGTCGCCCTTACTTTTAGGCGGAAACCATGAGCATAATTCAATCATTCATTAGCCATCAAATATGGCTGCAACAAAACGCATCTCACGAGGTGAACGAGTTAGCGCCGTTCATCCAGCAAATGCGCGACGAGGTTAAAAAGAAAGTGCGAGCGTTCGGTGACGACAGTCGCACACGGCAGAACTTAGAGAAGTTGCTCAAAGACCTTAACGCGATTATGTCAGGTATCACAGGCGACTGGGAAACTAAGTTAACAGAAGACCTGCAAGCATTAGCTAAGTACGAAGCGGATTGGGTAGCTAAGACGTTACAAGTTGCCGTTAAAACTGAATTCGTCACGCCGTCGCCTGAGCAGGTCTGGTCAGCAATTAAGTTTAACCCGTTAGACTTAGACCATAAGCCCGCAGATTTTATTGCGCTTATGTCTGGTTGGGGCGTGAACGAAGTTAACCGCTTGGTCATGGGTGTTAAGTCCGGCTTTGTTCAAGGTCTTACTACACGCCAGATTATTCAGAACGTTGTTGGGGTCGGTGGCCTAGCTGACGTATCGCAGCGCAATGCGGCAACCGTAGTTAGAACGGCACTTAACCACGTTTCCACCGAAGCGCGGGAAATGGTCTATAAGAAGAATAGCGACATTGTTAAAGAGTACGAAATTGTCGCAACGCTAGACAGCCGCACTTCTACAATCTGCCGATTCTATGACGGCCAGAAATACGAAGTAGGTAAAGGACCGTTACCGCCGTTTCACCCGAATTGCCGTACAACGACCGCGCCGGTTCTTAGCTCAGAGTTCGACTTCTTGGACGCCGGCGCGAAACGTGCGGCGCGCGGAGCCGATGGTGGTGAACAGGTTAACGCAAACACAACATACTACGAATTCTTGAAACAACAGCCGGCTTGGTTCCAAGATAAGGCATTAGGCCAAGTTCGTGGTAGTATCTTCCGTAACGCGGGAATGACTACAGAGGAATTCCGCAAAGCATCGATGGACGGCTTCGGTCGCCCGCTTACACTGAAAGAAATGGCCGAAACCGATAAACGAGTGGCCGAATACCTAGAGGATAAATAATGTCTGGATTCTTTTTAGTAACTGACGTACCGAACCGCCGCGTTGTTCAATATAAACGAGTAACTGGCGTGCATGAAGGCACGGTATTTATCGCGGATGAAAGCGTATTGGGCGCGCCGGTCGATGAAATGCCGTTTGCGGATAAGACGGGTATTGCCCTAGCTTCTGCCGGTGTTCTGTTCGAAGTTCAGTACCTACCGGACGCAGGGGACGTGTATTTCGCTACACAGCCGGAAGACGCCAAAGCGGGCAATACACTTACGGCAACCGCCAAAGGAGGCCGCGCGCCGTACGTGTATATCTGGTACAAAGACGACAAGCAAGTGGTTAACGTACCCGAAGTAGCAGGACAGTTAGTCGCGTCTGAGGTAGGGCAATACTGGTGCGTAGCTCAAGACGCCATCGGTGACGAAGCGGTTTCGAAAGCCGTGACTGTAAAGTAACAAAACAAAACAAAGCCCCTTAATTGGGGCTTTTTAATACCCACCGTCATTAGCCATGCTAATATCGCTATTAGAAGAACTTATAATAAGCAAAAACGCTAATAGTGCAGACGTAATTAGAATCTCTTATACTGTGTAAAAAGTAGCCAGTTATAAGTTTTATTAATTGGCGTAGTCTTGCCACGTTTTTGTATAATGCCCTTGACCTATTACACACTAAGCTACGCGTCGATTCGGAGAATCGCAGCGCAACGCATTGGAGCGGGCGATAAGCCAGAGCGACATACGCGTTAAGCGTCAGTACGCAAGCACCGGCCAAACAGACATCGGGGACGCTCTATCTAGCTTTCGCTATATCTGCTAAAATATTCAGGGATAAATAAAAGGGGTCCTCCCTTCAATGACTTACGGCAGCTTGATTCTTAGTTTGTTGCCGTATTGAATCGGGGTAGGGATTCGCTTTAGGCTGCTCCCTACTCATTCGAAGGGGTTGGAGAAACAATGAATCTACGAACACTAGCGGTTGTTGCGGTTATATCTTTTCTGTCTGCTTACGCCTACGGGGTTATCCAATATAATATTGGGTGGCAAGCAGGTGTCGCCGACTTAAAATACAAAATGGTAAAAGAGGCGCAAGCCAAATTAGCCAAGCAAGTACAACGGCAGCAATCGAATGACCAGAAAGCCACCGATGCCGACCAACAAGGCACCGCTAAAACGGTGACTATTACGCGGGATGTAATTAAGTATGTTAAAACTCCTAATCGTACCGTTTGTGAGTTTGACCCTGTTCGGGTGTCAATCAAGTCCGCCTCCGTTGACAATGCCAACAATATCGCCGGATTTGATGGTGAAGCCGTGCCAGCTAAACCCACCAGCAAGTAACGCGGACGAAGATTTAGCAATCGACGTGCAAAACAACGAATGTGTTCGTAAATTGCGTTTGCAGGTGTACCGGTTACAAGGTTGGATTACTAACGTGTTAGAATAATTTGCTTGTCGTACAAGATTAATTTATTCTTATATTAACGAATGGGGTGGCCCCGTTCCAAATCGTCCAGAGGACACAACGAAATGACTGATGAAGTAACTACAACTACACAGACACCAGCCGAAGAAACCACGGCTAAGACCTACAGCGAAGCGGAAGTAGCTGAACTGGTAGCAGGTCTGAAAAAGAATAACGAAGCGTTGCTATCCGAGAAGAAAGAAGCAGCGCGCATTGCTAAAGAAGCGAAAGACGCACAACTTATTGCAGACCAAGAAGCGGCTAAGAAGTCCGGCGACCTAGAGAGCTTAGAGAAAAGCCTCAAAGGTATCCATGGCAAAGAACTGGCCGAGCGCGATAGTCGTCTGGGTAAGTTGTCCGAGCGCATCTTAGGTGCAGAACGTAAATCAGTTGTTTCGTCTTTGTCTAATCTGTTGATTGATGAAAGCGCATCAGAAATCATCGGCATGATGGTTAAAACCGAGTTCGACGGAGACGAAGTAGTTACTAAATTTGTCGGCGCAGACGGCAACGTAATCACTACTGACCCTGAGCAGTTCAAGAAGTACCTGAAAGAACACAAAGCATTTTCGCATCTGCTTAAAGCAGACGCATCTACCGGCGGCGGGGCTGGCGGTAATAAGAATCCCAACGGCGGAGCCGGCGCAGGGGTTGACGCAATTCAACAGCGGCTTAACGCTAAATTCAATAAAAGAGGCTAGTAAAACATGGCATTATCAAACATGCAGGTGTATAACGACGAAATCGTAGGCACCACTACCGAGCTGTTGGGGCAGAAAACCGACGTATTTAACGCCGCTTCCGGTGGGGCTATCGTCCTGTCTTCTACCGCTTGGCGCGGTGACTTCTCCAAAGAATCTTTCTTCAACCAGATTGCATCGGCCAAGCGTCGTGTTGACCGCTACGCAGCTATCGCGACTCAGGCACCTACCGCACTTACTCAGGGTGAGCACGTAGGTGTTAAAGTTGCCGGTGGTTTCGGCCCTGTTCTGTTCGAACCTTCACAAATGACTTGGCTGAACGAAGACCCAGCTTCGGCAATCCGCGCAATCTCCGAAGGCTTTGCGGACGCATTACTGGCCGACCAGCTTAACACTTCTGTAGGTGCAGCCGTTGCCGCGGTATCAGGTCAAGCAGCATTGGTTAACGACGTTTCCGCTTCTGCGGGTCTGACCCTTAACGCGCTGAACAACAGCCACGCTAAATTTGGCGACCAGTCCCAACTGTTGGTTACTGATGTTATGACCGGCGCGGCTTGGCATAAGCTGGTGGATAAAGCGCTAACCAACTCTAGCCAGTTGTTCGCATCTGGTAACGTGATGGTCGTTGACGTTCTTGGCAAGCGCTACGTAATTTCAGACATTCCGGCATTGTATGAAGCTGGTTCACCTAATAAGTCTAAGGTTCTGTCTGTAACCGCAAGCGGCATTATCGTTGACAACACCAGCGACATTATCGCTAACATGGATACCTCAAACGGCAACACCCGTATCCAGACCACTTGGCAGGCAGATTACAGCTTCGGGTTGAAATTGAAGGGTTATTCTTGGGATGTTACTAACGGCGGTAAATCACCAATCGATAGCGAACTGTTCACCGCGTCCAACTGGGACAAAGCAGTAGCAGAGAACAAACATACTCTGGGTACTCTGGCAATTGT
>Ga0224735_1008_pt1 | contig 34714 bp, 33 predicted proteins | sample IA12soil_MG_GH6A_2_FD_161635 | JGI IMG/M metagenome (GOLD analysis project Ga0224735, IMG submission 161635) | Enriched cells from agricultural soil in Iowa, United States - IA12soil_MG_GH6A(+) | ecosystem: Environmental > Terrestrial > Soil > Agricultural land | place: USA: Iowa | collected... | reverse complement strand
CTTGGGACTCCTTATGCCCCTGTTTCCCAGTTTGTCGAGGATTATTGTAAAGATTCAGGCGTTGTTTGGTACCTGGAAAGCTGTGAAATGAATGCAGCTGATATTTACCGCCGTCTATGGCAAATGAAAATGAATGGCTGGTTTGAGCATACCAATGGCATAGTGATTGGAAGACCAGCAGGATATTCTGACAGTAAGGATTTTACGATAGTAGATGCACTGCATCAGATTTTTGATGACATGGATATTCCGGTAATTTATGATGCAGATATTGGTCACATTCCTCCACAAATGATTTTGGTGAATGGGGCAAAGGCAAAAGTTTCGTATGTAAAAGGGAATGGTAATGTGGATCTTATATTTAATTAGAACCTAACAGGAGGAATCTATGCATACATCTTTTGAAGTCACATTGGAGTATTATCAACCAAAATATTTAAATGAATTACGTAATTTTTATTTACCTGCAGATCAAGAACAATTTACTGCCTTGCCAGTTGAAATGTTGGAAACTACCAATGTTAGGCACCCGATAATGATTGTAAGCCATAATGAACCAGTAGGCTTCTTTGTACTGCATTCTAGTGAAAGAGTTGCGGAATATACAGATAATCCTAATGCCATGTTATTAACAGCATTTTCTATTAATCATGCACATCAGGGAAAAGGTTTCGCCAAGAAAGGCATGAAACTATTACATGACTTTGTTCACCAAGAATTCCCGCAATGTAACGAGATTGTATTAGCAGTAAATCAAAGAAATATTCCCGCACAAAAATTATATGAGAAGGTCGGATTTACAGATACTGGACGGAGAAAAATGGGGGAAATTGGGGAACAATTGATTTTGTGCCTTAAACTGTAGTATCGGGAATGGTTACAAAAACGTAAGTACAGGTGAAAGGACGAACAAATAATCAGAATACAGGTAAAAAAATGAATCTTCAAGTTTATAGTTATCTTACAAACTCATAGTCATGGGGATAGGATTGTCGAGGATATTTGAAAAGGGGTTTAACATGTACGGATTTATTGCATTATTAGACAAGAAGACAGAAGAGGTAGTAAAGGAAATCTGGAGGGATCTTAAGAAGCAATCAATTTCTTATTATGCAGAGGAAGTAGAAGACCGAAAGCCGCATATTACCATTGCAGGTTATAATCGGTTGGAGAAAAGTGACTTTATTCGATCAATGGATCAGTTCTATGATTCTTCCCCAGAAGTGGAAATAGCATTTAATACTTTAGGAACATTTTTAAACTCAGGAACATTGTTTTTATCCCCAACGATATCTGCACCACTGTCCAATTTTCATAGGAATCACCATGACAATTTCAAAAAGTACAATGATAATCCTGAGTCTCTGTATTTACCAGGGAATTGGATTCCCCATTGCACATTGGCTAACCGCTTATCACACGAAAAACTATGTGAAGCATTTGCCTATTGCTCTCATAAACTAAACACTATTAAAGCAAAGATAGCAGAAGTTGCATTGATTGAAACTATTTATGAAGGTGGACGATGTGTGGCTGCTCTGGAAGTGTATTCTAAGAAACTACTATTCTAAATACCTTGGAAGTGGTTAAATAAGCAACGACCAAATTGTATTAATCGTAGAACGCCTTACAAAAACGTATCAAGGCATTAGATAGGAAGTTCGAGCATTGAAAAATATCTCTTATGATCCCCAAAAAGGCGAATTACTTTCCATAATGGAACGAACGGGTCAGGAAAGAGCACGCTTCTTACTATTCTCACCACTTTGGTAAGCCTGATAAGGGAACTATCCAGCTGAATGAAAACATGATTAGAATATGTTTACGACAATTATATGCGTCTCAATATAGAAGAGATAATATTGGGTTTATTTTTCAATTCTTTAACCTTTTAAAAGATTTAATGGTAGAAGAGAATATTGCATTTCCGCTTATCCGAATCATCGGGTGAAAAAGAAACTATGAGCGGCGTTTCTAGGGGAGAAGACAGAGAAGTGTCTTTTTATTCAGGAAACGATTGAATATATGGTTCGTCTTATTCAAATGAAGAGGGAGAATTGTGCTCGGAATAGAGTGTTCGAGAAAATATAAGAAAAACTCATCGTCTCTTATATGGAGCACACTTTTTTTGCTTATAAATTACAATGGCGAAAGTGTTGGTGGAAATGAAAAAACGGGATGGCATTTATCCATCCCGCTTTATTATTCCTGAATATATTTATTTCTCCCTGCGCCTATACCAGATATAAAAATAAGCACTGAAACTATAACAAGCATCCATAAAGGAACAGCCCAGTTATGCGTAATATCATGAAGCACGCCAAAAAGGGTTGGACCAATAGCTGCAAGAAGGTATCCGAAGGACTGTGCCATACCGGATAATTCTGCGGCTTGATAGGAATTTTTGGTACGGAGGCTAAAGAACATCATTGCTAGGCTAAAAGCACAGCCCCCTGCAATCCCCAGTAATATTACGGAGAATGGGATAAGAGAAAGATTTCCGTAAAGAATTCCAATCATTCCAATAACAAACAAAAGAGCTGTAATGGTAACGAGCAGATATTGATTTTTCATGCGTCCTGCTAGTATAGGAACGATAAAAGTAAATGGAAGAACAGCGAACTGCATTAAGGAGAGCATCCAACCGGCTGTGCTGGAGCTTAACCCTTGTTGTTGCAAAATTTCAGGAAGCCAAGCAACAATCGTATAAAATATCAATGATTGCAGTCCCATGAACACTGTTACTTGCCATGCCAATCCAGATTTCCACATGTTCACTGATTGCGGTTTTTCAGATACATTTATCGCTTGATTACGGTTTGAACGAAATTGTGGTATCCAAAAAAGAATAGCAATGATTGAAATGATTCCCCAGTATCCAAGGGAACCTTGCCATCCTAATCCTGACTTAGAGGAGATAGGGATACTTAGCCCCGATGCAATAGCCCCGCATAGATTCATAGAAACAGAATATACTCCCGTCATAGTTCCCACACTTTTGGGAAAGTATTGCTTGATAATGCTTGGAACTAACACATTACCTACCGCAATGGCTAATCCAAGAAAAATAGTACCTGAAAATAGCATTCCTACGCCTGAAAGAGGACGAAGGATAATGCCTATCGTTAACAGGATTAGAGATAGAAAAAGAACAGACTCCATACCATAGCGCCGCGCTAATTTGGGAGCGAATGGCGATAAAAGTGCAAATGCAAGTAATGGAACCGTTGTTAATGCACCAGCAAGTGTACTGGATATCCCCAAACTCTCGCGAATGGAGGGAATCAAAGGTCCGACTGATGTTAAAGGGGCTCTTAAATTCGCTCCAATAAAAATGATGCCAATAATAAGAAGTAATACTTTGGGTTTTACGTCTACTCTGTGATCTTGTTGAATTGTTCCTTGTTGCAAAATAACTCCTCCATTCTTTTATGTTAAAGTCTCAATAAATTGTTCAATATATTCATTCACAGCCTCTGCTGCTAGATCGGTGTCTTGCCCTATGATTGCCTCCACTAATTTTCGATGAACATGATGATGAAAATCCGAATGACAAGTTATTTCCGATAAGTTATGGACCGATTGTTGCAAGGGTGCAGACATTTGCTCGTATAAATCGACTAGCATCCGGTTGTGGGATGCATTTACAATCGCCTTATGCAATTGAATATCCGCTTCCACATATGTCTTACTATCCTTTGCTTCCGCCGCTTCACGGCATGCTTCAAGATGTGTTTGAATGTCATCTAGATCTTCTTTATTTCTTCTGATTGCCGCTAATCGTGCAGCTTCCCTTTCTAATGCATGACGAACTTCCAGTATTTCAATAAGATTTGCCTTTTGCAATCGCTTTTGCAATGCTGCCCCCAAAGTACTGGATGAACATACATATGTACCACTGCCTTGTTTTGTTTGAAGAAGTCCTGCATGAACGAGAGCACGAATGGCCTCTCTTAAAGTATTACGGCTAACATCAAGTTGCTGCATTAATTCTAATTCTGGCGGAATACGGCTTCCAACTTCCCATGCCCCAGACTCAATGAGGGATTCTATCTGTGAAACGATTTGTTCAACAAGTGATAATCGATTTGTTTTTGCGATATCCATATTACACCTCAAATTTGTAGGATGATTGGTTCATTGGGTAATATAACATATCGAGATAAAAATGTAAATTTAGAGGGAATGGGAAAATAGATGACGAATAAAACAGTAGTGAAGACAGAGGAGTGAAATTATGCATATACGAAAATTAACCCCCGAGGAACAGCATCCAATAGCACTTTTACTATTAGCAGATCCATCTTTAAAGCTAATAGAAGAATATATTGCTCGAGGTGAATGTTTTGTAGCAGAGGAAGAGGGAAGTATCATAGGTGAATATGTATTGCTTCCAACCCGACCTGACACTATAGAAATTGTGAATATTGCGGTTGCGGAGCATTCCCAAGGCAAAGGAATTGGACGGGAATTGGTGAATGATGCAATAAGGCGGTCTAGGGAATGGGGCTATAAAACAATCGAAATTGGTACGGCAAACTCCAGTGTTGGCCAGTTGTTACTCTATCAAAAATGTGGTTTTCGGATTGTTGGAGTGGATAAGGATTTTTTTATCAGGCATTATGAGGAAAAAATTTATGAGAATGGTATTCAAGTTATAGATATGGTGAGGCTTTCTCAAGATTTATAGAGTGGGGTATCAGGATGGATAGGATTCGTCAAATACGGAAGGAAGAGAAAAAATATCATGACTATTGTTATGATAACTATTCATTATTCGAAACGGGTTCATGGCTCCATAAGCCGGTAAAAACGGTGATAGACTTTTTGCCAATGTTCGAGAGAAAAGAAGAAGTGAACGTTCTCGACATAGGCTGTGGAGTTGGCCGAAACAGTATCCCTATTGCAGAGAAAATAAAAAACAATGGGGGAAAGGTTGTTTGTGTAGATTTGCTGGATTCGGCATTAGAACATTTAAAGAAATACAGCATGCAGTATGGTGTTAGTGAAGTAATAGAGACGGTTCAGGCAGACATCGGTGAGTTTAAAATAAAACCTGAGGAATATGATTTTATCATAGCTGTATCGAGTTTGGAGCATGTAGAATCAGAAGAAGTTTTCGATGATCTTTTAAAAAGAATGAGGAATGGAACGAAAATTGGTGGTATTCATTGCTTAGTTATCAACTCAGAGGCTCAAGAAATAGAGCAAGCAACTAATCAATCTCTGGAAGCATACATGGAAGTAAACCTATCTACTAAGGATATGCTGCAAAAATTAGAGGACCATTATCATGAATGGAATATAGTAATGAAGGTTGTTAAGCCGTTAGAATACAAGATTAGTAGAGATGGAAAGGGTGTTATTTTAACAACAAATGCCATTACTTATGTAGCAGTTAAAGCATTATAAGGGAGAAATTACATGGAGATCACACTGATTAGGCACGGAAAATCTACACTAAAGCAAAATCAGCGAATTACTTGCTGGGAGTTTAAAAATTGGATTCAGAAGTATAATGAACATGGTGTAATTAATGAAACCTCCTTTCCTCATCAAACTCTTGAAAAAATAACAAATGCAAATGTAGTGATTACCAGTGATTTAAAAAGAGCGATAGATTCTGCAACACTATTAAATTCTCATATAAAGATCAATCCTGATCCTCTCTTTCGCGAAGCTGAACTGCCTGTTCCTGCAAGAAATTTAAGGATTAAATTACCTCCCAATATGTGGTCTATCATCATGAGATGCTTATGGTATAGAGGTTACTCAAATGAGTGCGAGCCCTATAGTAGTACAAAAGAAAGGGCAACAAGAGCTACGGAAATATTAATAAAAAATGCGAAACAACATCAATCGGTCGTTCTGGTAGGGCATGGGATAATGAATTTAATGATAGCTAAGGAGCTACAAAGACTCGGGTGGAAAGGGAATAAAAGGTCGGGTACAAAGCATTGGAGGAGTACAACCTATTCATTGTAAAATGACATTAGTCCATGATTTGATAGTGGATTGGATAAAATAAGAAGAATGATTTTTAAATGAGATGGGGCACACAATATGAAAGCATTGATTTTTGAGAAGTTTGGAGGGCCAGAAGTTCTCCAATATCGAGATATAAAGAATCCGGAAATCGGTTCGGAAGAAATTTTATTAGAAATGAAAGCAATTGGATTAAATTTTGCAGATGTGTACCGCAGAAAAGGTAACTATCATTTGGTTGGCCAGCCTCCGTATATCTTAGGATATGAGGGAGCGGGTATTGTGAAACAAGTCGGAAATAAGGTGGAAGGAATTAAGGTAGGAGATAGAGTAGCTTTTGCCGATGTTCCATTTGCAAATGCAGAATTTGTTTCAGTACCTCAGGATAAAGCGGTGCCTATTCCAGACAGCATTTCATATGAAACAGCGGCTTCATTGCTGTTGCAAGGTTTAACGGCTCATTATTTAACAAAGGATAGTTATTTTATAAATAATAATGATGTTGCGCTAGTTCACGCTGCAGCCGGAGGGGTAGGTCAGCTACTCGTTCAAATCATCACATTACTCGGTGGTAAGGTTATTGGATTAACTTCCTCGGAGAAAAAGCGCCAAGCTGCATTATCAGCGGGAGCAAATCAAGTGTTCTTATATTCAGAGGATTGGAAAGCACAAGTGAAAGAAGTAACAGATGGACTGGGTGCAGATGTTGTGTACGAATCTATCGGAGCAACCCTAATGGATAGCTTTGATGTAACACGTATCGGTGGAACTGTAGTATTTTTTGGAATGGCGGGCGGTGATCCAGCACCAGTTGACCCAAGAATGCTGATGGATACATCGAAAACGCTAACTGGTGGTGACCTGTGGAATGTGCTAACATCACGTGAAGAACGTGTGAAGCGTTCCGGAGAATTATTTGAATGGATTCAAAGCGGAAAATTAAAGATTTCTGAACCTACTAGGTTTCCATTAAGCGATGGTGCAAAAGCCCACGAATTCATTGAAAGCAGGAAGAGTACTGGAAAGGTATTATTGATTCCTTAAAACCAAAGATCATTTCTATCGAGTAGAAATGATCTTTTTACGTAGAATTAACCGTAAATTGAAACTCCCAAAATATGAAATTAACATTCAGATTTTATGATTATGATAGAAATAGTATTTGCCCACTAGGTAATATTGATTATTCGTAAAGTGGTTCAAATTTACGATTTCGGGTAAAATCCCAATACAATTTTTGTAAAAAATACGCATATTATTACTCGTTGTATGTCTAATATACGTTATTTATACTGAATCTTGTAAACTATCAAACTAGGGGAGTAGGAGATTTTGCGTAAAAGAAACATATTATTATCAGTTGGTTTAGCCACATTGTTAACCTTGCCGTTCTCATCCGCAGATGCGGCCGTAAAGCATAAACCTGTGAAAAAGGCACATCCACATCCAATTGAGGTGCAAATCTTAGGGATTAATGACTTGCATGGACAATTAGATGTCACCCGAACAGTTGGCGGGCGGCAAGTTGGACGCGCGGATATACTCGCAGCCTATTTAAAACAAAGGGAAGCACAGGTTAAGGATACTTTACTTGTGACAAGCGGTGATGCTGTAGGGGCTTCTGCACCCGTATCAGCACTATTTCAGGATGAACCAACTTTAAATATTTTAAATACACTTCATTTTGATGTTGGCACACTGGGAAATCACGAATTTGACCATGGTGTAAATGAAATGATGAGACAGATATATGGTGGAACTAATCCAACAACTGGGGAATATTTTAAAGGCGTAAATTTCCCGTATGTTTGCGCTAATGTGATAGATAAAAAGACAAAGAAGCCATTGCTGCCTCCATATGTAATCAAAAAGGTACATGGCGTAAACATAGGGTTTATCGGAGTAGATACAACCGAAACACCAAGTATTACAATTCCTACAAATGTGAAGGATGTTGAATTCACAGATGAGACAGAAGCAATTAATAAATATGCAAAGGTATTAAAGAAAAAAGGGGTGCGGACTATAATTGTTTTAGCGCATGACCCTGGAAATTCCGATTATGATGGAAAAAATGCAACCGGCAAAGTGATTGACATGGCCAAAAATATTGACCCTGAAGTGGATGTAGTTTTCGGCGGTCATAATCATGCTTACATCAATACAAAAGTAGCTGGAAAGCGAGTTGTGCAAGCATATTCATATGGTACAGCATTTGCGGATGTTCATATTTGGATTGATCCACGAACAAAAGACGTTGTAAAAGACAGCGCAGAAATTGTAACAACCTATCAAGACTCCATTACACCAGACCCTGAAATCAAAGCGATGATTGATGAGGATGAAGAAAGAGTTGCCCCATTAATTAACCAAGTACTTGGAACAACGACAACTACACTTACTGGAAAACAAAATGAGAGCGGCGAATCTAATTTAGGCGATTTTATTACAGATGCGCAACGTGATATTACACAGGCACAAATTGCTATTACAAATCCAGGAGGAATACGTGCGGACATCAATAGCGGAGATATCACTTGGGGAGAGCTTTACACGGTACAACCTTTCGGAAATACAATGATTACAATGGAGCTAACTGGCGATCAAATTCGCAAAGCATTAAATCAACAATGGCGTGATGACGGATCCTCTAAAATGCTGCAAATCTCAGGGATGAAATATACATGGGATAGTACCAAAACAGATGATAAAATTGTTTCGTTAACATTAGAGGATGGCACACCGATTGAACCAGACCAAACCTATACAGTAGCAATGAATAACTTTTTAGCAAGCGGTGGAGATGAATTTACGGAATTTGCTAAGGGAACAAATCCAGTAAATGGTCCAGTAGATTTGGATGCACTAGTAGATTACGTGAAAAAGCAAACTGGTCCTATTACAATGGAGATTCAAAATAGAATACAAAAGGTTAACTAAACTAGAAAACCCTTAGCTGAATGTAGAGCTAAGGGTTTTTCTATTAAAGTTTAGGGGGTTCCATTCCGATTGCACTCCACTCCTCTTGGGAAGGGCCATATATACCTGGAACCTTGAGGCCAGCTTGTCTCATAAGAACGGTCATCTGTCCGCGGTGGTGAGTTTGATGCAAGATTACCAAAAGCAGAGAAGCACCATTAGGCATCTGTCTGCCGAACATATCATGTTCTTCTTTTAAAGATTGGTCATTCCATTGTTCTTTAATAGCAGAGACCATTGCCTCATTTGTCTGTCGATATTGGTCAGCTATTTTTTTGGCAGAAGTTGGTGCATCTTGTTCAGACGTAGCCCCCTCAAATAAAAGGCCGGTTTTGGAAATCATCTCATGAAGAGAAGCCACAACATGCCAAGCAATCCTGCCTAAGTCTCGCCCCTCTGCTGATACCTGCTGTCTAAGGGATGCATCTGTTAAGGCATCCAAGACTTTCTGAGTCGAGCTGCTCTCATGCTCCCACTGATTTAAAAATTCCGAAATAGATTGAAACATCAATATTCCTCCTTGACCATTTTCGTTATTTATCATTGACTATCGTGTGTATTGTGATACCACTCATTGGAAAAATCATGTAGGGTGGAATCAATTCTTAAGAGTGGGAAGAACCGTAGTAAACGGTGAAAAAACGTGGGAGTATAGAAAAATCGTGATGATAGAGGAAAAACCCGAGGGATGTGAGGAAAAAAAGCGGGAACGGATGAAATCCTGAGAGAGTGTGGAAAAAGGGGTAAAAGCTGAGGAAAAAAACGAGAGAAGTGAGTAAAAAAGTGAGGGGAATGAGGAAAAAAAAGCGGGAATGGATGAAAACGTGAGAGAGTGTGGAAAAAGAGGTAAAAGCTGATGAAAAACACGAGAGAAGTGAGTAAAAAAGTGAGGGAAGTGAGGAAAGAAAATCGGGAACTGATGAAAACATGTGAGAGTGAGGAAAAATGGGTGAAAGCTGAGGAAAAAAACGAGAGAAGTGAGTAAAAAAGTGAGGAGAATGAGGAAAAAAAAGCGGGAACGGATGAAACCCTGAGAGAGTGAGGAAAAAGAGGTGAAAGCTGAGAAAAAACCCGAGAGAAGTGAATAAAAAAGTGAGGGGAATGAGGAAAAAAATCGGAAACGGATGAAAACGGGAGAGTGAGGAAAAAGGGGTAAAAGCTGAGGAAAAACCCGAGAGAAGTGTGTAAAAATAGAAGGGAACCTGATGGAAACCGCAGCGTGTAGAAAAACGGGTGATAGCGTTGGAGGGACCCTATAAAAGGTGAACCATATTCCAAACAAAAAAAGAAAACTCTCGAGCTCAAAGAGGATATCCGAAATATCTTCAGGGAAGCACTTTGAAAAAACAAAATAGATCCTACAAAAATAAAATGGGGGCCACTTAGGACACCCATTATTCAATGTTTATTTAGAAAAATTTTTATAGAACCAATCCCGAGCAGCATATACTTCGTTTCCGGATAATTGATGTCCGTTTTGTTCAAATAGTACATCTACATTAGCATTCGCATCTTTCAGCAACTCTGCAAGCTCTTTGGTCTCATGAAGCGGTACTAATGGGTCATTTTCACCAGCTCCGATGAATACGGAAGTTCCGCTTAAATCAGGCATTTCAATGCCGCGTCTAGGCACCATTGGATGAAAAAGAACCGCACCTGCCAACGAATTTTGATAATGGAAGAGCAAGCTTGCTGCAATATTTGCTCCATTCGAATAACCAACTGCAACAATATTGTTCCGATCAAATTGATAATGCTCTGCGCTTTCGTCTAAGAATTCATTTAGCTCTCTCGTGCGGAAAATTAAATCCTCTTCATCGAAAACACCTTCCGAAAGACGGCGGAAAAAGCGGGCCATTCCAAATTCTGACACATTTCCTTTTACACCTAATAAGGAAGCTTCTTCTGAAATTATTTTTCCTACATTGATTAGGTCATGCTCTGTCCCGCCCGTTCCGTGAAGAAGTAGGAGCGTTGGGGAGTTAGGATTTTTCCCTTTTTCAAATATATGTCTCATCACTTTCACCTTTCTATTGTTTTGTATTTAATGGTTTTAAGTGCGCTTCTATTTGTTCCCGTTTATCTTCTAAAAATGGCGGTAATGCGAGAGATTCTCCAAGAGTAGCTATATCTTCATCTGTATCAAATCCTGGTCCATCCGTTGCAAGCTCAAATAGAATACCATTCGGTTCTCTGAAATAGAGGGAGCGGAAATAAAAACGATCAACAAATCCAGAATTAGGGAATCTTGCAGCTCGGATTTTTGCAATCCACTCTCGTAACTCTTCTTCGTCCTCTACCCGAAATGCAACATGATGAACCCCACCGCGTCCAAGACGTTCTGGTGGCAAATCGTTTCTTTCCTCGACATGGACCTCTGCTCCAGTACCGCCTTCACCTGTTTCAAACACAAGAATATCTGGCTGACCTTCCACTTCTGATGGATATTGTCCCTTTAATCGAAATCCCAATATATCTGTCAATACATTTATCGTTGAAGGTGCGTAGTGTACAGTTAATTTCACTGGACCTAATCCAAGCATTCCATACTCCTGTGGAACTGGGCTTTTATCCCATGGTTTCCCGCCTTTTACTCCAACATTATTCTCATCTGAAACTAAAATCAGATGTTGACCTTCATGATCTTTAAAAGCAAGCGTGGAGCGACCAGCTCGATTTTTAATTTCTTCATGTTCCACATGTAATTCCTCAAATCGTTTTTTCCAAAAGACAAGTGCTTGATCATTTGCAACGCGAAGGGAAAGTGCAGAAATACTATTTACCCCCTCATGCGTACGTGCAGCATGCGGAATTTCAAAGAATGTTAATTCTGTACCAGGATTCCCTTTTTCATCGCCATAAAATAAATGATACACAGAAATATCATCTTGATTAACGGTCTTTTTTACTAACCGCAGCCCTAATACTTTTGTATAAAAGTCAAAGTTTTCAGGAGCCTTTGCTGTTAAGGCAGAAACATGGTGAATACCCTTTAATTCCATATGAATTCCTCCGTTTAATTCTGTATTTTTCTGAGCAACTCTAGTAATTGCTTCTTCTCTTCTTGATTTAATTTACTAAACTGCGATGCCTGAAATTGTTCTTGCAATGGGACGACTTCTTCAAATAATTCTTTTCCCTTTTTTGTCAAAGATAAATATTTTGTTTTCCATTCCTGTTCTCTTTGGATTAGCCCCATATTTTCCAATTTTGATAAGAGCTGCGTGATGTTTCCTTTTGTAACTAAAAGTTTATCTGCTAGTTCTTGTTGGGATAAACGTTTTTGTGAACCAATTTGTGCTAGTACATCAAATTGCGCGATAGATAAATTCCATTTTTTTAGGTGTTGGTTCGATTCCCGGATACTTTTGTTATAAATTCTCGATAATCGGAACCAGATCATTAGACTGAGTTTATCCTTCAATACCATCACCTCTTGTTGATATCAGTTTATAACTAAACTGATATAGAAGTCAAGTCAACCAACTTTAGCACTATCAAATATATAATTCAAAAGTTGGAAGGAATTCACAAAAAAGCTTAGAAATTATCATAATAGTCAAAAATCCGAGGAGGCACATCATTTTTTATGAAAAAATCAGGAATAAAGCTCGCATTCACAGGAATTGCCATAACGCTTCTTACTTTGGGAAGCACTCAATCAACTTTCGCAAACAAGCAAGATGTGCAAAAGAAGCCCTTAGCAACTGCACAAGCCATTGCTAAAAATCAGCAATTTAGCAAAACAGATAATCCCATTTCGATTGGTGTTCCGCTTTCGATTCCTTCTACAAAACCAACCGTTGTAAAAGTTTTGAAAAAGGAGCAATTCGGAAATGCGAAGCCGCCTGTAAAAAGTGAAGTGAAGCTTCCATCCGGAAAATGGGGGAAAGTCATCTTAACAATTACGGGAACGCAAAAAGGTAGGCAATATGACAGGCTCTTCCAAATTTGGGCAGGCGCCTCGCAGATTTTTGTCGGAGTGACACCGGAACCAACAAAAGATGGAATAGAGTGGAAAATCCAAAAAGACGTGACGGAATACATGCCGATTTTGCAAGGAAACCAGGTATTAACGATAAAGTTAGAAAACTACGTAAATGAAACCTACACTGGAATTCCTGAAATGTCTATTCAATTAGAATACTATCCTGAGGAAAAAGGTAAGAAGGATAGACAAGACGATCCATTAAAAATAGAAACTCCTGATAAGATTGTTTCTATTACCAAGGATGCCGCACCTTTTTATATGTATGAGAGGGATCCTTCCATGGATGTGCCGCTCGATTTACCGAAGGATATTAAAGGAGCTTACCTCGATTTATACGCTGTGCCACAAAATAATGATGAATTTTGGTGGTCGCTGCAGCCGGATTTCCGTGAGATTGAGGTTTATATTGATGGGCAGCCTGCAGGAGCAGTGTGGCCAGAACCCACCTTATATACTGGAGGGGTGAATCCGTATTTATGGCGCCCTATTCAGGGTATCCATACATTAGATATGACTGCATACCGGGTGAATTTAACTCCATTTGCGGGGCTATTAGGCGGAAAACATAAACTAAGCCTTAAAGTGAACCAGCATATTAATTACTGGCTGATGAGTGGCTCGTTATTTTTATATCAAAATGGTGGTAAGTCAACTTCTGGGAAGATTGTGAAAAACACGTTAACCTTCCCAACGGGGTCAGATAAAACAAAAACAGATTTATTCGGAAATGATAATAACTTATTTGGAGAAAATGCAAATAAGAGTTATGAAATTCAAGGGGTGATTGAGGCAAAAGGCGAGCGCTATACATCTACTATTCAGTCAACCCGCAATATTACAAGTGACCAAACTAATTATAATGAAGGCGGAGTCCAAATCGTTCATAATGCACAAGTTGTCACAACAGATGAATCATTTGCTCAACAAGGACAAAAGGCATTAACGAAACATATTGAAGAGGTTTATACATTAGATTGTGGTTCAGGCTATATGCCATCAACAAACAGTTCTTCCTTTTTGTTGCCGTCCAATTTAACGCAATCTTTGCATGTATACAATGTATTGAACGGTCCTGGAATGAAGAACCCATTTGAAAGCACTATGTACTTAAATACACAAGGATATGCATCTCTGTATCGCTCCGATTCAGATACAGCTCAAGGTGCTACAACGGCTATTGTTGATTATAAAGACTCGATGGATCAATCTTATCATCAAGTATTAATGGCGCATGGCGGAACAGTTTCATACCATTTAGAGCTTGGATCACTATCTCAGAAAGGAAAATAACAGTAGTGGGGGTGGCTATTACAAGTAGTCCAAACTAGAAGAAAGCTATTAAAAGCACATAGGACAAAAAACTATTAAAACTGGTTTAAGCCCCGAAATTAAAAACGTATGAAATCAAGGTTTTTAAACTAGATTTCACACGTTTTTTTTGATTTTAACTGAGTTTTGTCCCAGCCTCATTTTCAACTTTATATTAAAATTAGTCTTCACTTACACAGGCGCTGCATAAATAATATAGCGGTCTGGGGCATTTCCTACAAATAGAAAAGGATAACAAGTCGCAAGCACTAAACTATCTTTTTTAGCATTAATTTCAATGATAGAGCGATCATCAGATTTAACAATTTTTGATTTTGTCATTTTATATTTAAATGTACCGTATTTCAACTTAATTATAATTTTTTGTCCTTTATTTAAATTACCTAATCCTCGAAACACAGTGTCCCTATGTCCTGCAAGAAATACCTGCCCATGTTCACCTGGTAATGCGGTATCAATATAATGACCAACCCCCTTTTCTAATTGTCGTGGTTCTGTACCTTCTATAATAGGAATCTTCATTTTTAATGCAGGGATTTCAAGTAACCCCATAACACTATCTTTTTTATAATTCCTTTCTTTACTCTTTTCGTAATTATTAACATTGCCTATTTTTGAAGAGTCATTAACAAGCGCTGTTGCCTTGGATAAAGCTTCTTTACCTGTAAAAGAGGTCTTATATAATTGCGTACCTCCGATTAATAGACAAAAAAGACCGATAAAGATAAATATATATGAAATACATTTCATAAATTCACTCCTCAATCTATACACCCAGCCAATTCAATATTACCCATTATATTCATAGTCCAAGGAACATGTAAAGTTTTGTATAGTTTAGTAATTTTTTGTCGAGTTTTTGTATAGCGGGATTTGATACAGTATTGATTTTGGTAGTTCTACTACTTAAATAAGCAGGATGACACATTAACTTAAAATATAGGGGAGTGAATTTATGGAGAAACACGAGTCAAAGCTTGCAATCTTTTTAATTGCCATTCTATTATTCGGAACGATTCTACCTACATGGGGCAATCAAAAATCCTTTGCAGCAGAGTTAACAGACATTGATTATGACCCGTATATAGGTAATTCAGTCAAAGTCGCACCTAATTTCGAACTTGATGCAAATTCAGGGGAAACGTTCGCTGAAGGGTATATAAAATTTGAAATTTCAAATGGCTACGTAGATACAGATAAACTATTTTTACCTGACGGTGCAAGAGTTACTTTGGATGATGGTTCTATCCTCGAAGTAAAAGGGGATCAAATCTTACTTAATGATATTGCAATTGCTTCCGTTAATAGTAAGGAAAATGGAGAAGGAAATGCGCTAAAAATTGATCTATCTGCACCACTACCTAATGGGAATTTTGAAGAAGGAGATAGTGGTGACAATGTAGTAGTTCCAAGTTGGACAATTAATAATACGAGTGTCGTAAATGGAAAAACAATCAATCAAATTTGGTTAGGGGATTTGGCTACGCATACCAAAGGTCGTGCTTATCAAAAGGTAGAAAACATTGGGGATGGAAAATATAAAGTAACAGGCCCAAATGGAGAGTATACCTATATAACCAATGTAAATTATAATGGTAAAGCGCTTTATAATGACCCTCAAAGTATAGAAGGTTTTGAAGCCGTCTTTAATACTTGGAATAAAAATAATGGTCCTTATGGATTTGTGAAAAGAATAGATGCCGGTACTGATCCAACAAAAGGACAATCACTTGAAATAGGATTTTTAAATGCCATGCTCAATTCAGGTGATTATGGTAAAACTGATGGCAAAATTGCTTCTTCATTTGGAATAGAAGCAATTAGTTCTCCATTTAAGGCTAAAAAGGGTGATAAATTATCATTCGATTGGAAAGCCAATGATGGTGGAGACGACTATGAGGTATATGGATTTTTAGTAAATACTGAAACAAATGAGAATACAGAAATACTTTATGGGCGAGGATCAGCACAAGATTGGACTACTAATTCAGGGACTGTTCCTCAAGATGGAACATATAAATTTCGTTTTGTGGCAGGATCGTTTAACCGAACAGACGGTACAACTCATGGTGCAACATTAAGTATTGATAATGTTCGTGTTGTAAGTACTAAAGTAGTTAATGGTGTAGTGAATGCAATTGCACAATTAGTACAGTATGAAAATTCACAATACAGTGGAGATCGCCCTGTGCAAATTTCAGTGGTAAATAGTGAGGGGCAAAAAAGTCAAGACAATAATTTAATAATCAAGATGAGTTCCAAAGATGAAGCAGCGAATTTATTAGGCGATACTTTATCCATCGATTCTCCGAAGGACGGTTCTTATATTTATGATCCAGAAAGTAAAACAATTAGTGGAATAGCTGAACCGGATTCAACAGTTAATGTAACTGTTAAAAGCGATATGGGTTATTCGTTTAATAGTACAACCTCCACTGACAAAGAAGGAAAATGGTCTATTAATCTTAAAGATAATTTAAGTAAAGGCGATTATACAATTGAGGCAACAGCATCTAAAGGTGGAGCAACTTCAAAAACCAATTCATCTACTTTCACTTTTGTTGATAAGACAAATTTAGAACAATATTATAATCAAGTGAAAGAACTTAAAAAGGAAGATTATCGTTCAGGATGGAATCAATTCGATTCAGCATTACAAACTGCGAAAGAAATTTTAGATAATATTGCTGATTCATCGAATAATTCCAATCCTAAACAAGAAGATATAGATGAAGCGTTAACCAATCTTCAAAATGCAAAGGAAAAACTTGAAAAATTCCCACCTGTAGCAACAAATCCGGCAAGCTTTGAGGATGGGAATAAGCAAATTACAATTGATTTTAATAAAAACATTAAGCAAACAGTTGATGATCTAACAGAAGCCTTTTCAGTTACAGTAGATGGAAAAGAGTATAAAGTAACGGAAGTAAAGACTAATGGTGACAAAGTCACACTAACTGTGGATCAACCATTAGATAGTGACGCTAAAAACGTTACAGTGGAGTATCACCCGGATACCACTTCTAACCTTGTTGGTGAGGAAGAAAATGGTTCAGCTGTAGAAGAATTTGTAATACAAGCAGAAGATACATTTGGACATTCTTTGCAAATTAATGAACCAAACGGTACTACTTATAACAAAACACCAATCATTAAGGGTTCAATAGATAAAGATACAGAACATGCGGAAATTACCATTACAGATTCTAATGGTTCAAACATTATAGTCGATAAAGATAATATAACAATTAATCCAGATGGTTCTTGGACATACAATGTTGCTGAACAACTCTCTCCTGGGGAATATGAAGTAAAAGTAACAGCTTCTAAATCTAATCGAGATATTACAAAATATCATAAGTTTATTGTAGCTGATCCACCAGTGGTAGACCCAATCCCACCATTCGGTCAGGATTTGCAAATCAATGAGCCTAACGATATTACAAATGACACAACACCGAGCGTTAAAGGTACAACGGATTTGGATACAGAACAAGCTATCATTACTATCACAGGTTCCAACGGTTCTAAGATTATAGTCGATAAAGATAATATGAATATAAATTCAGATGGCTCTTGGACATATAACGTTAATCAAAAACTTTCACCAGGTGAATATGAAGTGAAAGTAACTGTTTCAAAGACTGGTTATCAAGACGTAACAAAATCTCACAAATTTATTGTTGTGGACAAAGAAACTCTTGTTAATTTAAAAGATAGTATTACAAGCAAAAAACTAGTTGAAAGTGAATACACACAAGGTTCATGGACAAAGTTCGAGGATGCTTTTAACAAAGCGAAATTAATAATAAACAATCCTAAAGCAACTCAAATAGAGGTTGATAATGCCACTACTTCCCTCCAAAATGCCTACGATGAATTAGTATACATTAAGGCTTTAGAGGATGAAGTAAAGCAAGGAAACAATTTAGTACAAAGTAATTACACTAAAGACAGTTGGGATGCTTATCAAACAGCTCTAACAAATGCAACAAAAGTATTAGACGATTCTTCTGCAACAAAGGAACAAGTAAACAAAGCGAAGTTAGAGCTTGAAAATGCACGAAAATCTCTAACTCCTAATGTTGATCATACACAAGTAGATAAGACGCAACTTATAAAAGAGTACGAACTTTCAAGTGAATTTAAACAAGAAGATTATACAGAAGACAGTTGGAATAATTACCAAAAAGCAATAGCAAAGGCAAAAGAGGTAATAAATGATTCCAAAGCAACTCAAGAAGAGGTAGATGCAGCAAAAATAGAGCTTGAAAATGCACGAAAATCTCTAACTCCTAATGTTGATCATACACAAGTAGATAAAACACAACTTATAAAAGAGTACGAACTTTCAAGTGAATTGAAAGCAGTAGATTATACAAAAGACAGTTGGAATAATTACCAAAAAGCAATAGCAAAGGCAAAAGAGGTAATAAATGATTCCAAAGCAACTCAAGAAGAGGTAGATGCAGCAAAAATAGAGCTTGAAAATGCACGAAAATCTCTAACTCCTAATGTTGATCATACACAAGTAGATAAAACACAACTTATAAAAGAGTACGAACTTTCAAGTGAATTGAAAGCAGTAGATTATACAAAAGACAGTTGGAATAATTACCAAAAAGCAATAGCAAAGGCAAAAGAGGTAATAAATGATTCCAAAGCAACTCAAGAAGAGGTAGATGCAGCAAAAATAGAGCTTGAAAATGCACGAAAATCTCTAACTCCTAATGTTGATCATACACAAGTAGATAAGACACAACTTATAAAAGAGTACGAACTTTCAAGTGAATTGAAGGCAGCAGATTATTCAAAAGGCAGTTGGGATAATTATCAAAAAGCATTAGAGAGAGCAAAAAAGGTAATAAATGATTCCAAAGCAACTCAAGAAGAGGTAGATGTAGCAAAAGCAGAACTTGAAAAAGCTCGACGTTCTCTTTCAGTCGATAAAACACAACTAAATAATGAGAAAAATTATTCAGAGGATTTATCAGCTAAAGATTATACAAAAGACAGTTGGAAGTCTTATCAGGATGCTTTAAACCATGCTAAGAAAATACTGGCCGACCGAAATGCTACACAATATGAAGTTAATGCTGCGTTAAATAGATTAAAAGAATCAAGAAATGCATTAGTAAGATTACAAGACTCAAATAACCAATCAAAAAATAGTGATAAAGGTATTTTACCAAATACAGCTACTAATACTTATAACTGGCTGTTATTTGGTTCAGCATTCCTATTATTGGGTGCGTTATTCCTTTTAAGACAAAAACGTAAAGAATCGAAATAAGCTTCATTAGGGGGGAAACTAATTTCTCCCCTTTTTTTGTTCGTTAATTGGGTAAATTAAGGAAGATTTTCTATAATCCGGGCTCCGGGAATCATTTATTTCCCCCCCTGAACAAATGATCATTCCTCTTATTTGAGATGTCTCCCCTCCATAATGGCAGAAAAAAGGAGAAACTTTAGACTTATAGACTATAAATGATAGAATCATAAAAACGCGCAGATATATAAAAATATATTTTCTCAGGAAGAATTCTTTATTTCTAGGAGATGAAGCTCACGAATATGGAGGTAGATAATGGGAGTAATACAAGAGGCTCTTTTTGCTATTGGTAATATAATACAGTATATCCAAAAGTAATTAGCGACTTTTTTGTTTTGAAAATTATTACTATAATGAAAATAAAATTGTGAGGAGGTAAGAGATGCAAAAGAAGGTTGGATTTATCGTCTATGATCATTTTGCTATTTGGCAGGTTTCCCTGTTACAAAAGTTCTTAACAGATGCTGACTATCAGATTGAGACTCTATCGATTAACGGAGGTTTAATATCGACTGATGGAGGCGTTCTTGTTCATACAGAAAGTCTTAAGTATAAAAATCCAAATCAATATGAATTTTTACTTTTACCCGGAGGTAGAATGTCGGAGGAATTAGTAGATAATCTGTTTTTGCAACAATTTTTGCAAGCGTTTAATGGGCTTATTGCTGCAAGCTGTGCTTCAGCAACCATCGTGGCAGGTGCTGGTTTGGTAAAAGGTGATTTTACCACGATGCCTCATATCAAGGATATCTATTCAGAGTATTTTGCTGATGGACATTATATAGACACTGATATGGTTGCTAGTGATAAACTAATTACTAGTAAAGGATTTGCCCATTATGAATTTACGATGGCGGTTCTGGAGAAGATTGGGCTTACGGAAAAAGACCCACGATTAAAAAGTATGGCATTAAAACTTTCAAGAAATCAAACACTAGTTAGTAAGTAGAGTTGAAATAACACTAAAAGGTGTTATAATGGATATAACACCTTTTAGTGTTATATTTTTTTGGAGGTTTTAAAATGACATTACCGGATATAAAATACTGTATTCTTTTAAATGCACCGATTGAAAAAGTATGGAAAGCAGTAGCTACTTCAGAAGGAATTGCAGCATGGTGGATGGACAATACATTTGAACCAATTCTCGGAAAGGAATTTGTTTTACATGCTGGACCTTATGGTGATTCACCTTGCAAGGTGACGGAACTTGATCCTCCTTATAAAGTTGGATTTGATTGGGGGAAGGATTGGCATTTAACTTTTGAATTAAAAGAGGTAGATGGAAAAACAGAATTTACACTCGTTCACTCTGGCTGGGATGAAAATAAGGTTACAGAGTTTAATCAACCCCATACGGTTATCCGAGGCATTATGGATCAAGGTTGGGCAAAAATTAAAGACAACAAGCTTGTATCTTATGTAGAATCATTAAAATGAAAGACACCGAGATAAAACACGATGTTTTTCAAGCGGTTGCCGACCCAACCCGGCGCAAGATGCTTATACTACTTGCTGATAGGGAAATGCCGATTACTTCCATTACCGAACAATTTCCTATTAGCCGTACCGCAGTCAATAAACATCTTCACGTACTAGCCAATGCAGGTCTTGTCCAAAGCAAAAAGGTAGGTCGCGAAACTAGGTATAAGCTGCAGCCCGAGCCATTGAAAGAACTTCAAAAATGGTTAAGCTTCTTCGAAAAATATTGGGCAGATAAATTATCAGCTTTAAAAGAATATGTAGAGTCTGATGATTAATGTGCATAGAAAATTTCCCCTGTTTATATAGTTTAACGTGTATAATTTTAGTAAACATGAACAGGGGTGAATCTATGGAACATAATCAAAAAGTTAGAGAAGAATTATTGGAAAGTGTGAGCTACCTATCCGATGAGCAATTAAACACAAAGCCAGAAGAGGCAACATGGTCTATCATGCAAAACTTAGAACATCTATACTTGATGGAGAAAACTATTGTACAAAGAATGAAGCAGGAATTGAAGTACCATTCGGAACCAACTTCGGAAGTGCCCATAACCGTGTTGTTAAATCGATCAAAAAAGGTCGAGGCTCCAGATTTTCTTAAGCCTTCTAATGAATTTTTCTCTTTAAAAGAGATGAAGAAAAAACTAGATAGTTCTCGTGAAGCATTAATAAATTTTGTTGCGAATACATCTGAGGAAGACTTGACAAATAGGGTAATGACTCATCGCTTATTTGGTCCTTTATGTTTGAAACAATGGGTTGAATTGATAGGGTATCATGAGCAGCGGCATTTAAAACAAATCGAGGAAGTAAAAGAGGCATTGCAATTTTAAAAACATGGCCAAGAATTCAACTTAGAATCCTTGGCCATGTTTTTTTGAAGTTTGACAAACAATTATGTAGGTAAAAAAAGACTGAGGAATTTCGTTTTTTCGTTGGTTCATATAAAGCTGTGAAATAATACAGTCTAATTGAATACTATTTTCGTGTCCTTCTTCTTATACTATTACTCTATTTCACTTTATTAGCCACTAAAGATGCATACGTTGATGCTCCTTTAGGATTAAGATGAACACCATCCGGTTCGAAGTATTCATTATGATTAGTACTGGAAGAATACCAATCAACAAGGGAGGCATTAGAATATTTTGCAGCTGCCTCTTTCAAAGCGGTATTTACAATATTTTGCCATGGGCGTGGAACTCTTGTGTTGACGAAAATGACCTTCCTATTCACCCCAATAATGTTCATCATAGTTTCTAGCTGGCTTTTGGTAAAAGGACCATTTGTTCCGAGTTCAATAATTACCACATTGCCCAATTCTCCGTTCTTTTTCATTTGCTTCACAACATCTAAAGCTTGATACATTTGTCTTCCGATTACGGCATTCACCTTTATAGATGGATATATCTTTTTCAAATGCGGTTCTACGTCTACCAAAATGGAATCACCGATAGCTGATATCGCTAGATTGGAATTTGGAGGTGGCGAGTTTTTGGTAGAGTGCTTGTTTTTAGCGATTGTAGAATTATTAGCTTTCTGCGTAACTTTGTGTTCTCCTGCAGAATTATGATCCTTTAGGGGAACCTTTTGTTCCACCACTTTTTTGGATGGTTGAACTTTTACTTCTTTCGAGACGGAATCCTGTTGTGAGGTTGGACTCTCTTTCCGTTCTTCATTCGGTTTTTCTTTTTGTTTTTCCCCCTTCATGGATGTCTGCTTTTCTGTAGGGACAGAAAGGGAAGCTGTTTTACTATTCGTTTTTGCACTAGGTTCATTTGAACTGAACAGTATGGAAATAAGTAAAATAACAGATACTCCCACAAAAGCAAATGCACGTCGGTAAGAAAATATTCCAAGTCTTTTCCAAATGACTCCAAATCCGTTTTTTCTTATAGGATTTTCTATAAATGTATAAGAAAGAGATGAAAGCAAGATAATAAGTGCGATTTGAAATAAAACCCTAAATATAGATATTCCTTGAGTATGAACAGCTGGTGTCGTTAGCAAAATAATTGGGTAATGCCATAAATAAATACCATAAGACCGAACTCCAAGAAAGCGCAATGGTTTAAGCTCAAAGATCCTACTGATGCTGCTTGCAGGATGCACAAGGGAAGCCAATAAAAGCACCGTAATAACAGATAACAGAATCATTCCGCCTAAATATAAAAAGCTTTCATATTGATTTGTGCGAGCCAGCATCCAAAGCAGGATGAAAAGTCCGAATGCCCCAATGAAATTTAGAAAAACACTAGATTTAAAAGGTACTTTTCCTGCTAATTTTTGACTAGGCCAGCAGAGGGCAAGAGCAGCTCCAATTAATAAGGAAAAGGCACGAGTATCTGTTCCATAGTATACTCTGCTAGGATCCATACCTGGTTGATATAGAAATGCCATTGCTAAACCGGAAAGGATAGCAGCAAGAAGTGTTAAAAATAGTACAGAACGTTTAGATAAAAAGTTTAAACCAATCAAAATAAGTAAAGGCCAAACTAGATAAAACTGTTCTTCCACTGCTAATGACCAAAAATGAGTAAGCAGGGAAGGAGAATGAAAGCTTTCAAAATAAGAGACATGGTGGAAAATATACCACCAATTACTGAAATAAAACGATGCTGCAATTATATCTCCTCTTAAACTAGCAAGAAAATGGCGGTCAAATAAGATAACCCAGCATGAAAGAGCAATTAGGAGAGTGAACATTGCAGGCAGTAGACGTCTTGCTCTGCGGTACCAGAAGCTTTTTAAATCAATTGTTCCTTTTCTTTCCTTTTCTGAGACAAGTAAATCGGTAATAAGGTATCCAGATAGTACGAAAAATACACATACCCCTAAAAAGCCTCCGCTTGCCCATCCAAATCCAAGATGGTAGAAGATAACGGCAAATACGGCTAATGCCCGCAAGCCATCAAGAGAATGAATATAACGTTTTTTTTCTGTATGTAATTCCATTAGGCTGTTTCCTCCTTTAAGAAGAATAGACATGTTGTATGAAGAAACAATAAAGGGAATCGTAAATGAAAGAAGCTGCTTATAATTTTAAATATAAAATGCGGATAGATCCTTTCATCTATCTCTCCACGAATATTGCTCAATTCAAGGTATTTACATTACAAATATTACATTTATATTACGAATACATCAATGGGTATTATGTCAGAAATTAAATGTATACAGGGATAGTAACCAACACCTACCCCTGTCAATGTTAAAATTATTGAATATACTCGTGCCCCACTAATATATTCGATATAACTTTCGTTGGAATGACAAATTCTACTGTACCCATATATCCTGGTGCAACATCAAATTGATTAAAGGCAATCACTAATTTATGATCTTTATTGATATAAAAGTTTTGATTGGCAGAGATTTTCTTAAACATCTCTTCCTGGCTAATATCCAGATCTCCCGCTCCACTAATCCAATAAATTTTACTTGGATCTTCCTTCATTTGCTGAAGCATTTGCTCTTGTATATTTTTACTGATTACGTCAATATATTGGTCATTTTTAAATAGAATTGGAAGGGTTAATAAAATTTGCTTCTTCTTATCAATCGTATCAAATTTTAATGTTGTATCGGACGATGCTTGTATTTTTGTCACATATCTTTCAATAGATAATATTTGATCATTATCTGTTTTGACTTCATAACCGCTATCAACGCTCATATGTCCATTGCCTTGTTTCTTCATTTCGTTCATCTCTTGTGTGAAGTCTTTATACAATTTACGATTTTCATCGATATACTTTTGATTGAGACTGTTTTCCAGGCCTTTATTTTCGAGATTTTTAATACCAGGGGTTTTGAGATTGGCATTATAGTTTTTGTCATCAACATTAAATTCTTTAAACGTAAATACTTTCACGACATTCCTAATAACAGGTATGTCAGATAATGTTTTTGCAAATGTGGGACTCGTATTTAAGCTAACAATGAAAATTGCTGCAGCGGCTACAGCCCCTAAAATCCATGGATAGATGCGTCTAGGGCGTCTCGACTGTATTAGTGCATTATTTACTACATCATCTAGTTCTGCAGGGATAGGAATATTTTTATATTCATTTCTTAACTGCTCCAATTTTTTATCCATCCAAAATTCCTCCAGTAAAGAGTTATTTTAACTTAATTCGCAGCATGTCCAATGCTCTGTATAACCTTGTTTTGACCGTGCTTTCTTTTTCGCCTAGCACTTCCGCTACTTCCTCAATCTTTAAATCCTCGAAAAATCGTAAAACAATGACACTTCGATATTTCATTGGTAATTCCTCGAGAGATTTTTCTAAATCCAGATGCTTGTAGCTATCTTCTTTGCCTGAGCTATAATAATCTAGCGCTTCTTCATCGACGAAAGTAACCCTTTTCCTTTTACGCAAAAAGTCAAGGGATGTATTGACCACGATTCGGTAGAACCAGCTTTTGACGGACTGAGCATCCCGTATAGTGTCTTTCGCCAGAATCGCCTTTTTTATAGAATCTTGAACAATGTCCAATGCGTCCTCCGAATTTTTCACATAACTATAAGCCAGTCGATAAAAGTCTTCTTTATTTTCTGTTACGAACTGTATAAAATAATGGTCCAACTTGCTTTTCATTGAAAAAAGAGCTCCTTTTTCTAAGATACGTATCATGAAGTTTGTTACGGAAAATAGACGTGCGGTGAGGATAAAAAGTTTTAAAATTTTTTTTGGGAAATCTTATTAACATTTGAGAGTAAAGGAATGTTGAAAATTTAATACTATATAAATTATTGGACTGTGTTGCTATAATCCGTGTGGCCACGTCTTTCGGGTAAGGGGATCATCTCGTAACAATGGTTTCCTTCACATCTCCTATGGATTTGAATGAACTGTGGCGCCAACGCTTTTCCTGTAATATATTAAGCTAGAATAACTTAGAAAGGATTTTATTTGAACGAAGGAGAATACGTTTTTTAGGGTAAATTCATATAAAGGATGTGAACAAAGTGCGAGAAACGCACTATTAGAATGAAGATAAAATTAATTATTGCCGACGATAATTCTTTTATTCGGGAAGGGATGAAAATCATCCTAAGTACGTATGAGGAGTTCGAGGTTTTAGCGACAGTAGACGATGGAAAGGAAGCAGTTGATTATTGTAAAAGTCATGAGGTGGATGTTGCTTTATTAGACGTGAGAATGCCGAATATGAATGGGGTAGATGCAACAAAGCTAATCACGGAGGAAACGAATACAAAGCCACTAATTCTAACTACCTTTGATGATGATGAATATATCATGGATGCCATAAAGAACGGGGCGAAGGGCTATTTACTGAAAAATACAGAGCCAGAAGTGATTCGTGATGCCATTAAGGGTGTTTATAAAGGGAACAGTTTTATTCAGGATGTCGTATTGGAAAAAATAAAATCTAATTTGGCAGAGCCGAAAAATAAGGAAATAAAAATAGATACAAGTTTGTTTACGGAAAGGGAATTGAGCATTATGGCATTAATTGCAAAAGGTTTTTCGAACAAAGAAATCTCCAAGCAGCTTTTTATTTCGGAAGGAACGATTGCCAATTATATTACTTCCATTCTAAATAAAACGGCTCTTGAACATCGAACACAAATTGCCATTTATTATTTAACAGGAAAAGTGGAGCAATGAGGAAACAACAATGGAATTATGGATGATTTTCAGCAAATTAATTGTAATGGGGTATATTGCTGCTGTCTGTATACAATCAGGAAGCTCCGATTTGCCATGGATTGTTTTTTCGCTGCTAGTTTATTTTAGTATGAGCATTTTGATTTATTTGTTTAAAAAGAATGGGGCTAGAAAGCTGTCTATGCTGGTGTCGATTATTGTATTGGTTATTTTCTGTATACAAATCGATTCCTATTTTATGTTGCTTTTACCTCTCAGTATATATGAGTTAGGAAACTATTTTATAGAAAAAAAGCCTTTTTTACTATTGATTGCGACTATTCCGATTATCTATATGCCAATAGCTATGTATCCTATATATGGATTGGTAACATTATTAAGCTTTATGGTGTTTGGGATGGGGGTTATTTTTACCGAGAAACTGACAAAATACGAAAAAAATATGGACAAAATGCGAAAAAATCTACAAAAGCTTTCAAGAAGTTTGAATGAAAATCAAGAATACATAAGGCAATCTGAATATACTTTCAAGTTGGAGGAGAGGAACAGGCTATCACAAGAAATTCATGATAAAGTTGGTCATTCCATGACGGGTGCCCTCATTCAAATGGAAGCCTCTAAGCGTTTGATGAGCATAAATCAAGAAAAAGCAACGGAGTTACTGCAAAATGCTATCAATATCTCGAAGGAGGGAATCGAAAGCATTCGCATCACCTTGAAAAATATCAAGCCGCCAACGGAACAAATGGGTATTCACCGTATGAAGTTATTAATTGATGAATTTGCCTCGAAACATGAACTGGCAACCTCCTTTGTTTATAAAGGGAATCTGGAGGTAATTGCTCCAATCCACTGGAAGATTATTCAGGAGAACATAACGGAAGCTTTAACAAACACTTTAAAATATTCCGAGGCTACTCATATTTCTGTAGATTTAAATGTATTAAATAAATTGATCAGGGTGGAAGTGAAGGATAATGGAAAAGGAGCTGAAAAAGTGAAAAAAGGGCTTGGAATTAGGGGAATGGAAGAACGGACCGCCGCTATTAACGGGAAAGTAATCGTGGATGGGACAAACGGCTTTTCGGTCACGACATTGCTGCCTATTTAAAAATGTTTAAGCCTAAATGATAAAAAATATTGATATAATTCCTATAAAAATAAATAGGAGGAAGGAGCTGTTGATCGATATGATTACAGCTTTTTTTATTATTTTTGTATAGAGGCAGATGGTTACAGGTCAACCAGAAATATTTAGCATTCGTTTAACCTTATAATACGAACTGGCAGCTTAGTTGAACAAGGAATTAAAAAAGGGAAATAATTATTTAGTATAGGTCGTCATAAAAAAAGGAGTATTAAAAAAACAATGTTTGACATGATATCGGAACAACGTTAATATAATAAACGTAATCATTACGATTTAAATAAAAATCGAAGTGGATAATGGATATTTTAAATTAATGTTTACATATAAAATAAGTTTATGTGTTTATTATTGATTCTAAATCGTAATGATTTCGAATTATCCTTAAAGATATCTATTTTTTAATGAAGTTTTCAATAATAAATCGTAATCATTACATTTTATTCAAAGTGTTTGGAGGGAATTAGGTGAAGAAAGTAATTAATTTAAAAGCACTCATGATTCTATGTATAGCATTTATTTGTTTACAAGGTTGCAGTAAGAATGACAATAGTGAAAATAAGGAAAAGGGTGGGAAGGATAAAAAAATCCATATTGTTACGACCTTTTATCCAATGTATGAATTCACTAGAAACATTGCTGGAAATATGGCTGATGTAGAGCTTTTAATTCCTTCAAATGTTGAACCCCATGATTGGGAGCCATCTCCGAAGGATATGTTGAAAATTCAAAATGCCAATGTTCTTGTGTATAACAGTAAGTTTCTTGAGACATGGGTTCCGAATATCCAAAAAAGTTTAGGGAATAAGGGTCCACAGTATGTAGAAGCAAGTAAAGGAATTCATCTAATGAAAGGAGTAGCTGAAGAAGATTCAACAGCTAAGAATAAACAAACTCAAATGGATCCTCATGTATGGTTAAGTCCTGCATTAGCTCAAAAAGAAGTAACCAATATTACTCAGACGCTAGTAAAAGTTGATCCTAAAAATAAGAATTATTATGAGAATAATAGTAAAACGTATTTGCAAGAACTTGAAAAACTAGATAAGGCCTATCGAACAGCACTGCAAAATGTTAAAAAACGTGAAATAATCACCCAGCATGCAGCATTTGGATACCTGGCAAGAACGTATCATCTGACCCAGGTTCCTATCGCAGGACTTTCACCAGATCAAGAGCCTAGTCCTGCTAAATTAGGAGAGTTAAAGAAATTTGCGAAATCCCATAATCTAAAAGTGATTTATTATGAAGAAGTTGCTTCTCCGAAGGTTGCGAAGACACTGGCAAATGAAATTGGGGCTAAAATCGAAGTACTTAATACACTTGAGGGATTAAGTAAGAAGGATCAAGAAAAAGGTTTAGACTATATTACCGAAATGGAAGAGAATTTAAAAAGCTTGGAAAAAACATTAAATGAGTAGCTCAAAAAGGGCGTCATAAAAGCCGACGCTCCTATTCAGGAAGGAGTGCAATCAATGAAGTTAGCTGCATTAGAGAATGTTACGTTTGGCTATACTCATATTCCAACATTAAATAGTGTTTCATTTGAAATAGCTTCTGGAGAGTTTGTTGGAGTTACAGGAGCAAACGGTGCTTCAAAGTCAACTATACTGAAATTAATGTTAGGCTTAATTAAGCCGTGGTCAGGGCGAATTTATTTAAGTAAAACTAATTCAATGGGAAACCCTTTAAAAGTAGGGTATGTCCCTCAACAGATCGCATCATTTAATGTAGGATTTCCTAGTAGTGTCATCGAACTTGTTCGTTCTGGTAGATTCCAAGATAAAAAGTGGTATCAAAGACTTACCAAACTTGATCATGAAATAGTGGAAAATGCATTAAACATGGTGGGAATGTGGGAATTCAAAAATGAGAAAATCGGCTCGTTATCTGGGGGGCAGAAACAAAAAATTTGCATTGCTAGAGTTCTTGCGACAGAACCAGATTTGTTAGTCTTGGATGAACCCACTACTGGAATGGATTACGATAGTAGAGTAAGTTTTTATAAGTTTATGAAGCATCAAGTTAGACTGCATAAAAGAACAGTTGTAATGGTCACTCATGACCAGGAAGAAGCTGGTGACAGCTTTGATAAAATGATTCATTTGGAGAAAGGGGAACACGGAGAGTGGAAATGTTTAACCTTGAGTTCATGCAACGGGCATTTTGGGCAGGCGGACTCATTGCAATTATCGCTCCTATAATAGGCATCTTCCTTGTTTTAAGAAGGCAAGCATTGATGGCAGATACCTTATCTCATATCTCTTTAGCGGGGGTTGCCATTGGTTTTTTTATTCATTCGAATATTACCTTATCAGGTATTGCTGTTGTCATGATGGGAGCCATTGGGATTGAATATATGCGAAGATCATACCAATCGTATTCAGAAGTATCGATAGCCATATTAATGACGGCTGGATTATCCTTTGCATTATTTTTGATGAGTATTACAGAAGGAGGCATGAGTCCAAATATAGAACAATATTTATTTGGTTCCATTGTAACCATTAGTAATGAGCAGGTTTACACATTATTAGGGGTCACAATCATTGTTCTTATTTATTTTGTCTTGTTTAAACGATCTTTATTTTTATTAACTTTTGATGAAGACACAGCCCAAACAAGTGGAATCAATACAAATTTATTATCTTTATCATTTAGTATGCTTACAGGTCTAGCAATTTCTGTCATCATTCCTACAATAGGTGTGTTATTAGTTTCAGCGTTATTAGTGTTACCTGCTTCTTTTGCGATTAAATTGGCCAAGGGTTTTAAGGTTGTTATTTTTACTGCAATTTTTGTCGCTATATTCAGTGTATACACCGGTTTAATTTCTTCATATAATCTCGGCACACCACCAGGAGCAACCATAACATTATTGCTTGTGATCATCCTTTTAGTGGGATTTACAACTCAAAGAGTCTTTTTGTTTTACCAGAGAATATACAGAAGAAGTTATTAAAAACAATTTTTTTTAACCGGGACTTAGAGTAAATCTCTTTGTGTAATTAATAGTTATATTGTCCTTTGACCTAATCTCAACCTGTAAGTACACTATGGGCCCAAAAACTGGGACAAAAAGCATCCCGTAGCTGTATTCGTTAACCATTTCAGATGCTAAATGGATTTAATCAAAACTGGAACTAAGGTAGTAATTCGAAGTTAATAATAAATAAAAAGTTTATATATTACTGAGAATGCGATGTCTAAAAAGGCATCGTTAATTTTTTTAAAAGGAGAGTTTGTGAAATAATGTACTTAAACAAATCCAGCTAATAGTTTGTGGATATGATATACATTTGAGAGAGGCTGTTTTTCAATATGGCAAGTAGACAATTGGAAAGAGCAATCTGGTTCTTCTTATAAAGCTTATGCTAGTGGGAGTCTTTCACATTTCTTCTTCCCCCTTGATTTATCACAAAAAATTTTAACCTGCCATTATTGGAGTCTATAGAAAAGGAATCCAGTTTACTTGTAGTAAACTAGGGGTAAGAAGCTATACGTTCGCTTGTGGCTTCCGTAACAAATGATATTCAGCTACTCACCTTAGTAAATCATAAATACCTTTTAGTCATAATTTTTTATATAGCGGAAAATTTTTTGATACTTCAAAGAATAATGAGTTGGGTCAAGATTTTTTTTCATAATGCTTAATATTTACCTTCAGTTACTTCACCATAAACAAGAACTTTTTTTCAGCATCTCGCTTATTATTAGTAAAATTACTAATATTGCCCTATTCTACTAATAAGTATACAGGCTTGCCGTTAGCTTCAATTTCAAACAAGTAATAAGTTCTACTATTTCATCCCATTTTTTCTTGCTGTTAATTAGCACTGAAGTTAACGAAGTTTAATTAAGCTTGGGATGCATTAGTTAAATAATAAACCAGAACGCCATTTTTTTATTACCTTGCAACAATTTTGGATTTTATTTTTACCCTTTCTATATTCATAAATAGCTCCTTCTTTAAAAGGAAATACTCTTAATAAGTATTGTTTTGAAAGAGGAGAGAACATTTATTGAATATGAAAAAAACAGTTATCGGTATTGCTAGTTCATCGGTTAAATATAATGGCCAAGAAAGCTCTATTCTTCCGATTAGTTATTGTGAAGCAATAACTAAAGCAGGGGGTATTCCTGTTATTCTTGCTGTTGCGAAACAAGAAATGGCAGAACATTGGATAAGCATATGTGATGGCATTATTTTAAGTGGCGGGGAAGATATAGATCCTTTCTCTTATCATGAGGAACCTCATCCAAAGTTGGAAAAAACAAAACTAGAGCGGGATCAATTTGAAATAAGTTTAGTACAGGAAGCAAGAAAAAAGAAAGTACCGGTATTGGCGATTTGCAGAGGGATGCATGTCTTGAATGTAGCACTAGGTGGTACTCTCTTGCAGGATATTGAAAGTATCGTTCCTAATTGTATTCAGCACACTCAAAAGGCATCCAGTGAAACTGCTTCTCACAGCGTTAAAATAAATAAAAATAGCTTGCTTTTCTCCATCCTTGGTTTGCACGCAGTGCGGGTGAATAGTTTTCACCATCAAGCTGTCAATAATCTTGCACCTGGAATAAAGGTAACAGCTCGGGCATTTGACGGAATTATAGAAGCTATTGAAGCAATGAATATGGAAGAAAATTGGCTGTTGGGTGTTCAGTGGCATCCGGAGGAAATGGGCGATAATTTTCAGATGGATCGTCTATTTGCAGAGTTTATCAAAGCATGTAATCAGGGTAAATAACTCTATCTAAAAACCTCATATGAAAAACATGAGAATTCTCATGTTAAAACAATGAAGGAATGCACTTATGGGAGTGCATTCCTTTTTCATATAATATCATCAGAAACTATTAATACATGTCTAGCTGCAGCGCCTATCCCGCTAGCTCGGGTTTCTGGTCTTCTTCCTGCGGGTGAAACCTCAGCTCGTGAACTATCACAACTCGGTTTCCTTTGTCTCGCCTGTGACTACGAAATCCGTATACCGATGAGAAAGGCGCTTTCGCTTTTCTAATGGAGAGGAGAAAAAACGTGAACGTGTTGGAGATAAAAAATTTAACGAAGAAATTCGGTGACTTTATCGCGGTGGATAATATGTCTTTAAAAATTGAAGAAGGGGAGATTTTCGGATTTTTAGGTGCAAACGGAGCGGGTAAGAGCACGACCATCAATATGATATCTGGACTGTTAAGAAGCAACGAAGGGGTTATTAATATCCTTGGGAAGAATGCCGTCAAACATAACCGGTTTGCAAAAATGAATATCGGGATAGTACCACAGGATTTAGCCATTTACGAAGATCTAACTGCATATGAAAATGTCCGTTTTTTTGCTGGATTGTACGGGTTAAGGGGCGCTGTATTAGATGCCCGGGTAAAGGAAGCGCTCGCGTTTGTTGGCCTCAGTGATAAGCATAAAAACTATCCAAAGAATTTTTCCGGCGGGATGAAAAGGCGCCTGAACATAGCATGTGCTATTGCCCATCGGCCAAAATTGATTATTATGGATGAACCGACTGTAGGTATCGACCCGCAATCCAGAAACTATATCCTTAACTCTGTACGCAAGCTTAATGAAATGGGAAGTACGATCATTTACACAAGTCATTATATGGAAGAAGTAGAGGAAATCTGTACTCGCATTGCTATTGTTGATCACGGCCAAATTATTGCGGAGGGTACGAAAGAGCAGTTGAAATCCATCATAACCAATACGAAAGATATTTGGATTGAAGTGAAATCGACGGAAGGTCTTGATCTGAATACTCTGCAGGCAATTAACGGAGTGGAGGCAGTTCAAATAGAAGAGAATGTTATTAAAATCCATAGTGATGCAGGAGTGAATAATTTAAATAAGATCATTGAACAGTTAATAAAAAATGGTGCAGAAATACGTTCTTTAGAAGAGCAGGAACTAAATCTTGAAACGGTGTTCTTGACGTTAACAGGGAGAAACCTGCGTGATTAAAAGAAGGGAGGGATAATGTTGAATATTGTCAACATCTTTTTAAAAGAGTTAAAGCAAACCTTTCGAGATTTTCGGATGTTTGTTTTCATGATCGCTTTTCCAATTGTGTTTATGTTGGTACTTGGGATGGCGCTATCAAATGCATTCAGTACAAGTAAGATTTCAATCGATAACATTCATGTTCTATATAAGAATCTGGGGAATAATCAATTGGCACAGTCATTTGAAACATTAAAAAAGGAAACGGCAAAATCAGGGATTCAGTTTAAAGAGGCAACAGGGAATGTAGATGGAAAGAAAGCAGTAAAACAGAATAATGTTGACGGTTATGTGGAGATTTCAAACAATGGAATCAAGTTATATGAAAGTGATCGGAATAGTATTGAAGGAAACATTATTCAAGGAATGTTGACTGCTTTTGTCGATAAATACAATGTTGCTATGTCGGTAGCAAAAGTTGATCCAAGTAAAGTGAATATGGTTCTTGCATCGAATCACTCCAAACAGTATATAAAAGAAACATCCTTACATGCTGCAAAATCACCAGGTGCAATGGATTATTATGCGATTGCCATGACCGCCATGATTGCCTTTTACGCTGCACTGAACGGTACTTCCTTAATGAATACGGAAATAGCAAGGAAAACAGGGGATCGGCTATTAGTATCGCCTGCTCGCAAAAGTGAAATATTTTTAGGAAAAGTATTGGGAAGTATAACAATAAATTTTATCTTTATTGTCATCGTTGTTTTATTTAGCAAATTTGTTTTTAAAGCAAATTGGGGAGATCATTTGGGAGTTATATTCCTTGTTTTGTTAACAGAAGTGCTGATGGCTGTCAGTTTTGGGCTTGG
>Ga0224735_1004_pt1 | contig 39871 bp, 41 predicted proteins | sample IA12soil_MG_GH6A_2_FD_161635 | JGI IMG/M metagenome (GOLD analysis project Ga0224735, IMG submission 161635) | Enriched cells from agricultural soil in Iowa, United States - IA12soil_MG_GH6A(+) | ecosystem: Environmental > Terrestrial > Soil > Agricultural land | place: USA: Iowa | collected... | reverse complement strand
ATCGCTTTTTTTTCTTCTCCGATATAATCAAACCATTTCCCAATAAGCAGCTTTTCTTCATTGCTTTGCATAGGATCTGCCTGTAAAATTTGCAATGTTAAATGCGTGTATAAGGTGATCAGCGAAAGAATATCATTTTCATTATGCTTTAATATTTCAATCACACCTTCAGGATTTTTGCGGTCCACATAATCAAAATAAATCATCGGCGCCAAATATCCGGGGATATCATCCTGTCTCTCAAATTGGAGAATTTCCTTTTCTACATTCACTAATTTCACTTTATCCATCTTTGTCTTCCAAAGCCTTCTAGATGCATGATATAAATCAAAATGTCCGAATGATGGCAACTTAGGCAAATGATCGCGGATTAATGTATGCCTTGTTTTAACCTGTGGCCAGTCAAAAGCTTTCCCATTATATGTGACTAAAGTCGTATAATTAATATTTTCAAGAAAGCTATAGTATAATGGGACCTCCATTCCAGGTTCGGGCAAAAAATGCTGCTTTAAAATGACTTCATGATCGGTAACACTTGCATATCCTAAAATAAAAATCGTGTTCCCCGCTCCTCCCCCCAGTCCTGTTGTTTCTGTATCGAAGAAAAACAAATCAGACGGAAGAAAACCTTTAGCAGATAACGGATGATTCCCATCATATTGTTTCCAAAGTTCAACCGCTCTTAAAAATTCCCGAAATGAATATTTTCCATGAATATGATCAAGTGGATAATGAACCTCGCGTATTAGACAGTATTCATCATCTTTCATATACGGTCTTGCATTTGCAGTCTCCCATATATCTAAAAAGGGAATATCATAAGCAGTCGATACTGCCTCTTCTTTGTTATGGATCGGCGTCATTTTATCTTTTTCTTCGCGCACAATATGATGTTTCATTCGATTTAGTTTATTTAATAATGACATGATAACCGTCCCCAATTAAATTCATTATTTTTCCATATAGGTAAGTAAAGTAGATACCAACCGCTTTGCATTTTTGGTGGTGTGCTCTATCCCAATACAGGATGGACAGCCATTTTGGCATGGGCAACTCATTACTAATTCTTTCGCTCTGTTAATAATTTCCGTTATGTTCTCATATACCTTTTCACTTAAACCAATTCCACCAGGATATCGGTCGTATAAAAAGACTGTCGGCTTTTCATTATGCACAGCTTTTATTTGCGGCACTACATGAATATCATGCGGATCACACATGACAAAGAGCGGTACAATTGACTTGAATAAATTTGCCATGCCTACTAAACCAGCTTCCAACTCTTCCTTTTCTTCTTCCATTGGCAAGGAAATCCATGCTGCATTTGTATGAAGTTCCATTTCCGGTAAATGGATGGGGCCAGAACCGATATTTTCATGCGTATTAAATTTTATTTTCTTAAAAATGGTTGCCATTGCTTGTACGGAAACATCCCCATATCCTACTTCAAGCCTTTCCGCTTTCTTCATCTTATCCACTTCTAAAACACTTAGTTTTACTGCTAAATTTGCATCGGTATAGTAATCTACATCCACTTCTCGAACATAGGCTTTTTTTTCTTCCCAATCAAGCTCTTCCACCTGATATTGAATTCCTTGATGAAGATAAATTGCCTCATCATGCAGCAATGTTAATGCGCTAAATTGATCCATTTCTCCTATAACGTGAACATTCGCCTTCTCACTAATATCAATTATGACAACATTTTCCTGTGAAGCAGACCTGAGACTGATGTTATGTGCAGGAAAAGATTCATTCATCCAATACCATTTATCTCGATTAAAATGTAATACACGTTCATCTACTAAAAATTCTAGAATATCTTCAATATTAATATCTCCAAAACGCTCTCCTTGGTAAAATGGCAGTTCATATGCAGCACACTTAATATGGTCAATGAGAATCACTAGATTGTTCGGATTAATTCTAGCAGTCTCTGGATTTTGTTCAAAGAAATATTCTGGATGTTCAATAATAAATTGGTCTATTGGGGAGGAACTGGCAACCATTATGATAAGTGCTTCTCCATGTCTTCTTCCGGCACGCCCAGCTTGCTGCCAAGCACTAGCAATGGTACCAGGATATCCAGTCATTAAACATACTTGCAACCTTCCGATATCGACACCCAATTCCAACGCATTTGTACTAACAACACCGTAAATGTCTCCATGCCTTAGTCCTTTTTCAATTTCCCGCCTCTGTGTAGGTAAATACCCGCCGCGATAGCCACGAATGGACTTAGGCCCAAATTGATGTTTAACAGCCTCCTGTAGGTAAGTCAGGATAACCTCTACCCGGACACGGCTTTTTGCAAAGACAATCGTTTGGATTTTATTCTTTAAAAGCTCTTTTGCAATATTTCTAACTTCTAATGTTGCACTTCTACGAATATTTAAAGGTTTATTGACAATTGGAGGATTATAAAAAACAAAATGCTTTCTTCCTGAAGGTGCGCCATTATTGTTAATTAATTCCATCTTATTACCAGTTAGGTTTTCAGCTAATTCTCTCGGATTAGCAATTGTGGCTGATGTACAAATAAATATAGGATCACTGCCATAGTATTTGCAAATTCTTTTTAGCCGTCGAATCACATTAGCAACATGACTGCCAAAAACACCTCTGTAAATATGCAATTCATCAATAATAACATATTTTAGATTTTCAAAGAAGGAAACCCATTTTGTATGATGAGGCAAAATTGCCGAATGAAGCATATCCGGATTTGTGATTACTATATGCCCAGCTTTACGTACTTTTTGCCGAATATTAGAAGCAGTATCCCCGTCATATGTATAACTATTCACCTTAACTCCAGCATCTTCAATAATTTCATTTATTTCACTTTTTTGATCTTGTGCAAGTGCTTTTGTAGGAAACATATAAAGTGCACGTGAATTTTCGTCCTCAATAATAGATTGCAAAACAGGAAGATTATAGCATAATGTTTTCCCTGAAGCGGTAGGTGTTACCGCTACAAAACTCTTCTTTTGTTTTGCCAGCTCATACGCCGTCCCTTGATGTGTATAGAGTTCCGATATGCCCCTTTCTTGAAGTGCCTTTTTTAAATTCGGATGAATGGTGTCTGGCAATGGAACCGTTTTAGCTTCTTTTTCCTCTATTGTATGCCAATGTACAATTTGTTCTTTAAATTGTCTATCTTCTTTTAATAAATGAATAATCTCACTTAAATTCTTTTTTTTAAACACAACGTTCACCTCAATACTATCATTTTAGCGAATAAACGTTCGTTAAGAAAGCATTTTTTGCTGATTTACATATACTTCCTATAAAAGTGAAAACATCAGAAACAAATGCAAATAGCACCTTTTTTCTTTCTCCCTCATACACTGATTTTGAAAATCTCTGTTTGAAAGGAGCCTTTGGAATGACAGACAAACCGGATAAATTTGAAAAAAACTCTCTTCATGAACCTTTTCAAGGTTTGATGCGTTCGATGAATAATATTTTTCAGGAACCTCCTATTAAAGGATTCCTAGAAAGCATTGACGAGTTTTTTGCGGCACCGTTCCCATTTTCTGCTTTCCCAGTAGAGCTTAATGAAACCGATAAAGAATATATCATAACTGCAAAGCTTTCCGGTGTTAAAAAGGACCAAATCAATTTAGATATTTTCCAACAGTACATTACTATTACGGTAGAAAATGTAGAGTCAACCACACAAGAAAATCAAAACCAAAAATCAATTTTCAAGAAGAGCTCTATGCAACGATCTTCGAGAACTATCCCATTGGCAAAACCAATAAAAGAAGACAAGGTAAAGGCAAATTATGAGGATGGGTTACTCACTATATATGTACCTAAGGAAAATGGGAAACGGCTGAAAATTGAATGAATAGCAATAAAAAAGGAATCAGCATATTATCTGGTTCCTCATTTTTTATGCAATCTTTATTAATAAACAAAGGTGTTCATGTTTTAAAAACCAATTCTTTATAGTCTTGTAAAAAGTCTCTATGGCTTAAATAAACCACCAAGCCCTTTTACCATCGTGGACACTTGTGTAACAGCATTCATCATTTGACCAGCAGTATTCACCATTTTGTTAAAATCAATAGAACCATCCTGAGATTTAAAAGAATTGATGATAGAATTCATCCCGCCCGTTGGTGGCTTGACATTATAGTTGGACTTTGGATACGGATTAGAATATGGTTTATAGCTATTTAATTCATTTGGTTTAGCTGGTTGAAGTGGATTTTGAAAAAGCTGCTGTTGTATAGGAAATTCATTCCCTTGGGGATTGTACATGGACGATGGATTATATCCCCCATATGCTTGATAACCATTTGAAAATTGCTGTCCAGGATAAAGATATGGTTGATGGAAACCTTGGTGCACAAAAGGAACAGTCGGAAAATTCATGTGGTTATACATCGGCTGCGAAGGAATAGTATTTTGGTAATTTCTACCAGTTTCTGATGATCTATAGGCATTATATCCATTCATGTTCATATGCTTATCCTCCTAAACATCGGGTCATACTAATACAATTTATGAACATGAATAAAAAGGGTGATTTGTCTAAAAGCAGAAACCCATTAAATTCTTGAAATTATTTCTGCGATAAGTTCCTACATTCCATTGCGTTCAGATATCTCAATCTCATCTAATACTCTATTCAATACATAATCAACGGATTGAATATGTCCCTTAAATTTTTTAAGACTTGTTTCGGGATAAAACGCTCTTACTGACACCATTTGAATATTTTCGGTAAGAGTTTTTAATTGAATGGGATGCAGATGCTTTGGTCTTGTAATTTCCAACCAACTCTGCGCTTTTGGCAGCCATTCATCACATATGGTTTTTACACGATCTGCAAATGGCTTAACATCCTTAAAAAAATCACCAGCTTCGTTTGTTTCTCGTGCCTTTTCATATGCTTGTAAGGCAAATTGATTTAACTCTATTAGTAACTTGGTTTGTTTTTTTAATTGCTCAATGTCCATTTTATCCTCCGATGTGTCAGATTAAAATACAGAGAAAATGTAGCAGTAAAGCTACTAAATGCACATTAATTATATTTTTTTCCGTTTATATATGTCAAAATTAATGCAATGAAAAAAAACGTTAAGAATATTATGCTAACGACGGAATAATTGTATAAGAAGGATTTTTATATAACTTTTCTTCTATTGAAGCGATTTTTTTCTCTAATTGTTGATATCCAAGCTCTACTTGCCGAGCAGCATTACTTTTTTCTATGTCCATTCGACTTTCCATTTTCTTTTCTATTTCGAAAATCATCTGGTCTAATTCTTCCAGCATTTGTAACACTTCATTTTTTTCAATCATAATCAAGACCTCCAAACAAGTAGTTTTGCATTATATATTCTGTCTTCCTTTCCATCTCCCTTCCCACTTGACAAAACTAGAAGCATTTCGGCAAAGAAAGTGTTCTTAGCAAAAAAAGCAGCGTCATTTCGACAACTGTGCATGATGTAAATGAATATTGAACACACTATCGAGTGGAGGTGGTTCTTACATGGATAGCAAAGAAAAGAAACAACAAGAAAGAACGGAGAAAAAACAAGATACTAAAGCTGGACATGGTAATCCTAAGCTTTCAGGACCGAATAGACCATCAATCTAATTTGTGAAATGTAAAAAGGAAAAGCGGTAATTGAGACATGCTTTTCCTTTTTACATTTCACAAAAAATATAAGAAATTTTAAATGCTATAAATTTGACACATTTTTTTCTGTTAGTGAAACAAACAACGTTTCATATTCGTTGTATAATGGTATACAAAAATTGAAGTAATTTTATTCACCATCAGCAGCATATTTTTGCTATGATATAATTTAGCTTGTGAGGTGATAAGCTAATGGATCTCCACTATCCAAATGGAAAAAAATATGTTCAGATGGAAACCGTCAAAAAGAAAGCAACATTTGCGAAAAATATATCGTATAGTAATAGAGGAATGACACTGGAATCAGATTTAAATGAAACCAATGTATATTATTTGGAACAAGGAATAGCCGTCATTCACAAAAAACCGACTCCTGTACAGATTGTTCAGGTAGATTACAAATCGCGCAGTACGGCGGTGATTAGAGAAGCTTATTTTAAACAGCCCTCGACGACTGATTATAATGGTGTATATCGTGGTAGATATATAGACTTTGAGGCAAAAGAAACCCAAAATGCAACTTCTTTTCCGCTGCAAAATTTTCACGCTCACCAAATAGAGCACATGAAAAGAATTGTAGATCAAAATGGTATTTGTTTTGTCATTCTTCGTTTTGCCAAGACAGAAGAAATTTTTCTATTAGAAAGCCAGTATCTTTTTATATTTTGGGATAGGATGATATTAGGCGGTCGAAAATCCATTAAAAAAGAAGAAATTGAAGAAGTAGGTCATAAGATTTTACTAGGAATGCAACCTCGAATCGATTATATTAATATAATTAATTCCTTATATCAATTTGAGGAAACTGAATAATGTTTTTGAACAACAACTTTAAATAAGATATTTTTCGTATTTAACGTTTTCGTTAATCTACACTCTAATAATTGGAGACTGCGAAAAAAGTCTAAATACCTTTTAAAGTTGGGAAGAGAGGAAATTTTTTATGGCAGATAAATATCAAACACGAGAGGAACGACGAAAACTGCAGCAGGGAAAACCTGCAAATAAAAAAGATAAACGTAAAAAGCGTTCTATATTCAAACGTTTGTTCCTTGCATTTTTTCTCATTTGTTTGATTGGATTGTTATCCGGAGTTGCTACCTTTGCATATTATGCAAGCAACGCCCCGAAATTAAACAAGAAAATGTTAACAGACCCTGTGGCTTCCACAATATATGACAAGTATAATAAACCAGTTGAAACAATAGGGTCAGTAAATCGTAATTATGTTAGATATGATGATCTTCCAAAATTAGTGGAAGATGCAGTATTAGCCACGGAGGATGATCGTTTTTATAAACACCATGGGATTGACCCAATTCGCTTAGGCGGTGCGATTTGGGCCAATGTAACTCGCGGATTTGGATCAGAAGGAGCTAGTACCATTACGCAACAAGTAGTAAAGATGTCTTTCTTAACCGATCAAAAGACATTAAAGCGTAAAGCCCAGGAGGCTTGGTTATCCCTGCAACTAGAAAGGCAATATACAAAACATGAAATATTAGAAATGTACTTAAACAAAATCTATATGGGAAATGGCGTTCATGGAATCGCTACTGCTGCAAAGTATTATTATAATAAAAGCTTAGATGAACTAAAGCTTCCGCAGGTGGCCGAACTTGCTGGAATTCAGCAAAGTCCAAATAACTACAATCCATTTGACAATCCTGAATTAGCTGAAAAAAGAAGAAATATTGTGCTTTCCCTGATGTATCAGCATCATAAAATCACAAAACAGGAAATGGAAGAAGCGAAAAAAGTTCCTATTACCTACGGATTAGTAAAAAAAGAAAAGCGTACAAAAGCGAAACAAAAATATGATGCTTTTGTGGATGCTGTGATTGATGAAGTAAATTCAATGGGTGATTATAATGTTTTCACAGATGGATTAAAAATCTATACTACATTAGATCCAAAAGCCCAAGAATATACAGAAAAAATGTTAAATACCAACCAAGTCATTAATTATCCAGATGATAAATTTCAAGCTGGTGTTACCTTGTTGGATACGAAAACCGGTGAGGTTCGTGCTATCGGTGGCTCTCGTAATCCAAAAGTCTTACGTGGAATCAATTATGCTATAGATACAAAACGTTCCTCAGGATCCACCATTAAACCAATTTTGGACTATGGTCCTGCTATTGAATATTTGAAATGGTCGACTTATCATCAGTTAATGGATACACCTACCAATTATCAACATGGGAATATCCCTTTACATGATTGGGACGGAAGATATGAAGGCCAAATGTCAATGCGTACGGCACTTTACAAATCAAGGAACATTCCTGCGTACAAGACTTTTATGGAAGTTGGTTTCGATAATGCGAAGAAATTTTCCTCTAATTTAGGATTTAACTTCCAAAACCTTGTGGAATCGTCTTCCATTGGTGAGGATGTTACTTCTATGCAAATGGCTGGTGCATACGCTGCATTTGGAAATAATGGTATATACAATAAACCGCATACAGTAAGAAAAATTGTCCTTCGCGATGGTGATACAGTTGTCAAAAATGAAATAAAACCAAAAATTGCGATGAGCGATTATACGGCATATATGATTACAGATATGTTAAAAGATGTTCTTACTGCTCCATCCGGTACTGGTAGAGATGCATATGTACCTGGTTTGAATCTTGCAGGAAAAACGGGTACGACTAACTATACTGATGATGAAATGCGAAAATGGAATATACCTACTTCAAGTGCTGTACCAGATGCATGGTTTGCTGGATACAACACAGATTATACATGTGCGATATGGACTGGATATCCTGAAAGGAAGAATTATATTGCACCAGGGCCAGATCAGCATATTGCACAGCTAATGTTCAAGCATTTAATAAGTTACGTAGAACAAGGAAAAAATCCTGAAGACTTTAAAATGCCAAACAGTGTTGTGAAATTACCGGTTGAAATCGGCACCAACCCAGCCCAAAAACCAAGTGCATCAACACCAAAGGATAAAATCACTTATGAATTATTTGTGAGGGGTCATGATGAACCATCTCAAATATCGCAAACATATAGTAAACTGGAGTCCCCTACAAATGTTAAAGGGAACTATAATAAAGATACAAATGAGATTAACCTTTCATGGAATCATCCTAAAGCGAATGTCACCTTTGAAATTACAAGTTCCCTTAATAAAGGGTCTAAAAAGAGTTTAGGTGCAACAAGCGATAAAACACTGACCATTGCCGATGTTAAACCAGGTACGTATACCTTTGAAATAACTGCCGTTCAAGATGGTGTACGCAGTAAGCCAGCTGTTATATCCATTACCGTTCCAGATCCAAACAAAACGGGTAATGAGCAAGATAATGGTGATACCGGAGACGGCAATACCAATAACAATAACAATGATAATGGAAACAATAATAATAATAATAATAATAATAATGGTAATGGAAACAAGGATACCGGTAATAATGGTAATACGGATAATACGGGTAATACCGATACCGGTAATAATGGTAATACGGATAATACGGGTAATAATGGCAATGGAAACAATAATGGTAATGATAATTCAAGCGGAAACGGAAATGTGAATGACAATAGTGGTGGAGATAATCAGACACAGCCTCCTACTTCGCCTGGTGATAATAATAACGGATAACAATATAGGAGTGTTTAATTAAACACTCCTATCAATAAGAAAACAAAAATAAGGCTTCTTCCAGAAGCCTTATTTTTGTTTATATTTTTCGATTGCAATCTTTTTGGCAAAGTGTTTTTGCTGTTCAATAAATAGCTCTGAGAGTTGGATATAGGCAGGATAAGAATTGCATTTTTTTAATATAAAGCTTAAACGTTCTTCGACGTTAACAGATTTACATACTAAAAATTCAACATGCTTTTGCCATTCAGATAGTCGAACTGGTACATTATTGCTCCAAAATAAAAGTGAGAAGTATAGTTCAATTCCTTTTAACATATATAATTTGATTTCCTTATTGCGAGCCTTTAAGACGGAAATCAATTCGTCTTTTATTTCTGTCCATTTTTTTACGATTAATGGAATTTGAATTTCCGAGCACAACCACGGTGTGTCTGCGCTATCCATAGTAAAGTATAACAATTCAGGCAAAAAGAAAACTCTCTCCCCTTTCGTGTCTACTATGGAATTAGGAAAAAATAAAGGATGTCGAAGTTCCTTAGGTACGATAATCTGCAATTATATCACTTTCTTTTTCATTCGTTTTTTTCCTTCACGGCATAACTCTAATAATGGGCAACTATCACATTGTGGGTTCTGCGCTTTACAATGATAGCGGCCAAAGAATATCATGCGATGATGAGTAATGGACCATTCTTCACGCGGTACTTTTCTCATCAGCGTTTTTTCTACCTCTAAAACACTGTCTTTATAACGGCAGAATCCAAGGCGCTTACTTACCCTTTCAACATGAGTATCAACAGCGATGGCAGGTTTACCAAATGCAACCGATACAACTACATTTGCCGTTTTTCTGCCAACTCCTGGTAACTTGGTTAATTCATCACGATCTCTTGGAACTACTCCATTAAAATCTGTAATAAGCATTTGACAGAGCTTTTGGATATTCTTCGCCTTATTTCTGTATAAACCTATCGACCTTATATCACTTTGCAGTTCTTCCAGAGAAACTGCCAAATAGTCTTCTGGTGTTTCATATTTTTGAAATAACTTTTTTGTTACCTTATTTACTAAAGCATCCGTACACTGAGCCGATAAAGAAACTGCAATAACTAATTCAAAGGGATTAGAATGAATTAATTCACAATGTGCTTCCGGGAACATCCTCCCCATTTCGTCCAGGCAAAATCGAATTTGTGCTTGGTTTAACATCTATATACCACCTTGCTATATGCATGTAATCCTGTCTAATCTAGCACAAGCATTCATCAAGGCGCTTGCGCTTCTCTTATTTATTGCTCCAACCAATTATAAAAAGGAACAGTATTTGAACTTTTTGGTGTAACATTCGTGGATTTGCGTTGTTGTCCACGAAACTTTTGACTATGTTTGTTGGCCTGTTCAACCGTTTTAACCCCATTCTTTTTCCATTCAAAGAGAATTCTGTCAATATATCTAAAATTTAATTTTCCGGATAAAACGGATTCTTTTAAAGCAGCTTTTATCACCTCAGGATTATGTTGATCCTGATCAAGCCACATCGCTAAAGTTTCACATTCTAATGGGGATAATGGCCTTCCGAATTCCATTTCAAATGTGGAATATAAATTCGTTTCTTGCATGAGATTCTGTTCCAGCTCGTCCTGCTTTTTATCGTAAATCAACTCTTCAACAAGCTTTTCCCATAAAGGTTTTAACGAGTATTTTTCATAGCGAATATTATTTTCTGCATAACGTTCTTCAATAGATATAAATTTGTTTTGCAGTAGTCTTCCAAGAATGGACGCACAAATACTGTCCGGAATCGTCATTCTATTTGCAAGTTCTTCAGGGGTTGGGAAATCTTTCCCTTTTTCCAAAAAGGAATGAACTTGTAATAGTAACACTAGCTCTGTTTCATTTAAGCCAATTTTCTTGTATTTTGAAAATAATAGTTGCGGAATTTGAAGATTACCTTCTTCTATCCACGTCATCATTAACTCTTTATCCATAATCGGACACCTCATGTTTAAGTATATCATGCTGCAAGGTTCTTGAGAATCGAAATAGATTTCCATTCTGCTACTTTTGCAAAAAGAAATCGGCAACATATGTTGCCGATAAATATAGGAAGGATATAATCGATTAAGAATGAATGGTTTTACGAATCATGCTCCAGTCCAGAAACATACACCGTTATTTCTAGCCTCAATCTCTCATTAGAGTGTGGCACAGACTTTGGAGTGCTTACTTTTGTAAAGCCCTTTTTTCCGTTATGAAAGATGAGATTCTGGTCAGAGCATTTTCGAAATTCTCCAATGATGTAGCGTAAGAAAGTCGAATATAATCTGGTGCACCAAATCCTGAACCCGGAATAACTGCAACATTTGCTTCTTCTAATAACCCTTTAGCAAACTCATCAACAGATTCATATCCAGTGATTTTCGCTGCTTCCAGTACATTTACGAAAAAGTAAAATGCTCCTTGAGGCTTTACACAACGAAATCCGGGAATACTTATTAACTTTGGATAGATTGTATTTAATCTTTCTTCAAATGCTTTTCTCATCTCTTCCACCGGTTCTTGTGTACCATTGTAAGCTGCAATGGTGCCATATTGAGAAGGTGTAGTTGGATTTGAGGTTGAATGGCTTGCCAAATCCGTCATTGCTTTTATAATTTTTTCATTACCTGCTGCATAGCCAATTCTCCAACCAGTCATGGAGTGTGATTTTGAAACACCATTAATAATGATTGTTTGTTCTTTTATGGACGGTGATATCTGAGCAATAGATATATGATTATGACCATCATACACGAGTTTTTCATATATTTCATCGGAAACAATGATAATGCCATGTTCTACACAAATTTCTCCTAGTAACTTTAATTCTTCCTCTGTATAAATCATCCCAGTAGGATTGCTTGGAGAATTCAGGATAAATGCTTTCGTTTTATCTGTAATAGCTCCCTTTAATTGTTCTGGTGTTATCTTAAATTGATTTTCCTCTGAACCATTGATAAAAACAGATTTTCCGCCTGCAAGCTTTACCTGTTCCGGATAACTTACCCAGTATGGGATAGGAATAATTACCTCATCTTCCTCATCTAAGATAACTTGAAAAAGTGTATATAATGCGTGTTTAGCACCATTTGTAACAATAACCTCTGATGGCTTATAATCAATACCTTGATCACGAATAAATTTATCGATAATTGCTTTTTTTAAGGCAGGTAGGCCTCCTGTTGCAGTATATTTTGTTTTTCCTTCTCTCATTGAAAGTATTGCCGCCTCAATTATTTGTTGAGGTGTATTAAAATCCGGCTCACCTGCACCTAGACCGATTACGCTGATCCCTTCTGCCTTCATTTCATTTGCTTTTGCCGTAATGGCCAATGTTGATGATGGAGTTAATGCACTAACACGTTTTGCCAAAGAAAATTCCATTTTTTCTCCCTGCCTTTTCTATCCACATTTTAAATATTTTCAATTAAAGTTGAATGGTTACTTGTTTTTAGAAAATCAACATAAAAATAATTTAACTTTTTAGTTTTGTCTAAGAAAGAAATTTCCCAAACAGGTACATCGTCTTTCATTCCTAGACGAATGCCTAAAATTTTATTAGGTGTCTTTTTCTCCATAAGTTTATTAAGAGCTACTTTTTTTGATATACCATCTGCCCATTTTATAGTAGTTACTTTCTCTTTTTTGTCTAGCGGAATCCAGACGGCAACTTTACTACCACCCTTCTGTTTTCCCACAACAACTGAATAGGCGTGATTACCATTATACTGATAAAACTGATCTGTTGAAACTAAATTTGCTTTTTGTTTGGCATCACTTATGGCAGTCTTTTCTGCAGAGTTTAATGGTTTAACCGCTTGAAAGTATACATTTACAAAGAAACCGATTACTATTACTACAACAACTAAACTAATTCCTAATATCCATTTTTTCATAATTACCCTCTTATGTACGATATATCGTAAAAATTGCCTTATTATCGTCTTTTGAATCCAATCCAAGACCAAACATTAAATCATCCTCTTTTAACGTTCGATTTAGCGCGTCCACAATTTTATATAAATCAGGATGATGATCAATCTTTACAGATGATAATACTTTAATTTTACTGTCCATCTGCATCCCCCTTTTCACACAAATTTTGTTACTCATATTGAATTCAAATCAGGCAACAATAGTATTAATAACACTTCATCATTATAACAGTAAATCCACAGTAAATGATGATTAATTAATATTTAAAAAATACTTCTAGTCCACACTTATTTTCGCTGCAGAATTGCAGCATTTTTTTTGATCATTAGTATAATACATTTTTATAGCCATTTTTCAATACTGTCGATAATATCCGATAAATTGCCATGCTCAATTGGCACAGATGGAATTGATTTAATAAATGCCTTTCCGTAATTGGTTGTTTCAATTCTTCTGTCAAATACGATAATAACTCCTCTGTCGGTACTCCTTCTAATAAGGCGGCCAAAACCTTGCTTGAATCGAATAATGGCTTCCGGTAGCGAATGAGCTGTAAATGAATTGATTCCTCTTTGCTTGTAATATTCGTTGATGGCCTCTGTAATTGGATCATCTGGTGAAGAAAACGGCAATCGTACCATCACTAAACAAGATAAATCTTCTCCTGGTATATCAACACCCTCCCAAAAACTATTGGTGCCAAATAAAATCGCTTTTTCAAAGCGCTGGAAATTCTTTGTTAATCTTGTTCTGCTTCCAGAAGTGATGCCTTGAGCAATAAGGATGAATTCCTCTAATAAACCGCAAGATTTAATATAATCATGAACCAGCCTCAATAATTCATAAGATGTAAACAATACAAGCATTCGCCCTTTAGTTACTTGCGCAATTCCAATAAGATGATTGGTTATGACTTCCGCATATTCTTGTATCGACACTTGCTGAATTTCAGGTATATCATTTGGAATATATAATTTTGTCAGCTCTTGGTAAGGAAAGGGAGAAGGAATACTTCTTTCCGTTACTTTTAGACCGGTGTTAAGTCCAATCCCCTCTTTAAAATAATGAAAAGATTGATCTATCGTTAACGTAGCAGATGTAAGCACAACACTATTCATTTTTTTAAATAGCTTCTCATTCAGCTCCAACTGCACCGAGACCGGCTGCGCTTGTATAGATATACTATTTGGTAGGGCTCGTTTATCGCCTTCTATCCAATATACATGATGGTCAAGCGGCTGAATTACAAGAGCACCTATACTTAATTGAAGTTCTTTTAATTCTTGGCTATATCCATATATCTCTTCCAGTACAGCTTTTTCTTTGTTATTTAGCTGTTCACTCTTTTGATTTAAAGAATCTAATCTTTCTTGAATGCCTTTTCGAATATCTATTAATAATGCGACTATTTGCTCCGCACCCAATTTTATTTTATCCCAATTATATTTATTTCTGTTTTCCTTTGTTAATCTAATTCGAAATTTTGGAAGTGATTTTTCTTTTTTATGATGAGAATGCTGCATAAATTGGCCAATCATCATAAATAATTCATCTATTGCAAGATCGAGCTCATGAACCATAAAATCGAGTTCAAAAGCATGGGTCTTTACTGTGATATTTTGAGCTTCTGTTAATTTTTCAAGTTGGTAATTCAATTGTTTCTTTTCATATATACCTAAACGACTTAACAAAAACTTACTTTGATTATAGCTAACTTTAATGGATAAATGCTGACGTGCTGCCTGCTCTAAATGATGAGCCTCATCAATGATAAGATGTGAAAAGTCAGGAAATAATTTTATATCTTGGACCAGTTCTGTCAGAAGCATGGAATGATTAGTAATAATAACATCCGCATCTTGTGCCGTTTTTTTCGCTTGCAAGTAAAAATCACGAGAAATCCATGGATCCTTTTCCTTTGTTAAATGCCACCCATCATGCTTGATTCTATTCCAATAAACACTGCTTCCACTGGATAAATTTAATTCATCTACATCCCCTGTTGTTGTTTGAGTAAGCCATACTAAAATTTGCATCTTTGTTAAGAGAGAATCATATTGCCAATCTCTTTCACGAAGAGATTGTTCAAATTTAAACATATTGACATAATGACTTCTCCCCTTTAATAAAACGGTTTTAAAGGAAAAAGGCAGCAAATTAGATAAAGTTTTTATTTCCTTTTTCAATAGTTGTTCCTGCAGTTGCACTGTATAAGTACTTATCACAACAGGTGTTCGTTCTTTACACGCAAAATAAATGCTTGGGAGTAAATAGGCAATAGATTTTCCGATTCCAGTACCTGCTTCAATGACTGCATATTTCTTTTCTTGAAAGGAAGTATGGACAATATCCATCATTTCAAATTGTCCCATTCTGCGCTCGTAATATTCTATGAATGGAGTCAGTAATCTCTCTTTTTCCTCCGTTGTTTCAGGATATTCATACCTTTCCCTGTAATTATCGGTTTTTACTGAAGTTTGTTTTTTCTTTATTGCAATACCTCGAAAGACTTCCAAATCATCTGGTAAATCTTCTATATGCTTTCTTTTCTCCTCGATAATTTCATCAAGTAGGAGGTCAATATCACTCTTTACATGCATAGCAAGGTCTGCAAGCTTTTCAAGTGTAACAAGTGGAAGCTGCTTTGCTTTATCCATTAAATATAAAAGCAGTTCAGCTGTAACCAGTGCATCACTATCCGCCTGATGTGGTCTATCATGTGATAATGATAAGCTTTCTGCAAGTTCAATAAGCTTGAAACTATCTGAGGTAGGGAGCATTATTTTTGCCAATTCAACGGTATCAATCATATTTCCATCAAATTGAGGAACTCCCACTCTTTCAAATTCATTTTGAAGAAATTGCAGATCAAATAATACGTTATGAGCAACGAAAATACATCCTTGTATATAATCCCGGAGAAATGGGGCAATCTTATCAAAGGATGGAGCATCTTTCACCATTCCTTTATTGATTCCTGTCAATTCCTCAATAAAAGGAGGAATTGATATTCCAGGATTCACAAAGGTGGTGTATTGATCTATTATTTTTTCTTTATCCATTTTTACTGCAGAAAGTTGTATAATTCTTTCTCCTTTTTTTGGAGAATTTCCTGTTGTTTCAATATCTACAACAACAAATTGCTGATTCATAAAATCACCTAATTTTATTTATGTGCGTAATTCTAAGGGTTGTTTTAGCGCTTGGCGGTTATATTACACGGAATGCCCTGCTTAGTAAAGAGCTTTCTTCTATGTCCAAACTATTAAAAGGCCTAATAAACTGATACTTCTGCACTTTTCTAATAGTGTAGCATAATTTCTTATCGCAATACATAATTACAATGGAAAAAACCGTACCATTTATAGATACGGTTTTTTATCCATTTACCTAATTATAGTAGCTTCAGGTTCATATGAAATCATTTCTTTAATATGATTATGTTCATCCATTATTGCAATTTTGGGGATATGACTTGATAGATGTTCCTCAGGTATCAGGGCATAGGAAATAATAATAACAATATCTCCTACTTGGACTAATCTTGCAGCTGCCCCGTTTAAACAAATAACACCGCTGCCCCTTTTTCCTGCAATAATATATGTTTCAAGTCGTGCGCCATTATTATTATTTACTATTTGAACCTTTTCGTTTTCAACCATCCCTACGGCATCCAATATATCTTGATCTATGGTTATACTGCCAACATAATTTAAGTTTGCTTCGGTTACGGTTGCACGGTGTATTTTTCCATTCATCATTGTGCGAAACATGATGTATCCTCCTCATACTTTGCAATCAAGCTAATTCCATAATTAAATTATCGATGAGTCTTGCCTTTGAAAATTGAACTGCAATCGCAATAATAAATTTTCCTTTTAATTCGGTTATAGGCTTTAGGGACGGATATTGATATATTTCTATATATTCGATGGTTCCACTTGTAGTGGTATTGATATGATTTTCGATTTCTGAAATAATCTTATTGATATCCCTTTCCCCATTTTCAATCGAAGATCTTGCAGTCTGTAAACTTTTATGAAGTTGGGTAGCCTCTTTTCTTTCCTGTGCATTTAAATAGACATTTCGAGAGCTTTTCGCAAGTCCATCTTCTTCCCGAACAGTATCTACAGGCACTAATTCAATCGGAAAGAAAAAATCTTCTATTAGACTATCCACCACTGCTACCTGTTGAGCATCCTTTAACCCAAAATACACCCGATTTGGAGAAACAAGATGAAATAATTTGGTGAGAACAGTAACCACTCCATCGAAGTGACCTTCACGTTTTTTTCCACATAATACATTAACCCGATTGTAGACGGTCATCTGAATGGATAAAGAGTTTGGATACATTTCTTCCACTGATGGAACAAATAAATAATCTACGCCCGCATTTTCTGCTAACTGTTCATCTCTTTTCAGATCTCTCGGATACGTTTCGAAATCTTCATTTGGACCAAATTGAAGAGGATTTACAAAAATACTCATGATAACAATATCATTATTTTCACGAGCTTTACTTGCTAAAGTAAGATGTCCTTCATGAAGATACCCCATTGTGGGAACAAATCCAATTGTTCTTCCTTTTTGTTTATGATGCAATGATATATTTTGAATTTCTTGTCTCGTCGTTATTACCTTCATGATTTACTTTCCTCCGTAGATATGAATTAACTCTTCATTTTTCATGGAATAACTATGGCCTTCTTCTGGAAAGGTTCCGTTTTTAACATCGCGGATATATTGACCTATACTTTCCATAGCAACCCTGTTCACATCTCCATATTTTTTCACAAATTTCGGAACTCTGTTAACTCCAAAGGACAATAAATCATGAAATACTAAAACCTGTCCATCGGTATATACACCTGCGCCTATTCCAATAGTAGGAATAGTTAATTGTGTTGTTACTTGTTCCGCAATTTGTTTCGGAACACACTCTAACACAACAGCAAATGCACCCGCTTCTTCACACATTTTTGCGTCTATAATTAACTGTTTGGCAGCTTCAGCCGTCTTTCCTTGCACCTTATACCCTCCGAAAATTCCAACCATCTGCGGAGTTAACCCCAAATGTGCCATAACAGGTATGCCAGAAGCTGTTAGAGCACGTATCATAGAAATAACATCGCCGCTGCCTTCCACTTTTACAGCATGAGCACCGCCATCCTGTACAATTCTGGCAGCAGACTGCAAGGTTTGTTCGCGGCTTAAATGATAACTCATAAAAGGCATATCTGTTACAACAAAGGTATTTTTAGCACCTCGTTTTACCGCTTTAGTATGATGAATCATGTCATCTACAGTCACAGGTATAGTTGAATCATACCCAAGAACTACCATTCCTAAAGAATCTCCCACAAGAATCATATCAATGCCTGCTTCTTCAGCAAGTTTGGCACTTGGATAATCATAAGCCGTCAGCATTGAAATTTTTTCTCCATTTTCTTTCATTTTAAAAAAATCTGTTGTTTGTTTCATACAATTTCCCCTCTCATTTTGGTCAGGTGGTATGCCTTACCTGCCATTTCCTCTGGGAAGAAGGTGAAACATTAATTTATTAAAACAAAAAGAGTCCTTCGCAAGGCAGAAGGACTCCTGTAGTATTTATTGATTGTTTCGACCCTCTGTCCCCGTCCATTTTGGATCAAGGCAGAACATTATTTAGTTACGTTTGGATAAAATAAGGTGCAGTTCCTAAGGATACTACCCAATCAAAGTATAGCAAATTTGTATGTAAATGACTATTTCTTTTTTTATTCAAAAAGACTATTTAATTTCTATATCTGCTGAATATATCTCATGAATTTGTCCATTATAATCTTGAATTTTCAGGACACCTTCGTCTGTGATTCCTAGTGCCTTACCGGCTATATTACCGGAGATAGTTCTTGCTATAATATCTTTACCTAAAGAAACAGCATAGCTTTCCCAAAGAAGCTTTAATGGTGCAAAACCATTCTTCAAATAAATTAAATAGTATTTTTCAAGATTCTCCAAAAGTCTTTTTACAAGATTAGAGCGAGATATTTCCTTTCCAGTTTCAATCGCAAGAGAGGTTGCAATATCATGCAGCTCAATAGGGAAATCCGCTTCCTTTTGATTTACATTCATGCCTATTCCCATGATAATAGCATCTATCTTATCGGAGTCAGCTTGTAGTTCTGTTAATATTCCTGTAATTTTTTTACCATTTAATAATAAATCATTTGGCCACTTAATATCCGGACTAATCTTACAAACATCCTCAATAGCTTGTGCAACTGCTACAGCTGCTATTAACGTGAATTGCGGCGCCTTTGCAGGAGGGAGCTTCGGCCTTAAGACAAGGCTCATCCATATACCTGTGTATTTAGGAGAATGCCAGACACGCGCTAATCTTCCACGTCCATTTGTTTGTTCTTCAGCAATAACTAGGGTTCCATCCGGACACCCCTCTTGTGCAAGACGATGCGCGACTTTTTGAGTGGAATCTGTTGATTCTAAGTAATGAATGGTTTTGCCAAAGATAGTTGTTTTTAATCCTAATCTCAATTCATTTTCCGTCATATTTTTAGGAGTATTAATAATTCTGTATCCTTTATTTCGAATTGCCTCCAGCTCAAATCCTTCTTTTCGCAATTCCTCGATATGTTTCCAAATCGCTGTTCTGGAACAACCTAATATATCTGCTAATGCTTGGCCTGAAAGAAACTCTCCATTTGCATTAGAAAACGCTTCTATTAGTTTCGTTCTTGTCGGTGATTGCATTGATTCAAAATCCACCCCTTTATGGCATCCTTACTATTTTCAATCTTTTTAAGCAATACTGCTTCTTCTATATCTTTTAAAGCATTTTTTATCCAAGGTCCAGCAGGCCTATTTAACCAGTAGATTAAATCCTTGCCCGTAACCTGTAATTCTTCTCTGCTTTTAATCACTAAACTGTTATATTTATTAGTAATGTCATCATATACTTTTGTGATACTCTGTTTTTGCAAAGTCCGATAAACTGTTTCAATGTCAATAGCCATTTCTAGATTTAAAGGATATAAAGTCAACTCTGACCATTCCTTGAGTTCTCTACCTTTTAAAAACCGAAGACAAGTTGTTAAATATTTTATTTTATGATTAGGAAGACGCCATTTCTTTAAATAATCAACAGGTTCACCAGATTGAAAGTATAGAATGATTAACCACATTTGGTTTTCCGTTAATATATCTATTTGAAAATCGCTACATTTGGTTAAAGATATTTTTGTGTCGATAGGATTTGGCATAAACTCAACCAGGTTTGTATCCAGTAAGATAGATATAGCGGATGTTTTGGCAGTACCGCTCAGCAATTTTACAAATTCGTTTGTAATTCTTTCTACTGCAATAAAATTTAATAAATGTGCATGTTGAGTCAGTGCATTACGCGTGTTCTGATCAATAGAGAATTCAAGTTGACTAACAAATCGCACTGCTCTCATCATTCTTAAAGCATCTTCTCGAAATCGACTTTCCGCTGCACCTACTGTCCGGATGATTTTCTTTTCGATATCTTGTTTACCATCAAAGGGATCCTTTAAATTGCCGAACTGATCCATAGCAATGGCATTCATCGTAAAATCTCGTCTTTCTAAATCCATTTTTAGCGATCGAATAAATGACACCTTATCAGGATGACGATGATCTTTGTACTGCGATTCTGATCGAAAAGTAGTTACTTCATACTTTTTATCTTGGTATAATACTAAAACAGTGCCGTGTTCAATTCCAATGTCAACGGTTCGGTTAAATATATTTTTAATCTCTTCCGGGGTTGCGGATGTGGCAATATCAACATCTGAGATGGTACGTTTTAATAAAAGATCCCGTATTGATCCACCTACAAAATACGCTTCGAAACCGTATTTTTCTATTCTTTTTAAAATTGGTATTGCTTGCAGGAATGGTTCTTTCATTTAACTACCTTTTCCCCTTTTGAAATTAATTGGTAATAAATTTCTTCATACTGATTTACAATTTTCTTTGACATAAAATCTTCCCTAACGCTGGCTACAGCATTCGCAGAAAATACTTCATGAAGTATCGGATCTGTTAATAAATGCAAAGCTTTTTCAGCAATAGCATCAATATCTCCCACTTCACAAATATACCCATTTTTTCCATCTTGGATAACTTCAGGAATACCTCCAATATTTGTACCAATACAAGGAACTCCGCAAGCCATTGCTTCAAGGGCAACTAATCCAAAACTTTCCTTTTGCGAGAGCAATAATTTTAAATCACTAATAGAATATAATTCCTCTAAATTATCTTGCCTTCCTAAAAGCAGGACCTTGTCCTCTAATTTTAGTTCATTCACTAATTTGCATATGACTGTCATTTCGGGACCATCTCCAACCAATAATAACTTAGCAGGGATTGATTCACTGATTTTCGCAAATGCCCTGACGACGTCCTGGACTCTTTTGACAGCCCGAAAGTTTGATACATGAATAATAACCTTCTCATGCGGTAAAATGCCATATTCCTCACGTAAATGCTTAGAATCTACCTTTTTATAGACACGCTCATCAATAAAATTATAAACAGTTTGTATCTCTTTTTGCGGTTGAATTAGATCATAAGTTTGTTGAACAAGTGCCTTAGAAACCGCTGTGACATAATCAGATTTCTCGATGCCAAACCGAATAGCATCTGTTAATGAAGGATCATATCCTAACACTGTTATATCTGTTCCATGTAAAGTAGTCACAATTTCCACATTCGTCCCAGCCATTTGCTTTGCAAGGATAGCACATATAGCATGAGGAATTGCATAATGAACATGAAGTATCTGTAAATTTTCTCTTTTTACGACTTCTGCCATTTTACTAGCTAACGCAATATCATATGGGGGATATTGGAAGACAGCATATTGATTTACCTCTACCTGATGATAATAAATATTATGATACATTTTATTTAGTCTAAAAGGGATACTAGATGTTATAAAATGAATTTCATGTCCTCTTTCTGCAAGCAGCTTTCCTAATTCCGTTGCAATAACCCCAGATCCACCAACACTTGGATAACAAGTAATGCCAATCTTTAGTTTATTTTCCATTCTGTATTCACATCCAAATTGAGTAAAATAGGTTTCTTTGATTTAAACCCTTCTGCATATACTGTTCCAACCTCTTTACCAAATAGACGTTCACGGGCCTGAACGGTTTCGATATACCCATCTGTTAATGGGGTTTTTACTCCGTCACTTGTTTCGACAAATTGACTTTTATAAGCAAAAAGGCTTTCAACTTTTTTATCCATATAGTCTGTAATATCTACGGTAAAGTCAGGACGATGAAATCCATTAATCATATAGTGATACATACCATTTGGCTTATGTGCAGATAAGGGACTTGGAGTTGTAATTTTACGTATTCCAGCAGAAAAGTATGCTTCTTCCACTAGATGAGAACAATTTGCATGATCTGGATGGCGGTCCTCATAATATGGAGCAAATACTAAAGCTGGTCTATATGTACGGATGATTTCAACAATTTTTAGGATATTATCTTCGTTTTTATAAAGTCCGCGATCAGGCAGATTTAATGTAATCCGTTCATTAACACCTAATATTTCAGCAGCTTTCATTGCCTCAACTTGCCTCATTTCAACCGTTCCGTTCGAAGATAGTTCCGCTTTTGTTAAATCACATATAACTACTTTCTTTCCTTCATTGGTCCATTTCGCAATAGAACCGCCCATGCCGATTTCGACATCGTCTGCATGGGCACCAAATGCTAATATATCTATGTCGTTACTCATTGAATTTCACCTCTAGTAATCGATCTCCAATTAATATCTCCTTTTTCTAGGCCTCTAACCAACACTTCAGCCGTACCCATATTGGTAGCAAGTGGAACTGAATATACATCACATAGTCTCATTAATGCGGATACATCTGGTTCATGTGGCTGAGCGGTTAAAGGATCTCGAAAGAATATAACTAAATCAAGAAGATTCTTTGCAATCAATGCTCCTATTTCCTGATCTCCTCCATACGGACCGGATTGGAAACGATGCACCTTCATTCCAGTTGCCTCCATTATTCTTTTTCCAGTTGTTCCAGTAGCATATAAATGATGCTTCTGAAAAATATGCTGATATGCTAAAACAAACCTAACCATATCTTCTTTCTTTTTATCATGGGCAATCAAAGCTATCTCCATAACATCCATCCCCCCAATCTTAATCTAATATATTTTCTAAACCATACACGAGTGTAGCGATATTTAATACCGTATTAATAGAAACTTTAACACCTGACATAAACGATGCTCTATTATAGGAATCATGTCGGATTGTTAATGATTGACCATCCGCACCAAATAATACTTGCTGGTGAGCAATTAAACCTGGCAGCCTAACACTGTGAATATGCATCCCATCCATGTTTGCACCACGTGCTCCATTAAGGGTTTCCTTTTCATTCGGATGTCCTTGTTCTTTCTTTTCTCTGGATTCTGAAATCATTTGAGCTGTTTTTACAGCTGTTCCGGAAGGTGCATCCAGTTTTTGATCATGATGAAGTTCAATAATTTCAACATCTGGAAAAAATTTTGCGGCCATTTGTGAAAATTTCATCATAAGCACTGCACCGATAGCAAAATTCGGTGCAATGATACAACCAATTTGCTTTTCCTCTGCCAAATCAGAAAGTTCTTCCAATTGTTCCTTTGTAAAACCTGTGGTACCTACAACAGGTCTTACACCATTCAAAATCGCGGTTTTAGTATGTAAATATCCCGTTTCCGGTGTTGTTAAATCTACTAGAACATCTGCATGGCTCTTTTGTAAACATTCCTCAATATTTGTATAAATCGGTACATTGATATTCGAAAATCCAGGAATTTCAGAAAGCAGCTTTCCATCATTTTTATGATCAAGAACACTAACTAATTCAAATTCTTCAGTTTCCTGTATCATTTTAACTGCTTCTTTTCCCATCCGCCCTCTTGGTCCGGCAACAATTATTTTTACTGTTTTCATGTAAATCTTCCTTTACCATTTATTTATATCGAACAAAAAAATTACTTTCTCGTCCATCTATCCCTGTCTCTAGTATTAAACTTATGCATAACATGATTATGTGCTTCTTCTAAATCAATATGTAATGAATTTGCCAGACACATGACGACAAATTGTACATCTCCTAATTCTTCTTCAATTGTTCTTTCTTTTTCCGTACTCTTCTTTGGTTTCTCACCATAATAATGATTTACTTCCCGTGCAAGTTCGCCTAATTCTTCTGTCAACCTAGCAAGCATAGCTAATGGGCTGAAATAGCCTTCTTTAAATTGACTTATATATTGATCCACTTCTTCTTGCATTTCTTTCATTGTTTTATGATCGCTCATGTCTAGCACCCCTATCTTCTTTACATGTTCTCTGCAAATCGTCCCATTTCCATGTTAGCCAAATATCTTTTTATTTACAAATGTTTTAAATCAATTCATGAATGTATTTGATAGTTTTCTTCCCATTATATATAATAAGGACGCTAAGCATTGTAATGTTTTATACATATACAGGAGGAACTGCTGCATGGGTTTGGATTTGAAAATAAAGAACATCCTCTTTATATTGCTAGGATCTGCAATCTTTGGTTTTGGTATTGTCCATTTTAATATTGAAAACCATCTTGCAGAGGGTGGATTTACAGGTATTACTTTAATTCTACTTGCTAAATTAGGGATAAATCCATCTTATACAAACTTAGCTCTTAACATCCCAGTTTTTATTATCGGGTGGAGGATGCTTGGTAAGAAATCATTTTTATACACTATTATTGGTACGGTTGGAACTTCAGTGTTTTTATGGATTTTCCAGAGAGATCCTTTAAGTTTTCCTTTAACAGATGACTTATTTCTTGCTTCCCTGTTTGCAGGAGCTTTTATCGGTATTGGATTAGGTATTATCTTCCGATACGGAGGAACTTCCGGTGGGGTCGATATCATTGCAAGACTATTTTTTAAATATAAGGGCTGGGCAATGGGGAGAACCATGTTCATTTTTGACGCTTGTGTTATTACACTTTCCCTTATTACTTATTTGGATTATCGCCATGCAATGTATACTCTGGTAGCAGTATTCGTTGGAGCAAGAGTAATTGACTTTATGCAAGAAGGGGCATATACAGCAAGGGGAACCTTAATTATTTCAGAAAAATATAATGATATTGCTGACAAAATTATGAAAGAAATGGATAGAGGTGTAACCGTTCTAAGGGGGCATGGCTACTATTCGAAAGCTGACAAAGAAGTACTTTATTGTGTCGTTGGCAAAAATGAGATATCCCGTTTAAAAGGTATCATTAATTCTATCGACCCTCATGCCTTCGTATCTGTAACGATTGTCCATGATGTATTAGGTGAAGGCTTTACATTAGACGAGAATAAGGAACCAATTGAAAAATAAAAAAAAGTAAGCCGATTTTAACTTAAAATGGACAGAGACAGAACTTAATCACATCATTTTGAAAGAGAAAAGACTATCCACATGATAGTCCTTTTCTTAATCCTCGTTTCGATTCATATTTGTAAAAATTAACACCATTCTGAGTAATTCTATTACCGCAACTGCTGCCGCTGCAACATAAGTTAATGCAGCTGCATTTAAAACTTTCCTTGCTTGCCGTTCTTCGATATTATTGATAATTCCCAATCCTACCATTTGATTCATTGCTCTTGAGGAAGCATTAAATTCAACAGGTAAAGTGACAAGCTGAAATAAAACTCCGGCAGCCATTAGAATGATTCCGAGCAATAGCATATTAGGAATACTTGCTATCAAACCAATCATTAAAAAAATCCAGGATGCATTTGAGCCTATGTTGGCAATCGGGACTAATGTATGACGAAACCGTAATGCAGCATAACGTTCTTTATCCTGTATAGCATGCCCCACTTCATGAGCCGCAACAGCAGCACCTGCAACGGAGTATCCATGATAATTATCTGAAGATAAGTGAACTGTTTTTGACATCGGATTGTAATGGTCACTTAAAAAACCTTGATGTTCTACTACTCTAACGTCATATAATCCATTTTCATCAAGAATTCTTCTTGCTACTTGAGCACCGGTCATACCTGCAGTAGACTCCACCCTAGAGTATTTACCCATCGTTCTTTTCACTCTAAGTTGTGCCCAAATCGGTATTAAGGCAATAATGATGAAGTAAATGAAAAATGCTCCCATTTTCAGCCTCCATTATCTTTATATTACTAATCATTCTATTCAATTTTGCTATAAAGGTCAATCATTATGCTCAGTACGTTTTCTGTCTTCTTTTTGTCCCATATATTTTCTCCATCCTACGTAAGAGAGGGTAAAAATAATAATGGATCCTGTTGTAAAAATAACCCACCAAAGGGATGGATCTGTTTCATCTTTGGACATATCCTCAAATACTTTCTGCAAGTCATTTCCCAAAACCTCCATTTGCGCTTGTTGAGACTGATTTTGCACCATACTGCCTCTATACTTGTCGATAAAAGATATTTTTGCATTAAGTTTTTCCAATTGATTATTAGGTAGATCTACCGCCAAGCTTGGCTCAATAATAGAATACTTTGATAAAAAATTGTTTAAATTCGCTTGAAATTGTTCAAACTCCCCTTGTTTCGCCGCATCTTTAGCATGATTAAATGCAGAGAGGATTGGCTGTCTCATATTAGTCCATAACGGCTGATAGTGAGAGTTCAAAGCATCCACTACGAGGCGAAAAGCCGTTACATCCTTTAATTTCTGCTCAGGTAAGGTATTCATGCTAGTCACAGACATTAAAGCCTGATTTTGTGCATTCCTTAATGCCCTTACTTCGTCCAAAGAAAATAGAGCTTCCTTCTTAGTAAATTTGGATAATTGATTCGAAAAAGATTGTAGAAGTAGTGTTGCTTCCTTATAATGATTCATTTTCGTTACTTGCAATATTTCATCTGCAGTATCATCCATTTCTTTTAATGGCATCGATAACGGTGCAGTAGCTTTTGCATGATGAATGGATAAAAGAATGATAGATAATAGAAGGAATATCGTTTTAAGTTTCATTTCTTGTCCCCCCTCCAAACTACTACTATGTGTATGTGAGTTGGGACAAGAGTAGACCAAAAACAACTAGACAGGCTTACCATTCATGGATAGTTCCAAACGATTCTTTCTTATACACAAATAATAAGAAAGAACTAGTGATAAGATACTTAACCAAAATGTAAAATAACCAATTTCCCGAACATATATGTATAAATCTTGGTATTGTGGAAATTGCATAAATACATAGTCAATAATATCATTATGTAAGGTCCAAATTGCCGCAATTAACAAGTAACGTAATTTTATCCTATAAAATGGCGCATATAAAAGTCCTTCAATGGCCATCGCACCATGTGAAATGATAAGCATATAACCCTCCCATGGCAAATAGCCAGTTACCATCTTTGTAAGGATATTCATTACTACTGCCCAAATACCATATTTGAATAGCGTAACAATTGCAAGAGCTTCAAATAATGGCCAATTCTTCCGAAATAAAAATGCTATTAATACGAATACAAAAAATAAACTTGCAGTTGGACTATCAGGAACAAACGGTAGGAATTGTAATGGCGTCACATTTAGTTGTCCTCTGTACCAATAGTATCCATATACCGTTCCTATAATATTGATGATTAATAAAACCCATAAGATTCTTCGATCTGCTAAAAAAGGGTACAATAATCGCAAAAAGAGCACCTCAATTACAATATTGTAATTTTTAATAATTCAAATTTCTAAAAGTGAAATAAAAGCTGGCAAAAAGCCAGCTTTTGTTTTACTTATTTAGATTTCAAACTAGCAATAAATTCTGCAAGTTTTTTCAACTCATCTGGAGAACCTTTAAATTGATTTGGTGGCATTTTACCCATACCGTGCTGAGCAATTTTCTCAATTTCTGCTGGCTTTAATCCAGTATCAATCAGAGAAGGTGCTGCTGCACCACCTTTTAAGGTATCTCCATGACAAGTGATACATGTTTGTTTTGCGAAAATTTTATAGCCTTCAGCATTTTTATCAATATCCACTTGAGCTACAATCTTACCTTGTTCATGAACTTTAGCCCAATCTTCATGAGCTGCCGCTTCCCAAGTTAGATAAATGACAGAAGCTAGAGCAAGCAGCATAAAACCTGTTGCAAATGGACGCTTCATAGGACGGCGTTCTGGTCCGCGATCAATAAATGGAGCAAGCAATAAACCTCCAAATGCTAAACCAGGAATAGCGATAATACCGATGACACTATATGGGCCAGATGCATATGAATATTTTAGTAATTGATAAAGGAATAAGAAATACCAGTCAGGTAATGGAATGTAACCTGTATCCGTAGGATCCGCAATACGCTCTAACGGTGACGGATGCGCTACAGTAAGACATAAGAAACCGATTAAGAAAACGGCACCAACTAACCATTCTTTTAAAAGAAAGTTTGGCCAAAAGGCTTCCGTTTTACCTGGATATTCCGAATAATCTTTCGGAATCATTTGTTTGCGATGAGACGGAGCAGCAACACGCGAGTCGCCGACAAACTTCATTCCTTTTCCACGATGCATTTAGTCCCCCTCCTTCGTTAAGTAGCTGTCAATTTTTAATTACTCTGAATTTTAAAGCGGTCCCGAAATACCTTGCTTACGAATCATTAAGAAATGAGCTGCCATTAAGGCCATTAAAATACCTGGTAAGAAAAATACGTGAATGGCAAAGAAACGAGTTAAAGTTTGCGCACCAACGATATCAGGGTGACCAGATAGTAAAATCTTTGCATAAGGACCGATTAATGGAACGGAATCAGCAATTTGCAGACCTACCTTTGTAGCGAATAACGCTTTCATATCCCAAGGCAGTAAATATCCTGTAAATCCCAGACCCATCATTACAAAGAAAATAAGTACCCCCACGATCCAGTTCAGTTCACGTGGTTTTTTGTATGCTCCTTGGAAAAATACACGTAACGTATGTAAGAAAATCATTACAATTACCAGACTAGCGCCCCAATGATGCATACCACGAACAATTTGCCCGAAAGCCACTTCATTTTGAAGATAATAAACAGATTGCCAAGCATTCTTTATATCCGGCACATAATACATGGTTAAAAACATACCAGATAATATTTGAATGACAGTAACAAAGAATGTTAATCCACCAAAACAATAGACAAATGCACTAAAATGATGTGCAGGGTTTACATGTTCTGGTACCTCATGATCAGCAATATCCCGCCACAAAGGCGTAATATCTAAACGCTCGTCAACCCAATCATATAGTTTATTAAGCATGAATTACGCCTCCTTTATTTAACGAAAACATTTGCTTCTGGTTTACCTAAATACAAATAACCGTCTTTTACTTTTGTTGGATAAGTATCCAACGGTTTGGCAGGTGGTGTGCCCGGTACATTTTTACCATTTTTCTCATAACGACCACCATGACAAGGACAATAGAATTGATTTGGATGGTCTTTATTTGCGTTCCAGTTTACTGTGCAACCCAAATGCTTACAAATAGGTGACAAAGCAACAATATCTCCCTTGCTGTCCTTATACACCCAAGCAGTTTGTGTTACATTTGACTTATACCATGCATCCACTTGTTCATATGTAAAGTCAATCTTTTTTGGCTGATCCGTTAAATCGCTTACTTTTAGCTTCGTAGCATGAAAATCGCCACCAGCCTCCGTCTTTAACACTGGATCAACTGCAAAACGCACCATCGGCATCAAAATTCCAGCAGCCATAAAGCCACCTACACCAGTAAGTGTATAGCTAAGAAACTGACGTCTTGAAACAGGATTCTTGCTCATCCCTTTTCCCCCCTCTAGCAGTAAGGTAAGTCCACTGGACATAAATATCGCACAAATACAAATCTAGGACATAATCATGATATATCAAACATAATAGAAGGTCAATAACCTCCCCTAGCAAAAGTTGACAACAATGTGACGGAAAATCGAATTTTTTCTTGCCAATTTTGTCCTATTTTACGCATTAGTGAGAAAGAAATAACCAAAATATCTCATCAATATTGCTACATTATATATTTTGCCATTTTTGCACTATAATATTTATTAATTGTTTCACTTGATCCTCTAATATCGAATGTTTAAATTGCTCCTCCATGTTTTCTAGAGGAATTGATGGAAGCCAAATCACATCATCAGAGAAGGACTCATTTTTATCTCTCCAAAAACTATCAGAGGTAATATAAAAGACATGTGCAAAATCACTCTCCTTAATTTTCTCCTCCCATTCGTGCAATAAATTTAACTTCCTTGCTTCATCTGTTTCTAATAGATACGTAATTGGAGGCAGCAAGAGCATTCTTCCCCTAAACTGTCTTTCAAGATGGAGTGTTAATAAACTAATGAACTCTCCTTGAGATGCTGATTGTTTCAAATTTTCTCCAAGTGAAACAGGAATAAGTGGAACAATGGCAGTATCAATAAATTGCTTTTCTTTCAAATAGAGTTCAATATCTTTTCCATTCCAATTCATAAAAACACTCCTATACTTATTAATTGACGCAATTTTATCATATCATGCAAAATATTTTTTTTTCAAACGTTAATAGGAAGCAATCCTCTTGTTATTGACACAAGAGGATTGCTTCCTATTATAATCCTTTTAGCTGTTCTGTTAGAGTTAAAAACGCTTCTCGATCGTTTCGATCCAAAGCATCATCAATCTCCTTCAAGATTTTTTCCTTTTGAAAGCTTTTAATGCTTCGTTGCAAGAATTTTTCAGCAAGTTTTCTATCTTCCTCATTAATCCTCAATAGTTTCGGCATAAACGGATTTTCTTCTAAAACAGCAGCATAATGATATGAAATATTCGCATCTTTAAAATTTAGTTGAATATAAATATCTTCGTCGCGATTTAGTCGAATGTCGTGAAATGATTTTTCCGCATCTGTTGTCATTATATTTTCTTTGTAAAAACGAAACGGAACAAGATCAACACAATGGGTTGACATTATAAGACCTCTTGGACAATACTGTGCTTCCTCTACGAAGTGAACCTTTTCCATCAATTGGTCATGACTCATAAGATAATTCAAGATCCAAACTGATTCTCTTCTCTTTAATTGATAATGATTTAAAAACCAGCGAATAAAATCCTTCTTCTCGTTGACAGATACAGGAGTTGCAGCCAAAGGAATCCCTCCTCTGCATAATGTTAGTATAGTCCATTCATTATTAATCATGTTCAAAACGTTCCAAAAGCGTAATCCACTCTTCATTGGTAGGGTCTTCTTTCAATAAGTACTGAAAAATTTGTGCCGCTTCATCTCTCTTTCCTTCTTCAATAAGGAAATATCCATATTCCTCAAGGAATTCAAGGTTATTCTTTAAATCATTATATGCGAGTTCATAATATTTTAATGCCTGTGAATATTGTTCTAAATGCTGATAAGCTACCGCCATATCCCAGTAAATAGTCGGATCTGACTCACCTTCATTTTCCATTTGTGAAGAAATATCTATTACATCTTCATATCGTTTTTGATGTAAAAATAATTTATTTAATGTAAGGGCTGCATCAATATATCCGGGATCAAGTGCTAACGCTTGGCGAAAATACTCTTCCGCTAATGATTCATTTCCGGATTTTAATGCGATTTTCCCTCCAAATTGATACAGTTCCTTATTAAATTCATCTACTTTTAACCCCGCTTGAACAATTTCTAATGCATTGTCCACTTCTTCCTCATGCTCATATGCTCTCCCTAAATATAAATAAAGTGAGTGGAATTCAGGATCTATTTCCTTGAGCTTTAGAAAGATTTCAATGGATTTTCGATAAAATCCCGCTTTATAAGCAGTTAAACCAAAACCGAAAAGTGTATTGATTTCCAAATGTTCATCAAGAGCCTGATCAAAGTGCGGCAATGCTTCCTCAAATTCTCCCGCCGCGCTAAGTACTTCTGCTAATCGGCTGTGGATATTATTTCCGGCAATCGTTTCATGCCCTTGATTTAGGATTGCTCTATAATATTGTATAGCACCGACATAGTTTCCACTGGCAGCGTATAGTTCACCTAATGCAAAATCAACTATCGGTTCTTCAGGGAGTATTTCCTTAGCTTCCAGTAATTTTCGTTCACTAACCTCTAGCAATCCTTGCATTTGATATAGATCTGCCAATAAAAGCAATGCCCTAGGATAATCGGGATCCGTCTCCATAATAGTATCGAGTTGAGCGATAGCTTCATCCTCTTGATCCAAATCCAAATAAACCTCTGATAATAATATCTTCAACTCTCCCTCATCGGGAAAGGTATGAATCAATTGTTCATATAACTCCTTCGCCTCTTGAAGAAAGCCAAGCTGGTGAAGCTCCTCCGCTGACATAAATAGTTCTTCATCCGCTCCTGTTTCTTTAATAATCCTGAAATACTTATCAGCTTGTTCCATATTACCTTCTTCTATATGCTTTAACATTTGCTGTACATTTGACATAATACTACCCTTTCCAAACGTAAAATTTATACAAACAGAGAAGTTCTTTCTATCCTAATTTCTTCTCCAAAACCCGGTCGATAAGTAACCTCATTACAAGTAGTTGTAATGAGCCCTTTATGAACCATTATAGCTAACCTATCTTTATCATAATGAAAAGGGACGTGTTCATCAACTTTATCGGCTTTGAAATATAAGTTATAGTTAATTTCGCTTCCAATACTTAAATCTCCTCTTTTCGGATACACACCAAATTTCTTCAAATATTTCACTGCAATTGGTGTTTTTTCAGGAATTTCATCGAATAAATGTGAAATCTTTTCTTTGCTTAGTATTTCATCCCAATTTTTCAACAGATTTTTCTTTGCTTTTTGCTCGCCTGAAAAAACTGGAACTAGTACTGGATTGTAAGGAAACATTGCTTCTTTTATCCAACCCCATGGCTTTTCATATAAATCCTCTATGTTTTTTAATTCGACAAAAATAATAGGGATTTTATTTCGTTTGCATTTTCGAATAATATTGGTGGAGAGTTTTTCCAGTGGAAGTTTTACAGCAATGACATAATCAATCGGACTGTTTAGGAAAGAGGTTCGCTTTTTTCGTAGTTCATCCTCAAACTGACTTTCATACTGAATAGTAAAAGCATTAATGATGGTACCAGTCCCTTTCAATAAAAAATTCTCGGTATAATACTTCTTCATCTCTTGAAATCCGGAAGGAAGGGAAGTAAGGTCAAGCATTACATGAGTAGGAGTCATAATGTACTCGGAAAGGTTCATTCTTACATAATTATTTCTCATAAAGGAATCCTTTATAGAATAGATTTTGTTATCTTTAATCAGTATGGAAGTAGTCTTCTCCATATTTTCCATTTCTATATTGGCTTTTTCAATGATATACATTTTTGTCCCTCCCATTTATTAATTCTATAGACAAGCTATGAATAAATGGGGAGGAAAATGACAAAAAAGAAACTAGCTTTTAGTTTCTTTTTTGTTAAATTTATTTAAGGAGCGCTTGTAAATCTTCAAAAAAATTAGGATAAGATACTTCAACCGCTTCATAATCTTCTAAGATTACTTTTTCCTTACAAATTAATGAAGCGACTCCTAACATCATGCCTATCCGATGATCGCCAAGACTGGAGACAGTCCCTCCGTGTAAGGTTGTTTTTCCTGTGATTATCATCCCATCTTCGGTAGGTACAATATTAGCACCTAATTGTGACAGTTCTCTTGCAACAGCATCAATTCTATTTGTTTCCTTTACTTTTAATTCTTCGGCATTTTTTATAATGGTTGTTCCTTCTGCTTGTGTAGCTAATAATGCAATAATAGGGAGTTCATCTATTAACCTTGGAATTAAATCTCCTGATATTTCTATGCCTTTTAATATTGAAGTTCTGACTGTTATAGTACCTACAGGTTCATAAGAAGCGTCTTTATTCATCTCAATCGAAATATCGGCACCCATTTTAATTAATACATCAATAATACCTGTTCTTGTTGGATTTAATCCCACATTTTCTAATTTCACTTCACTATTTCCCATGATTGCAGCGGCAACCATAAAGAAAGCAGCTGAAGAAATATCTCCAGGTACATCTACTACTGTTCCTGTTAACTGTTGATTTCCTTGGACCGAAATTTGGTTATTTCGAATAGAGATTTCACCACCAAAATGCTGAATCATTTTTTCCGTATGATCTCTCGTAGCTGCCGGTTCTATTATGGTAGTTTCCCCATTCGCTTGCAAACCCGCAAGTAATAAGCATGATTTCACTTGAGCACTTGCAACTGGAAGTTCATAAGTAATAGATGTTAATGGACTTCCTTGGATTGCAATTGGGGTATAATTCCCATTCTCACGTCCATTGATTTTTGCTCCCATCTGTCTTAAAGGCAGAACAACACGGTTCATTGGTCTTTTAGCAATCGAATCATCGCCTATTACCACGGAATGAAATGGACGTCCTGCAAGAATCCCCAACATTAGCCGGGTTGTCGTGCCGGAATTTCCCACATCAAGGACGGAGGCAGGTTCTTTCAATCCACTCCATCCTTCTCCATAAATCACTATTTCATTGTCCTCTTGAATAATATTAACGCCTAACTTTCGAAAACAAGAAATCGTGCTTAAGCAATCCGCTCCAAATAAAAAATTTCTTACTATTGTCTTACCGCTTGATATTGCTCCGAACATAATTGCCCGATGGGAAATAGACTTATCCCCGGGCACCTTAATTGTTCCTTGTATACTGTGCCTGTTAAAATTAAGCTGTTTTACTTCCATTTGTATTCACCCTTTTCAAAAACAAACGAATTATTGGATAAATAAATCATAACTGGTTCTTTTTTCAAGGCATTCTTTTGCCCGACTTCTATCTCTCTCATTTTGAAAACTTATTCTTAAAACACCATAAATGTCTTCTCTTGTTTCTAATATCTTAATATTTGTTATACTGATTCTTTCCTCCGCTAAATAACCAGTAATTTCGGATATAATCCCCGGATAATCGGGAATATCGATAAACAAATCATAGAACGAATGGATAACACCAGTGGAATGAACAGGTAGTTCATCCCGAAATATTTTTGCTTCCAGAAAAAAGGTATAAAGCTTATCAAAATTTTCCGCTTGTATTAATTCAGTTACATAATTCATTTTTGCTATCCATTGTTTTAACAATCTTACTAATACATCTTTGTTCAATAAGCTAATACTTGCCCACATTGTTGGATCACTGGATGCAATTCTTGTTATATCACGGAAACCGCCCGCAGCAAGTCGTGAAAGTAAAGGAAAATTTTCTTGTGCATCCTTTGCTTGTTCTACTAAAGAAGAAGCAATAATATGCGGAAGATGGCTTAATATTCCTGTCATTTCATCATGATCATCTGCAGAAAGTTCAATAAATCTTGCTTTTGTTCCTTTAAACCATTCTTTTAATGTATTAACTTGTTCCGATCCTTGGTTAGAGCTTGGTGTAAATATATAAAACGCATTTTCAAAAAGTTGTTCTTTTGCAGCTGTAATACCGCTCTTATGGGAACCTGCCATCGGATGACCGCCAATAAACTGTATAGCTTTGTCATGAAAAATAGTTGCTTTTTCTACAATTGACTTTTTGGTACTTCCTGTATCTGTAATAAGAACATTTTCTCTAAGTGAAAAATTCACTAGTTGTTCCATCAACTTTTGCGTTTCCAAAACAGGAGTTGCTAATATAATTAAGTCAGCTAATTCTGACCCCTTTTGAAAAGATTCAGTTCCTTCATCAATAATTTTTAGAATAATTGCTTTTTCTATTTCTTCTTTATTCACATCATATCCATAAATAACAGCTTCCGGATGCTGTTTTTTTATATTTAAGGCAAGTGAACCTCCAATTAAACCAAGACCGACAATAAATACATTCCCGCGCATGAAAATCCTCCTGTAGAAAATACAATCAAGTCTATTTTATGAAAGAATTTAATTCTATACATTCCTTAATAGCGTTTCTAACTTGTTGGTTTTGTTCTTCTAAACCTAGGGTTATCCGTACACCCGTTGGGAATCCTAGCGCCTTTCCTGAACGAACAATGATTCCTTTTGTTAATAAAAACTGTGATACACTATCTCCATCTAACCCAAAGTCTATTAAAATGAAATTTCCTTGTGTTGGATAATAACCCAAATTATTTTCTTGGCAGAAATTATAATATTTTTGTTTTTCCACTTCGTTTTTGGAACGACAATTTTCAACGAATTTTTGATCCAATAAAGCTGTAGAAGCTGCCAACTGGCCAAGTACATTTGTATTAAAAGGAGGTCGGGTTGGTTCAATACTTTGAATATTGTCAATGGATGAGATTCCGTAACCTACACGAAAACTTGCCAAACCATATATTTTTGAAAAAGTTCTCATGATAATTAAATTTGGAAACTGGTCGATAAGCGCTAGCGAATCATATGCCACATCTTTGTCTACATATTCATAATAGGCCTCATCTAAAACTACCAATACATCGTTTGGAACTTGTTCCAAAAATGGTTGTAACGCTTCTTTGGGTATATAAGTACCTGTTGGATTATTTGGACTGCACATCCATACAATAGCTGTGTTTGCATCGATTTGAGAAAGCATCCCTCTTAAATCATGCTCACCATTTATGAGATCTACTTCCCGAACTTCCGCACCCTCGATAACGGCATTATGCTTATATTGTGAAAAAGTTGGATTTGCCATAACGGTATTCTTTCCAGGTTCAAGCAATGCCCTTGAAATAATTTGTATCAGTTCATCTGTTCCATTTGTAAAAATAAGCTGACGCGGATCTACTTTTAAATGCCCCGCCATTGTGTCACGAAGATTTGAGGCATTACCATCCGGATATAGAATAAAGGATGCTTGAAAATTCCTTAATGCTTGGTCCACTTTCGGTGAATATCCATATGGATTTTCATTGGATGCCAATTTTACAATGGTATCAAGTTGATATTGTTTTTTCACTTCATCTATTGTTTTCCCCGGCTTGTAAGGCTCTAGATTAAGAATTTGATTTTTCCATTTCATCTTCATTATCCTCCCTAGTTACGGCTAAATCTGGACGCAAAACAACTGCATTATTTAAATATATATGGTTGATTTCATCTTGAGGTTTGTTTGTATTAACGTGAAGCATCACTCTTATACAAAAAGGCAAGCTATTTATGACAGGAATTTCTTGCATGCACATAATCGGAACAAACTTCCAATCTGGAAATCTTCTTAATGCCTTTGAAGGAAAAGCGGCATTAATATCCGACGTTACAGATATGAAAACAGAAGCAACATCTGCTGCTTCTACTTCATTTGCTTCAATCATTTTACGCAATAATTCATCTGCGGCATCTATAACAAGATCTTCTTGATTATGAAAAACTGTTGTTGCACCTCTAATTCCGCGAATCATTTCCTTCTCCCCTTTATCATCTTTCTTATGTTTGCAATAAATGAAAGGTTTTCTGTAAAATTGCTTGATCAACTTTTTGCAAGATAGGTATTCCTATCTCTTGTAATAATACAAATGTCGGTGAGTTTGAAACAGATTTTTTATCCCTAACCATCCATTCATATACTGCATCATAATCCATGTTTGCTGGTATTCTCCATTTATATCCTAACTTTTCAAGCCATGAGACAAATTCCTTGATAGAAAACGGAAGTTGAAATACTTCCTTACTAAGCTGAAGAGCATAAACGATGCCAATCATTACAGCTTCCCCATGCGTTAAATTTCCATAGCCAGCATTTGCCTCTAACGCATGACCAAGGGTATGGCCAAAATTTAGATAGGCACGTATGTTTCGTTCCTTTTCGTCCAAATGAACAATATTAGCTTTTACTTCCATTCCCTTTCGTAAATACTTCTGCAAGTCATGTATTGGAATAGATTCAAGGGAGTCTACCTTCTCCATTAATTCTTGTAAGAATCTTGAATCGGAAATTAATGCATGTTTAATAACTTCTGCAAACCCGCTTCTTTTTTCCCTGCTTGGTAGAGTCGATAAAAATTGAATGTCATAAAGAACGAATTCAGGTTGATAAAAAGCACCAACCATATTTTTTCCTAACGAATGATTGATGGCAACCTTACCACCAATGGCACTGTCATGAGCCAATATCGTCGTAGGAATTTGAATAAAAGGAATCCCTCTCATATAAGTTGCAGCCACAAAACCTGCTAAATCTCCTATTGCTCCTCCTCCAAATGCTAATACGACCGACCTTCTATCAAATCCGTTTTGAAGGGCAAATGAAATACATTCCTCATAAACTGAAAAAGTTTTTGCATCTTCACCATTAGGGGCAATAAAGATATGCGTTTCCTTGTCAGGAAGATATTTCTGCAAAGTCTGCAAATACAATGATTCAATATGTTTATCCGTTATAATGTAAAGTTTTGAATAACCTTCTAATTTTTCGGTTAATTGATTTATAATTTCATTCCCTATATAGACGGGGTAATTTTTAGTTGAAGTATAAATATCTAAGGTATCCATATTTTTAAAACTTCCTTGCATATTCTCTTTGTTCAGCAATGATTTTTTGTAAAGCATCAAAACGATCGCTAGAGAATTGTTCTATAATAGCTGTGGCCAGTTCCCACGCAACTACTGCTTCTGCGACAACGCTTGCGGCAGGTACAGCACAGCTATCGGACCTTTCAATACTTGCAGTAAATGGTTCCTTTGTTTCAATATCCACACTCTGCAATGGCTTATACAAAGTTGGAATAGGTTTCATAACCCCTCTTACTACGATAGGCATACCTGTTGACATACCACCTTCAAAACCGCCGAGGTTGTTAGTTCTACGAGTATATCCATCATTCTCATCCCAAATAATTTCATCATGAACCTGGCTGCCTGGCTTTCTAGCCATTTCAAATCCTAATCCAAATTCTACACCTTTAAAGGCATTGATACTTACAATCGCTCTTGCAATACGAGCATCCAATTTCCGATCAAAGTGAACATAGCTTCCAACACCAGCAGGCATTCCTTCCACAATGACCTCGACAATTCCTCCGATGGAATCCCCGTTTTTCTTTGCCAAATCAATTGCTTCCATCATTTGTTTTTCTGCCGATTCATCAAATACACGAACCGGAGAATCTTCTGTTTTTTGTTGTAATTGTTTTATGTTTTTATAGATAGGAGGGTTTGCCTTTACACCGCCAATTTCCAGAACATGTCCTGCTACTTCTATTCCTAGTAACGATAGTAATTTTTTCGCTACCGCTCCAGCTGCGACCCTAACTGTCGTTTCTCTTGCGGACGATCGTTCCAGAACATTTCTCATGTCGCGATGTCCATATTTAATACCTCCAACTAAATCCGCATGTCCGGGTCGCGGTCTACTTACCTTTCGCTTAACTTCTTCTATTTCGGTATCTTCAATAGGCTCTATGCCCATTATTTTTGTCCAATGCTTCCAATCATTATTTTCCACTATTAATGCTAGCGGCGAACCAAGAGTATAACCGTGTCTTACACCGCTGGCAATATTTACTTTGTCCTTTTCAATTTGCATTCTTCTACCGCGACCATAACCTTTTTGCCTACGAGCAAG
>Ga0224735_1003_pt1 | contig 45239 bp, 57 predicted proteins | sample IA12soil_MG_GH6A_2_FD_161635 | JGI IMG/M metagenome (GOLD analysis project Ga0224735, IMG submission 161635) | Enriched cells from agricultural soil in Iowa, United States - IA12soil_MG_GH6A(+) | ecosystem: Environmental > Terrestrial > Soil > Agricultural land | place: USA: Iowa | collected... | reverse complement strand
ATAAGTGAAGCAAATACTAAAAGGAATAGTGTACTAGTAGAGCACCGACTGCAGCAAGCACTAAGATTCTCTTTGTTGGCTGGTGGATTATCTGTCATTATTTTATACGTTTTTGCCGATCCGTTAATGAAGGCGATGTATGGTAACAGCAACGGTTCACAGTTTATTAAAATAATGGCACCCTTTTTTCTCTTACAGTATTATCAAGGCCCATTACAAGCAACTCTGCAAGCATTAGATATGGCCAGAGCTGCTATGATAAATAGTTTAATTGGGGCAATTGTTAAGCTTGCAGTAATTTTTATACTTGCCTCTCGTCCAGAGTTTGGAATAAACGGTGCTGCACTGGGGATCGTTACAAGCATCGTATTAGTTACATTGCTGCATTTTGCTACAATACTTAAAAAAATTTCTTTTACAATTTATGTGTTGGAATACGTTAAATTTTCCATTGTAACGATATTAGCCTGCGTCTTTGGATATTGGATCTATCATCACATTTCTTTCCATGAATTGGCTATTATCCACTTGCTGATTTGTATCATACTTACTAGCATACTATATGTGTTATTATTACTTGGCACCAAGCTATTAACAAAATCTGATTTGCGTTTAATTCCAATCATTAACAAATTTATTTAACGAAGTGGCCATAGAAATGGCCACTTCGTTATTTCTTCTCGTCAATTAAATCAATATAAAATTGCCCATCTTGAAAGCTGCATAATGAGATATCTTTAATATTAGAATAACCTCTTTTTCTGAGTTCTCTTCTTAACCACATTTCACTTTTTTCTGTTCTTTGCAAATTAGCTTGAATAATTTGACCATCCATAATTAAAGGCATTGTAAAAGTATTAGTTTTTTTCTTCTTTTTATCCTTTTTGACAATAGATAGCTCTCCAGATGTTTCAAGAATGGCAAATTCGACATCTGCAATATTATTTATATCCTTTGTCCTAAGTTGCATAAGAAGATCATCAAAATTATAATGGATTTTACGCATTGCATTTTCATCTATTTTGCCTTTATTGATAATAATGGTTGGTGATCCATCAATTACTTTTCTAAACCGCGAGCTCTTAATGGAGATGAGAGCAAGTATCGTTTGAATAATTAATAACCCCACCATCGGTACTAGGGTGTGAAATATGGGAGATTTAAAATTTTCAATTGCTACTGCTGCCATTTCACCCATCATGATAAATACAACTAAATCCAATACACTTAATTCACCAATTTCTCTTTTCCCCATTAAGCGAAAGATGATAAGGATACTGGCATATAACACTAATGTTCGTAAAATGATTACGAAATAATCGTACATCCTGTTTCCCTCCTAATGGCACTTTAACAGTTAGTATGTTCAGATATAGTGAAAAATAGCTTGGAAATAGTTGTTAGCATTTTTTACAAATTTTTTCGTTTTCTCATGACTTTCCTTTCAAATTTTTGATTCTAAATTTTCAGCTGAAGAATATGCTTGTACTAGATGAAGAAACGTTAATACGGAGGGAGAGAACGAAAATAGAAACGAAAAAAATGGGAACAAGTGTCTTATATGGTGTATTAGTTATATTTATTATCATCACCATTTCCAGTCTTATAATTTCCTTTATATTGCGATTTACCAATTTACAAGAGCATTCCATTAGACTTTTCGTAACCATTATTTCTTTTATTGCTTTGTTTATTGGCGGTTTTGTTTGCGGAAGTAAAGGGAAGGAAAAAGGATGGTTGCTTGGAACATTAACGGGTATCCTTTATACATTTATTATTTTCTTATCTCAGTACTTAGGATACGGGAATGTATTTACTTTTGAACAAACTGTTTATCACATTTGTTATATTCTAACAGCAATGATGGGGGGAGTTTTAGGAGTAAATATGCTTTCTGGGAAATCGAAATATGTGTAATACTTACATTAACAAAAAAAGAAGCAATTAAGATTGCTTCTTTTCATTTTCCAAAGTGGAAACTGGCTCTGGCCTTTTTACTTGTTCTACCACTTCGCGAATCGCTGAGCGGTCATATGTAAGACGGCTTCCATCCCCACATTTTAAGACAATTTTATTATCGTCAAGGGAATCGATAATCCCATGTAGTCCTCCAATTGTGACGATTTTATCGCCTTTTGAAAGACTGTTTTGCATATCTTGAATCTTTCTTTGTCTCTTTTGATTTGGTCTGATTAATAAGAAATAGAACAGAACAATCATTAAGACAATAGGGATAATTTGAGCAAATGCCATTCTTATTCCTCCTTTCTGTAGAATATCTATTTAGAAGTTTTTCGCATCTGGACGATTAAATCCGTACTGCTCAAAAAATTCTTCCCGAAAATCACCAAGCCTATCTTCCATAATTGCTTGTCTAACTTCTTTCATCAATTGTAACAGAAAATAGAGATTATGGTAAGATGTAAGTCTAATTCCAAAAGTTTCATCACATTTCATTAAGTGGCGAATATAAGCTCGTGTATAGTTTCTACAAGCATAACAATCACAATTTTTATCAAGAGGACTAAAATCCCTAGCATATTTCGCATTTTTAACTACTAGTCTGCCTTCACTCGTCATAACTGTGCCATTTCTTGCAATCCTCGTTGGAAGTACACAGTCAAACATATCAATTCCTCGTATGGCACCATCAATTAATGAGTCGGGTGAGCCCACGCCCATTAAATATCTCGGCTTGTTTGCCGGAAGAAGCGGAGTAGTAAATTCTAACACTCTATTCATCACATCTTTTGGTTCTCCTACAGATAATCCACCCACTGCATAACCTGGAAAATCAAGAGAGGTCAAATCAGCTGCACTTAAGCGACGCAAATCCTCATATTCTCCACCTTGAACTATTCCAAATAGTCCTTGATCACTAGTACGGTTATGAGATTTCAAGCATCGTTCCGCCCATCTTGAAGTTCTCTCTACTGACTTTTTCATATATTCATGTGTCGCAGGAAATGGCGGACATTCATCAAAAGCCATCATAATGTCTGAACCTAAAGCATTTTGGATTTCCATTGATTTTTCAGGAGATAAAAATAACTTATCTCCATTTAAATGATTCCGAAAATGGACTCCCTCTTCTTCAATTTTGCGAAAATCACTTAAACTAAAAACCTGAAATCCGCCTGAATCTGTTAGGATTGCTTGATCCCAATTCATAAATTTATGTAGTCCGCCTGCTTCACGTACAATGTCATGACCAGGACGAAGCCATAGATGATAAGTATTGCTTAATATCACGCCGCTTCCTATTTCCTTTAGTTCTTCGGGTGACATTGTTTTCACTGTAGCTAATGTTCCCACTGGCATAAACATAGGTGTGTCGTAAGAACCATGGGGTGTATGAATTTTCCCAAGACGTGCACCTGTTTGTTTGCACGTCTTGATTAATTCGTATTTAATTGCTGTCAAATGTATAAACTCCTTCCAAAACACCATTTATATTATTAGCATGGCATCTCCAAAACTAAAAAATCTATATTTTTCTTGTACGGCTGTTTCGTAAGCATGGAGAATATGTTCTCTTCCTGCCAAAGCACTTACCAGCATAATTAACGTGGATTTCGGTAAGTGGAAGTTTGTAATCATGCCATCAATTCCTTTAAATTGATATCCAGGATAAATGAAAATATCCGTCCATCCATTTTGGGCAACTATTTCTCCATCATGCTCTGAAGCTATCGTTTCCAGTGTTCTTGTAGAGGTTGTCCCAACAGATATAATTCTTCCACCCTGTTTTCGCACACGATTAATTAAATCCGCCGTTTCCTTGGAAACTTGATAATATTCCGAATGCATATCATGTTTCTCTACATTCTCAACACTTACAGGTCGAAAAGTTCCTAGCCCTACATGCAGAGTAATGAACGTAATATGGACACCCATATTTTTAATTTCTTCCAGAAGTTCTTCTGTAAAATGCAAACCAGCTGTAGGTGCCGCAGCAGAACCACGTTCTTTCGCATAGACGGTTTGGTAACGATCTTTATCATCCAATTTTTCTTTAATGTACGGAGGTAACGGCATTTCCCCCAACGCCTCTAATACTTCATAGAAAATACCTTCATATTCAAATTTTAGTACCCGTCCGCCATGCTCCTCTTCTTTCACACAGTGGGCAATAAGCTGTCCATCTCCAAAGATTAGTTTTGTTCCAACCTTGACCCTTTTTGCCGGTTTAACAAGTGTTTCCCAATTATTTTCCTCGAGCTGTTTTAATAATAAAACTTCGATATGTGCACCAGTATCTTCTTTTACTCCGAATAATCTGGCAGGCAATACCTTTGTATCGTTTAGTACGAGGCAGTCGCCTTTTCGCAAATAACTGGTAATGTTTTTAAAAATAGTATGTTCTATTTCGCCATTTTCCTTGTTAAGTACCATTAACCGGCTGTCTGACCGATTTTTCAAAGGAGTTTGAGCAATTAATTCTTCTGGTAAATGAAAATCAAATATGTCTACTTTCACAGTTGTCACCTTCATGTTTATATTAGTTAGAAAAGTATAAGTGCCTGGAACTCTAGCCTATGGATGGATTTCTGAATCTTTGACCTATCGCATGGAAAGTGGCAGAAATCCGCTAACGGATAGTTGCTTCGCGCTAGACACGGAATAATAATGTTATATACCATAGATTTTAAAAAATGTACTTTTTCATGCTTTTATATTACATTGTTGGAATTTCTATGTGGAAGTGGTCATATACAAGCTTTGTCACCATTCTTCCTCGTGGGGTTCTTTGCAAAAAGCCTATTTGCAGCAAATATGGCTCATATACATCTTCAATAGTATCTGATTCTTCTCCAATACTTGCGGCAATGGTTTCCAAACCAACTGGGCCACCTTTGAATTTTTCAATGATGCCTTTTAACAGTTTATGATCAATATGATCTAAGCCTAAGCGGTCTACTTGCAGCCTTTCTAAAGCCGTTTCAGCAAGCTCCATGGTGATCTTACCATTCCCTTGTACTTGTGCATAGTCGCGAACCCTTCTTAACAATCGATTTGCAATTCTGGGAGTCCCTCTTGATCTGCGGGCGATTTCAATTGCACCTTCTCTATCAATACCAGTATGGAGAATTTCTGCCGTTCTTAAAACAATGTTTGTTAGTTGATTTTCCGAATAATATTCAAGTCGGCACAGCACCCCGAATCGATCCCTAAGCGGTGCGGAAATGGCTCCCTGCCTTGTAGTAGCACCGACAAGAGTAAATGGCGGCAAATCTAACCGAACAGATCTTGCACTTGGTCCTTTCCCAATTACTATATCCAAACAAAAATCTTCCATTGCCGGATATAAAATTTCTTCGATTGCCCTCGGTAAACGATGGATTTCATCGATAAATAAAACTTCTCCCGGCTCCAATGCCGTTAAAATAGCAGCCAAATCACCAGGACGTTCAATCGCAGGTCCGGAAGTGGTCCTGATATTCACACCCATTTCATTAGCGATTACAGCAGCTAAAGTTGTTTTTCCAAGACCAGGAGGACCGTAAAGAAGGACATGGTCTAATGTTTCCTTTCTTTGCTTTGCTGCTTCAATAAAAATGGCTAAATTATCTTTTACCTTATCTTGACCGATATATTGTGATAAAACCTGTGGTCTCAAGCTTTGTTCAAATGAGAGATCTTGACTGTTTGCAGCACCGGAAACTACCCTATCTACCAATCTTCTCCCTCCCTCTACTATATTATTTCATTAATTTTTTCAAGGCTAATTTTATATATTGGTCTGTCGATAATTTTTCTTTTTGTAATTCTTTTGAAACCTTCTTGATTTCCTTATCTGAATATCCCAATGCTTTAAGCGCAAGGATTGCTTCATCAAATGAATGAGATTCCACTGCTTCTTCCACACCGTTCTCATTAAATAGGTTTGGAAAATAATCAGGAACTACATCTTGTAGCTTGCCCTTCAAATCGAGAATCATTTGCCGTGCAGTCTTCTTTCCGACCCCAGGAAATTTCGTTAAAAAAGCTTCATTTTCGTTTTCAATTGCTTGAATAACCTGAGTAGGTTCTCCATAGGCTAAAATAGCCAAAGAACCTTTTGGACCAATTCCGGAAACCCCTAATAATTTTTTAAATAAAGCGCGTTCTTCTCTTTGTTGGAAGCCATATAATGCAATTAAATCTTCCCTAACATGCTGATATGTATAGATTATCGTTGTTTGCCCATAGAGACTTGAAAAAGTAAATGGATTTGGAGTAGAAATCTGATAACCAATCCCACCATTTTCAATAACAATAAACTCCGGACAAACATACTCAATGGTTCCTTTTATAAATTCATACAATCTTTTTCTCTCCTCTTACCAACTAGTGAAATTTCCCTTCAAATTTCACTAACCCCAAGCAATTAAGTTCTTTATCACTATTCTCCATTGTAACATATCCATTATGCTAATTGGTAGTCAAGAAAAGCGCAAGCCTCTTGCCCATTAGCATACAGATCCTAATTAAATATTCTACGTAAAAATTTATACTTCATTTGCTCTTAATTAGAAAAAAACCGACTGGCTGTCGGTTTTTGATAGATATGCATATCATTATTGTTCTTTTCCTGGTATTGAGTAACGCTTTAACGTTTCTAATACACTAGTATAATCCTCTTTTGACTTTATCGGAATCCCTTTTAACAATTCCTCTTGCTTTTTCCCTTCTAATTTTTTCATATCAATCTGAAAAAAGGACTGAATGATATCTGCTTTATTTGGTTTTCCATTAAAGATGCTTAATGTCCCATCATTTGAAATCCCAAAATAGCCATTTGACTTAAGCAAAGGAGAAATATCATCTACTTGTTTCTGAAAAACAAGCTGAGCATCATCCATTTCAACTAATTTCCAATCTTTGTATTTTTTCATATATTCTTTAGTTGATACATACGGCTCATGAAGAATTTCTTCACTAACTTCTCCATCAACAAAAACTCTCTCTAAAATGATTGTTTTTTTTCCTTTGGAAAGAACCACTTCGGATGGTTGAACATTAGCTTTATTTACATGATGATATTCTTTTTCTGCAGGCGGCAAAGTTGTGAAATCTATACCAAAAAGCACCGCTATCATAACGACCGTTCGTACAACAAAAGTCATCGTTGTCACCTCTATATCCAAATATACATTTCTATATTCGTATTCATAGTGTGACCCTTTTTTAGATTAATATCCTTTTTTAAAAAAAATTAGTAAAAAAAGGAATAGCAGGGATTACCTTAACTATTCCTAAGAAGTCTTATTTTGTTGATTATTCGTTATAACCTTGAAACATTTTATCAGTATCAAGTTTAATTATTTCTTTCGGTCCGCCGTTCCGCAAATCATTATCTAATTGTCTTACCCGATAATAGTTACCGATATTGGTGGTAACCACATAATTTCGTCCCCTTAAATATGGATGAACCGCTTTTTCAACTGAACTTTTAGTTGCTTTTGCTTTTTTATCATCTTTCACCGCAACTGCTATTAACACTCTGTTGCCATCAATGATGGTCCGAGCATCTGAAACATTCGGTATAGCAGCAGCTGTATTCGAAATATCTTCCGCAAGCTTACCTTCATAAGCATTGTAATAGGATGGGCGAGCTTTGCTGTTCCTCGTGTTTAAGTGGCCATGATAGTTAATATCTCGTAAATGTCTTTCGCGATTCACAGTTGAAATATTGGTATTATATTGTGTCATGGATGAATTTAAATGTGGCTCATAATCATCGGGATATCCTGACGGTAGAAAGCGATTATTATTTTTCACATGATCAACATTTCCAGTCGAATAATCCATTATTTCTGTCAATGGCCCATCATGATCCACCGTATTGTTGCGGTCGTTCGTTGAATACCCTACAGGCTGGAATCTGTTTACGTTTTGATCATTTACTGCATTTTTATCCTGAGCACAAGCGGCTAATCCACTTATTAATAATGCTGATATGGGTGCAACAAATAATTTTTTTTGCAAACCAAAACTCCCCCTATATTTTAGGTAGAGCAAACATTTATGCTCTACTTTAGTTTGTGAGTGAGAAATGGTTTTAATTACACAGAAATTCTGGAACTTTATCCAACTTAGAAATGCTTAAATTGAGAAATAACCTCTTTTACAAACTTTTCTCTTTCGTTGAATTCTCTGAAAGTTATTTCTTTTAAAAAAGAGGATAGCCGACCTCTTCCTTGCTCGTACTTAAGAAAATAGTTCCATTCTCTTAATAAATCGGTTGGGTAGATTAACGCAGCTAAAAATGGATTCTCTTCGATATTTCTTTCTAACGGTTTATATAAGGTCAAATTTTTTAATGACCAATTCAAATGAGGTAATATTCGATTGCAAAATTGTAAATCATCTATAAAATGCGGGGCTACTTTTGCCAAATCAAAATCAATTAAATACAAATCATCCTTGCCTAAAATAAAATTATGATGAGCAACATCTCCATGAATAATGCAATATGGTTTCCTAAAAAAATAATCTTTATTTCTTATCATGTAATCAAGAGACCATTCTGACCAATCTAAAAATGCAAAATAAAATTTCTTAGGAAGCCATCTCTCCAAATATTTTTCGTTTGCTTTAAATTCATGCAACCTATTTTGCCATTTTTTGATTTGATTGAATACATGCATGTCATTCTCGAATTTTCCTGAAAACTGTTCTGTGACATGATGGAATTTTTTTAATAGCTGTAACGCCTTCATACGATTTTCATGGGAATGATACGAAAATTTTTTACCATCAAGATTTCTTTCAATATATTGGATTAATCCATATGTCCTTTTATTAAACGAGATATCCTTTTTTGCATGGACAGGATGAAATCGATATGTCTGGGAAAAATGATGAGAGAACAGTAATTCGGTAAGTTTTATTTGCATATTAAGGCTTTTGGGACTGAAAAATTCTTTTAAGATCCATTTAGAATCTGTTGTTTTACAGAGCCACACCCCTTCTTTAATGGAGGTAATGCTGACAAAGTTTTCTCCAGTTACATCAGATAAATAAAGAAGGAGACGCTTGTTCTCGTCTCCCTCTTTCCCATTTTTAACAGTCTTCACAATCATCATCATCTTGCCTTGGAGAAGGATAACTTCCTTGCATTCCTGGGTATCCCATACCATATGGATACTGTCCGCCTTGCATTCCATATGGGTGTCCATATGGTGAATATGGCTGATGATATCCATATTGTTGCCCATATGGCATTGCTCCTCCCATATAATGACCACCAGGATATTGTCCATGAGGATATTGACTACTCATATATCCTCCACCCGGGGTTTGCATGCCAGGATAATGACCGCCCATATATTGGCCAGTTTGAAAATGTGAACTTGGGAATTGTCCACCCATTGTTTGAGGATATCCGCTATGGGAGTGTCCTCCGCCTTGAACCGATAATTGTCCTGGAATATTTTGTCTTCCGTGAATTTCAAAACCTTGATGAATCACATTCGTCGTACCATATTGAGGTTGCCCTTGGTAAGGTCCATAGCTATCTACTTGCATACCAGGATGTGGATACATTGGCATAGATGAAGAAGACTCATCATCGTATTCTCCCCAATGCTCCCCATGTTGCATTGTTGGCATCATCATTTCGTGCCCTGTAACTGGCATAGTATCATAAGCTGGCATATGTGTCATATACGGATATTGATAGGTATATGGAGTAGGACCACATCCGCAATCAGGAAATGGCAACATATAATTAGGATACATTTCATAACACTCCTCTTGAATTGGCATAATAGGTGGGCATTCTGGTTCTTCTTCCATCATTACAGGTTGTTGAACAGGTGGTTGAACAGGCTGTTGAGTCTGTATTTGTGCCATATTCGTCATATAGTAATTATTTATATCGATTTCGGGAACAACTGGTTGAGGCATTTGTGGAGTGTATATTTCTTTATGCACAATGGTTTCTTTTTTTGGTACTTCCTTTATGATTGGTACTTCCTTTATAATTTCTTTTTGAACCGGAAGTGTAGGAGGTTGTTGCTGCGCAAATGGATGAACCGCTTGCGGAAACTCTTTTTTTCCTGGGTTTCCCTGGTTTCCTGGGTTTCCCGGATTTCCTACGTGTTTTACTACCGATCCTCCTGTGGTTGGCACTTTTACTTTCATACCCGGCATAATCATATCGGGATTTGAAAGCTGAGAATTCATTTTCTTTAACTCTTCAAAATCAACGCCGTATTTTTTGGCAATTTTCCAAAGAGTATCCCCTTTTTGTACTATATGGATCTTCACTCATTTCCCCTCCTCAGGCATAAGTCCATATATCGTATGTGAAAATAGGCAAAATGCTAATAATCTTCACAAAAATTTATGATGAAATTAAATAAAATATGCCTCCCGGATAAGGGAGATACGTTTTTTAACGCTCTGTCGTCTTCAGAATTGGATGAACCATTTTACTTTTCGTAATCTGTACATTTTAAAATAAATTATTTTGTTCATTAAATTACATATGGTAATATTCAACTATATAGGTGTTGGGAGGGGAGATTATTGTCGGATAAAAAACTTCTTGGAGATGACCGCCGAGCGTTCTTGTTGAAATTGCTTCAAGAAAGTAAATCTCCTATCACAGGTGGTGACCTGGCAAAGGAAGCAAATGTCAGCAGACAAGTTATAGTAAACGATATTACGCTTTTAAAAGCGAAAAATGAACCTATTATTGCCACAAGTCAAGGTTATATATATTTGAAGCCACCAACAGAGAAAACTTTAACAGAAAAGATTATTGCATGCCTTCATCGTCCTGAAGACACGGAAAAGGAACTAAATTTATTAGTAGATCACGGTGTCACAGTTAAGGATGTAAAAGTGGAACATCCTGTCTATGGGGACCTAACAGCATCCATTATGGTATCCAATCGACGAGAAGTCGAACAATTTGTTGATAAAATCAATCGTACACAAGCTGCCTATTTATCCGTCTTAACTGGAGGGATTCACTTACACACCATTGCAGCCCAAAGTGAACAAGTGTTAGAAGAGGCTATCCACTCATTAAAGGAAGCAGGATTGCTATTTAGAGAAAATAATTAAGGGTGCTGCAAAATCAATTGCAACACCCCTATTTTTATATTTTTTCTACCTCATAAGTTCGGTAACTTCCTATTAATTTCACAATACAACCTAGTGATTCTATTTCTTCTATTGCATTTTTTACTAGAACATTATCCATGCTTTCATTGATATCAATCATGAAAAAGTAATTACCCAAACCTGTCTTTAGTGGCCGGGATTCAATTTTGCTTAAATTAATTTGTCTCCAAGCAAAAGCAGATAAAACTTGATGAAGACCTCCAGCACGATCCGTTGGAATCGTCACCATAACGGTGGTTTTGACGTTCTCCGTGCCAGTTAACTGGATAGACAGCTGCTCTTCATCATGGCGGCTTAATACAATAAACCTAGTATGATTAAAAGCATAATCATGTATATTTTCTCTTACAATAGAAAGTTTGTATTTTTCGGCGGCAATTTTATTCGCAATCGCAGCTATTTTTAATTCCGGATGCTCACTTATATATTTTGCTGCCGCTGCAGTAGAAGTCATCTGTTCAATCGTTACACCTCTAAAATCACGGTATAAAAATTTATGACTTTGTGCAATAGCTTGCGGATGTGAAAGGATTTTTTCTACTTCTCTCCAATTCCCTTGCTGAGAAGGATGAACCATTAAATGCTGCTGAATAGGGACGATTAGCTCAGCCTTTATGGGGACTGTCTCCTCATGGAATAAAAAATCAATTGTTAAATGAACAGATCCTTCGAGCGCATTTTCAAAAGGAACAACCGCTATCTCCACTTCTTCTTTCTGTACTGCTTCCATACATTCGGGAATAGTTGTATAAGCAATTCCCTCATAATCAGGGAAAGCAGATTTAACTGCTAAATCTGTGAATGTTCCTCTTGGACCTAAATAACCAACTTTCATTTCATTCCCTCTCTCTTTTATCCCTTTTATGCACCTGACCCGAGGATTTCGACTTTATCTACAAATTCCAGCCTTCTAAGTTTCGTTAATAACTCATCTAAATTAGTTGAGATTTCTGTTACATTCAAAGAAATCGTAACATTCGCCCTTCCTTGAAGAGGGATTGTTTGGTGAATCGTCAATACATTGCATGAATGTGAAGAAATAATAGATAACAACTCAGAAAGCGTGCCTTTTCGATCCTCCAAATAAAAAAACAACGATATTATTTTTTCTTTTACAATCGTATGAAAAGGAAATACAGTATCTTTATATTTATAGAATGCACTCCTGCTTAACCCGGCTTCCTGTGCTGCTTGCCAGACAGAAGTTACTTTCCCGCGCTCGAGAAGTTCCTTTACTTCCAATGTTTTTTTCATGGCTTCTGATAACACATCTTCTCGAACTAAAAAAAATTGAAGATCATCTTTTTTCTCCATTACAAGTTCCCCCTGAAGAAGAATAATATCATGGGCAAAATCTTATTCACCCATTATATCTTGGTCTAGCACAAGCAGTTCTCGGCTAGCGAAGTTCTCCGTCTAGATTCTGTGATGAATCAACATCAAGTGAAAATGGAAGTGTTATCTCACTTAGTGAAATTACACCTCCAATTTCACTCTCCCGTACGCCGATGAACATGGCTCTTCCGCGCCTTTCTTTTTTCTATTCTACAAACTCAAATTCATAATCAAGGATTCGGACAATATCACCATTGGTCGCTCCACGTTGTCTCAATGCATCATCAATTCCCATAGATCGCATTTGACGTGCGAAACGTCTGACTGATTCATCATGATTAAAATTCGTCATTTTAAATAACTTTTCTAATTTATCACCAGATATAACAAAGCTTCCATCCGGATCCCTTGTAATTTTAAATTCATCCTCTTGTTTTTCATGCTTATATACAACACGATGAACCCCAATTTCCTCTTCCTTTTGAATTTCATGAAGCGGGAACTCCGGTGTTGTTTCCAATAAATCAGCAATGGAAAATAGTAAGTCTCTTAATCCTTGACGGGTTACTGCTGAAATAGGGAAAATAGGATAGTCCTCTTTCAGCTTAGCCTTGAACTCCTTTAAATTCTCTTCTGACTCAGGAATATCCATTTTATTTGCCACAATGATTTGCGGTCGTTCGGTCAGTCTTAAATTATATTCCTGCAATTCTTGATTAATAGTAAGGTAATCCTGATACGGATCCCTTCCTTCCATTCCCGACATATCGATAACATGAACAATTACTCTAGTTCTTTCAATATGCCTCAAAAATTGATGTCCAAGTCCAACCCCTTGGTGTGCTCCTTCTATAAGACCTGGTAAGTCTGCCATTACAAAGCTTCTTCCGTCTTCGGTTTCCACAACACCTAAATTAGGAACAATGGTTGTAAAATGGTATTCAGCAATTTTGGGTTTTGCCGCTGAAACAACGGATAATAATGTAGATTTCCCTACACTCGGAAATCCTACTAAGCCTACATCGGCAAGAACTTTCAATTCAAGTACAATATATCTTTCCTGTCCTGGTTCCCCATTTTCTGCTATTTCCGGAGCAGGATTTGCTGGAGTTGCAAATCTCGTATTACCACGGCCGCCTCTCCCGCCTTTTGCGACAATCACCTGCTGGCCATGCTCAGTTAAATCTGCAATGATTTCTTTTGTATCGTCATCAATGACAACAGTGCCTGGTGGAACCTTTACTATCATGTCTTCTGCCCCTCGGCCATGTTGCCCTTTAGACATTCCGTGTTCACCACGCTTCGCCTTGAAATGCCGTTGATAGCGAAAATCAATTAAGGTTCTTAATCCTTCCTCTACTTGAAATATCACATTAGCGCCTCTGCCACCGTCACCTCCAGCAGGACCACCCTTTGGAACATATTTTTCACGACGGAAAGCAACCATACCGTTCCCACCATCTCCGCCTTTTACATAAATCTTAACCTGATCGACAAACATAGATGCACCACCTTTTTGTAGTAATTCCCTGGCTTAAACGATTATCTCTGCTATCAATTTCTTTTCGTTTATTTCCTTAACAAAAACCTCTTTTAATAAAAGTTTTTGATCGTCTAGCCACTTGTTTATTTTATGTATATCTTTTATTGTTCCGCTAAAATCAAAATAGAATCTAACATTTTTATCATTTAACTCAAAGGATAAGCTTAAATGATTTTCGTAATACGGTTCAATACTATTTTCTATTATTTCAAAAAAGTCTTGAATCCATCTTGCAATTTTTTCATCATCCACTGGCCATGAACTAGATTCATCCAATATTTCATATTCAATATGAAAAGGGTGTTTCTCCCAATTAAATGTTAATAGAATCTCCGCAAATTTTGGAAGCTTTAAATTTGACAGATGAGTTTCCATACGTGCATCCATCACCATTTCATCCATTAGTCGTTCTACTTGATCAATTTTATTTAAAGCGAGATTTCCTTTTATCAACTGTAATTTGTTCATCCAATCATGACGTGCATGACGCAGCACTTCAACTACCGTCCAATTATTCATTTTTAGTGCTCCCTTGTAACTATATCATTACTTCTTGCTAGTATACCAAAAATGGAGAAGTTATGCATTATCAGAAAAACGCCAATCGCCTTGCTTATCGGCGTACAGATGAGTGAAATTGGAGGTGTAATTTTCACTTCGAAATCTTCCATGCAAGATTTAGGAACCGTGCAAGAGTAGTTACGAGCTAGTGAAATCAACACTACGGATTTACTGAGTAAAATTTTATTTGTAATTGTATCTAGTGAAAATAGCACTTCCTTTTTCACCTAATGTGACTTAACGTATGGAGGAGAAGTAGAGATCCTCTGGCCCATGGCTGCTTGCGCTAGGACAGAGGCTAATCCTTGTAACACCATTATAGAAAGGCGAAGGAGCCTTGCTGTAGCCAATATTATAACAAACGAAAAGAAATATAATCCTTTCATTCAAATAATATAAAAACCCTAACCGACTTAACGATTAGGGTTTTAAGACGTTTATTATGCTTCTTTCGCAACTGGATAAACGCTCACTTTTTTCTTATCACGGCCCATACGTTCGAAACGAACTACACCGTCCACTTTAGCAAAAAGTGTATCGTCTCCACCACGTCCAACGTTTTCACCTGGATAGATTTTTGTACCGCGTTGACGATATAAAATAGATCCACCAGTTACAAATTGACCGTCAGCACGCTTTGCACCAAGGCGCTTTGCGATAGAGTCACGACCGTTCTTTGTTGAACCTACTCCCTTTTTAGAAGCGAAAAATTGAAGATCTAATCTTAGCATTTGTTTCACCTCCTACCCGAAGGTTATTTTAATATATTTTCCATAATCTTGTTCTATCGTTTGTAATGATACGACCATACCTTGTAATAGTAACTGTACCTTCTCAGCCTGATTACTCGGTAATGTATTAGGAATTTTACACTCCAAGTATCCACCTTCCGATTGTTTAATCAAAGGTTTAACCCCAGTTAATTCCATAATCGCATTAATAGAACCAAAAGATACTGCTGATGCACCTGCACAAACGATATCTTGGCCTTTTTCAGCAAAATCAGCATGACCGCGCATCCTAAAAGAGGATATATTCCCATCAGAATTACGCTTAACTTGAACATGAATCATGTTCGGTCACCCTTATGCATTGATTTTTTCAATGACAACTTTTGTGTATGGTTGACGATGACCTTGCTTTTTATGGTAGTTTTTCTTAGCTTTATATTTGAAAACAACTAGTTTCTTTTGACGTCCTTGCTTTTCAACTTTAGCTGTAACAGTAGCGCCAGCAACAAGTGGGCTTCCTACTTTTACATTTTCGCCACCTACGAAAAGAACTTTGTCAAATGTAACTGAATCACCTTCAGAAGCAGCTAATTTTTCTACGTAAATCGCTTGACCTTCTTCAACTTTGATTTGTTTTCCGCCAGTTTCAATAATCGCGTACATATATTGCACCTCCTCAAATAAACTCAGACTCGCCAATTGCAGGAGTTTTGCAGCCAGTACAAAATCTTATATCCTGAATCGAGCGGTTGTAGCACGGGTGCTACAAACATAACATTAAAATCCTAACATAATGCTAGAATCCTGTCAATAGTCTAACCTATCTCTAAAGACTTCCTCTTTCGTTCCATATTGACGAATAAAATAAACTGGAACTGGATTATCAATTATGCTGAAATTAATTTTAATATGCAGCAACTTTTCTAATCGCTTTAAATGAACATTTTGAGTACCGCAAAAAATAGTCTTCACATTTTCTGTTAGTTCAATTAGAACAGCCTCATGATTAGAAAATTGTCCTTCCCAAAGTTCCCGTTCCAATCGAAAAGCAATGGTTTCCGGACTATAAACCATACCTTTCCCGTGACAGACAGGACATGGCATTTGAATGGTTTCGGGCAAAGATTTTTTCGTCTTTTTCCTGGTTATTTGTGCGATTCCAAGCTCAGTAAATCCTACTATCCGCGAATATTTTTCATCTTTATCTAATTCTTTTTGCAGTCTGTTTTTTACCTCTTGCTGTTGTGTTTTACTTTTCATATCAATGAAATCGACTAAAATAATTCCGCCATAATCTCGAAGTAAAATTTGCTTGCCAATTTCCTCGGCTGCTAGCAGATTGGTTTTATATACTGTATCTTGCAAATTCTGGCGTCCAGTAAATTTTCCCGTATTTACATCAATTACAATCATTGCTTCTGTTTTTTCGATTACAATGTATGAGCCATTACTTAACCAGACAATTTTCTTTAAAGCATTTTCTATCACTTCATCGATATGATAAGCAGAAAAAATATCTTGTTTCTGCCGATGAAAGACGTAATTCCATGTAATATCTTTTCGGTCTTTAGTTTTTTTCTGCAAAGTACTTTTTATCTCATTATCATTCACAATCACAGTTCCCGTTTTAAGCTTAATTAATTCATGAACAACCTCTTCAACGAAGATAGGTTTTTCCCATATTAATGACGAATGAGATACATCTTTTGATAGCTGAATAATTTCTCGATATTTTTCTCGAAGCAGCTCAAGCTCTTTTAAAAAGTCATCCTCTCTTCCCTTAACTGCGTCCGTGCGAATGATAAAACCTTCATGCCCAGTTTTATATTTACTAGCAATAGATTGCCATTTTTCACGTACAGGAGCTTGGTCTACTTTCTTGGATATAGCTATGTAATCGCCATCCGGTATATAGATTAAACTTTCACCAGCTAGTTCAATTATTGCCGTTAAAAGCGGACCCTTGATATCTGTCTCATCTTTTTTAACTTGTACTACTATCTTTTGGCCTTCTTGTATAAATTTTGAAATCGGGAATTTTTCCTTATCAGCATCTGAATTTTGAATATACAAAGGGAGCTGGTCTCGGTGCAAATATCCATTTTTCCCCTCACCAATATCAATAAATGCCGCATTCATTCCTACCTTTACATCCACTACTCTTCCCAAATAAATATTTCCTACCTTTGATTGATCCGTAGACTGATGGATATTTATCTTAGTAACTTTCTGGTTTTCGATGACCGCAAAACGCTTTTCTCTTGATTTAAAATCGATTACTATTTCGTTCACTTACTAGCACCTGCCAAGAAAACGTAATTTTGCTATTGAATAATAGCAGTTTTCTTCCACATTATACACCAATCTGTAATCCTCTCAATAAACATACAAGATATCTTTAATCTTTGCGGTAACCTGCTTTTCTGCAAAATAGGCATGGAGAATCTCATTTTCATCTAGTTTTCCAAGTTCTCTTCCCTCACTTGTCACTATTAACGGATGTTTACTGCCACGCTGAAATTGCTCTAATACCTTAAATAAATAATCATTACTATCTACAACAATAGGCTTTAAACCTTTAATACGGTTCTTCTTCCCATAGTATCTTTCTAATAAAAATCGGATAAATACATATCGCATTTGCTTCCATTCTAACCATAATGATACATAAAGATAGATTACTACTATCCATATGTTTAGATTGAATGGAGAAAGAAATAGTGAAATAAAATGAAATAATAATAAAAATATAAAGGAGCTTATAATACTTAATCGAAATGCTTGAAGATAAGGAATGTATCTAGAAAAAATCAAATGCAATAACTTCCCCCCATCCAATGGCCAAATGGGTAAAAGATTAAATAATAGTATCATTAAATTGAATTCCATGAACATATGAAAATAGTGATCAGAGATTACTTCTTGACTCCATAAAAAAAGAACTAGTATGGATAGCCAAACATGTTGCAGCGGCCCTGCTGCAATTACGATTAATTCTTCTTTTAATGGCCTATTTCCGTGTTCATCCATCTCAGCCACACCGCCAAACGGAAGGATGGAGATTTTTTTTATTCTCCATGAAAAAAAATGGGCCGCCATTCCATGACCCATTTCATGGATGAAAAGGATGATTAATAGGGTTACCAATTCATTAAATCTTGCAGTTATGACGGCTACCCCCATCACAATCCAAAATAATGGATGAATATGAAATTTTCGAATAAAGTCTAGTATATTATTCAAATTTTATCACCTGTATTGGATCAATAAAGGTTTCACCTTTTCGAATAGCAAAATAAAATTCACCTTTTGATGTATCCTCTGTATTAGAGACCGTTCCTAATTTCGTTCCAGCAGCAACCTGTTCGTATGGATGAACGTTTATTGTTTTTAAATTGCCATACCATGACTCTGTTTTATCAGCATGTTGAATGATAACCGTATTGCCTATATCATCTTTTTTCCCAGCAAAGACAATGGTTCCACTATTCATTGATTTAACAGGTTCATTGTTTTTTGTTTCTATCATCACTCCACGTCCATCGGATGAGAAATTAGTAAGTACACGTCCTGATGCTGCAAGGTCATAGACCGGTTTTGTCTTACTATCTTGTTTCTCCTTGTTTTGAAACGGTAAAAACGCTAAAGGTTTTCCAAACTTTTTTTCATACCAATTAGAAACTGCGGCAAATTGAAATTCCTTATCCATTACCTGCTTCACTACATACCGCGCATCCTGAAAAATAGGTGCATTCGATTTAAAAATGATTGCAACCACAAGCACCAAAAGTGCTGATGCTAGAACCTTAAATAAGAACATTTCTTTGTTCCAAAGTGGATGAATTTTTTCCGAAGGTGGGTCTGTTTCATAGATTGTCATTTCCCCATGATCATCCCATCCATTTTGATCCACGGAAAATGATGATGCTGTTTGGTTTGTGGTTGTCTTTGGTTTTAACTTTTTGCGCCTTTCTATTTGTTTTCTAATTTCATCCGCACGATTTCCCATCCTATCACCCTACTCCTTTTTCACTTTGTACTAATGTATGAGTTGTCCAACTTTCCTATGACAATAACTATGCGAAAACACCTATATTATCTAGGTGTTAGAGCTGGAATTTTAAGGTGAAACTGCGGAATAATCTGTTTGATATGTTGAAACCGGAGTTTGGTGTGGAATATTAGAGAGAAGTGTGCAAAATCATAGGGAAAGTGCGGAATTTCGGGGCAGAACTGTGGAATATTCTGATTGATTCGTTGAAACCTGGGTGTGGTGTGGAAATATTAAAGAGAAGTGTGCAAAATCATAAGGAAAGTGCGGAATTTTGAGGTGAAACTGCGGAATATTCTGTTTGATTTGTTGAAACCGGAGTTTGGTGGGGCAATATTAGAGAGAAAGTGCGGAATTTCGGGTTGAATTGTGAAAAAACAGGAGAAAATAAGGAAAATAAGGAGCACTATGAAAAATTAGTAGTTTTATTCATGAGCATAAAAAAAAGAAACTGACAAATGTCAATTTCTTTTGTTATTTTACTCCGAAAAGCTTTTTAATTTTAGAAAATACACCTGTCTTACTTTCTCCAATTGCTTGGAGGGGAACCGATTCTCCAAGAATCCTTCTGGCAATATTTCGATATGCAATGGAAGCTTTACTATTCGGATTTAATGCAATAGGTTCACCTTGATTTGACGAGCGAATTACTTCATCATCATCCATTACAATTCCAATTAGGTCTATGGATAAATGAGTGGTTATATCATCGATATCTAACATATCCCCACTTGACATCATATGATTCCGTATTCTATTGATAATTAATTTTGGAGGATCAATATGTTCCTCTTTTTCTAGCAAACCTATAATTCTATCGGCGTCCCGAACAGCCGAAACTTCCGGAGTAGTTACGACAATCGCTTTCTCAGCCCCAGCCACTGCATTTTTGTAGCCTTGTTCAATTCCTGCAGGACAGTCAATAATAATATAATCATACTCCTGCTTAAGCTCATCCACTAATTTCTTCATTTGTTCCGGATTAACTGCAGATTTATCACTTGTTTGTGCAGCAGGAAGAAGAAATAGATTATCATCAAACCTTTTATCTTTTACTAACGCTTGATGAATTTTACATCGGCCTTCCACAACGTCTACTAAATCATATATGATACGATTTTCAAGACCCAATACAACGTCCAAGTTTCTTAGTCCAATATCCGTATCTATTAGACAAACTTTTTTACCTTGTAACGCAAGCGCTGTACCTAGATTCGCTGATGTGGTCGTTTTTCCAACTCCTCCTTTTCCAGAGGTTATGACAATCGCCTCACCCATGATTAGTATCCCCCTTTAACTCTATTAATATTTGGTCTTAGATGTTTTAATACCTGCAATCGATCAATCACTATATGGTTTGAATCGTCTATGTATGCGCATTCCATTTCATGATGGTCCTCTTTATTATAATGGTCAGGGGCTCTATTCAAGCAATCTGCTATTCGTAATTGAGATGGAATCATAACACTTGCTGCGATAACTGCTTCTCTCATGCCATTCACCCCGGCATGGGCTATGCCTTTTAATGCGCCAAGTATAAAAATATTCCCACCTGCTAATACTGTTCCACCAGGGTTTACATCACCTACAAGCAATAAATCCCCAGGAACCTCGAGGATTTGTCCGGATCTAACGATAGAAGTAATAGAAAAAATATCATTGACCTCTTGTAACTTATTGGCTTCTTCTTTAGTAATTACGTTGCTGGTAATATCTCCAACTACCAAGTTTCGTTTATGTCTCACGAGTTCTTTTAACTCTTCTTCTTGTTCTGCAGTTAGATAACGATTCCCCAATTGTATTTTAACAGAAATCAACGGACTTTCCTCAACTTCAATATGATGTATGGAAAGCTTTTCTTCTAACTCTTCTTTTAATTCCAAATAGGAACATTGATCGTTTAAATGCAGTGTCAAACCATCCTTTGTTCCTTTTATCATGACATTATGTGTCTTCTTCATCGCAAAATGCTCACCTCAGTGGCTTATTAATTCGACAAATAGTGGAGAAATTCCTTTTTTGGAGTATATACTTATGCTTTTTTATTCATCCAATACTTCTTTTTTTAGAGTTTGCATACATTTTAGTAACGGATAGAAGAGGATGAAATAAAAGACTAAATTAAGGATTAATGTAGGAATTAACCTCATATTCAGAAAATCCGTAACTGACATAGTTGTATTGGATATCAAAATATTTAGTCCATATACAATAAATTCAGCTATCGCTATATCAATAATCATTACGAGAGCAGAAACAAAAATATTAGCCTGTAAAACTTTCATAAGAGAAGTCGTAATATAGACAGTAAGCGGAAATACAAATAAATAAACACCTAAAATACCTGTATAAAATGCATCAAACAACATTCCAAATATAAAGGCATATAAAATAGTTCGATTACGAACATAATATATTCCCATTATAATAAGAACCATTAGGAGTAGATGTGGAACAAATATTTTATGCACCCCAAATATTCCATTCGGAAAGAATTCCGCAAATAAACTCTCCAGAATAAAGCAAGCACTTAAAATAAGAGGAAGAACAATACGTTTCATTATTGTCCCCCCCCATTAAGATCTGATAATCCATCCTTATTTACAGAGCTTTTCACGACCATTACATGTTGAATATCATAAAAATCAGCTGAAGGTTTAAGATAGGCTGTTTGAGTTAAGCCATTTTCATCAGGAACAAGCTTTTCAACGGTTCCTATTGGAAGTCCTTCTGGAAAAATATCCGCAAGACCTGAAGTATAAACACTTGCACCTTTTTTCATTTTAAGATCATAGGGAATACCTTTTAAGAGCAATGCCCTTTCTGTTTCATCATATCCTTCAATTGTACCGTAAATAGATTTATTTTTATTACCTAGTAATTTTGCCGAAATTCTATTTTTCGGGTTTACAGCACTTAGTAATTCAACTGTAGAATATAATGCTGATACACTCTTCACCTTTCCAATAAATCCTTCAGAAGTAATAACAGCCATATTCTCCTTAATTCCGCTCGTTTTCCCTTTATTAATTTTAATATGCTCATACCATTGATCAGGATTTCGGGCAATTACAGTAGCTTGAGTTGTAGTATAGGCACTTAAATCATCTTTTTTGCCTAGTATTTTTCTTAATTTTTCATTGTCATCTTTCAATACGCTTACCTCTGAACTAAGCTGTGATAGTTGGTCCAGGCGTGCTTTTAACTTCTTATTCTCGGTATATGTATTTTGAATATCACTAATACTCTCAAAGAAATCTTTCACACTATTTGCAGGAACGGCAATAATGGTTTGTCCAAAACCGACGACATCATTTAAAAATTGCTCTGGCTTAGAAAGATGACCACGTTCACGAAGAGAATATCCTATCAATGCCACTAGTAAGATGATGCTGATGAGCAAGATAATCAGTCGTTTATTCAAAAAAAATTGTGGCATGCTTTGTACACCTCATTAATAGTAATCAAATCGTAATTATTTATCATACGACATTTTTCACAAGTTAATTATAACATACATTATTATGACAAAGAGGATAAAGAAAAAATTGGCCGGTAGACAATACGTCCTATCGGCCCTATTAAAACTTCTTTATCTGTTTAGCTAAGCGCTTTTCTACTTAACGTGAATCCTTTGCTCTATTTTTAAAGAGATGGATATGTTCTAAAGCATCTCCAGTACCTATTGCAACACAGTCAAGCGGATTCTCGGCGATTATCACCGGCATACTAGTTTCTTGACTAATCACCTTATCTAAATTACGCAGCAAGGCACCTCCACCAGTTAAAACAATACCGCGATCCATAATATCTGCTGCAAGTTCAGGAGGTGTTTGTTCAAGAGTGCTCTTTACTGCATCGACGATTGCAAATACAGTATCATGAAGAGCTTGTGCAATTTCCTCTGCTGTAATCTCAATTGTTTTCGGAAGACCTGTAAGTAAATCACGTCCGCGAATTTCCATTGGTTCAATCCCTTTCGGATCTCCAGCAGATCCGATTTCCATCTTTATCGTTTCAGCGGTGCGGTCCCCAATTAAAAGATTATATGTTTTTCTTATATAACTAACAATAGACTCGTCCATTTCATCACCAGCAACTCGAATCGACTGGCTAGTAACAATCCCGCCAAGAGAGATAATAGCTACTTCCGTAGTTCCCCCACCAATATCAACAACCATACTTCCGGTAGGTTCCCAAACTGGAAGATTAGCTCCAATTGCAGCAGCAAAAGGCTCTTCAATGGTATAAGCATCTCTTGCACCAGCTTGACGTGTAGCATCAATAACTGCCCGTTCTTCAACTGCAGTAATGCCAGAAGGGACACAAATCATGACATAAGGCTTGCGTGCAAATGCCCCTTTTTTAGATGCTTGTTTAATATAATATTTCATCATTGTTGCTGTTGTTTCATAATCAGCAATGACTCCGTCTTTCATCGGTCTCAAAGCTACAATATTTCCAGGAGTACGGCCTATCATATTCTTTGCATCATTTCCTACGGCTCTTATTTGTTTCGTATCCGTTTCTATCGCAACAACGGATGGCTCTCGTACCACGATACCTTTACCTTTAATAAACACTAGTGTATTAGCTGTTCCCAGATCAATTCCAAGATCTCTACTACCAAACATGGATGTATCTCCCTTTCTAAAAATACTTCTTTAGGAAAAATCAAAGTCATTTCATATGCGTATTTAAAAGGTTTAATCTCCTCTTTTAGCTTTTCTATTTTATCTAAAAATATTTTGCAATCAGGAGGTTTCGCCAAAAACCATAAACATTATTATAGCGTATCGACAAAAAAATTCATAGTACTGCAATACGGTTTTCAAATAATTTTGTTGCATTTCATTCATAAAATTTATACCGTTTTACTGATGGAATTTTTTCCTATCAATGAAATAAAGATTATGTTTGTCTTCTTCTCACAACAATATTTGTGAAACTGTACTTACAAATACCCTTTTTCTTTTAAACTCACATATTTTTTATCACCAATAATAAGATGATCTAATATATCGATGCCGATGATTTTTCCACACTCTACAAGCCTTTTTGTAACCTCGATATCCTCTCTTGAAGGTGCAGGGTCACCGGATGGGTGGTTATGGATACAAATAATGGATGCGGCCGAGCGTCGAAATGCTTCTTTAAATACTTCACGGGGATGTACAATGGAGGCATTTAAACTCCCAATAAAAATGGTTTGACGATGGAGGACTTGATTCTTTGTGTTTAAATACAAGCATATAAACTTTACATAAATACTTATTTTTTTACCTTATCTCATCAAACGTCCTAACCTCATACCTTATTCTCTTATTAGCTAGCCAATCTTCAAACTTTTTCTTTCTATTTATTGTGTTAGTAAAAAAGTAAAGAATGGGCTGCTGACCAAACTCCATTTTAATAGACGACCACAAGTCTGTATAAGTTTCAATTTTTTTCTGGTTATCCTGCATTTTTCTAATATTATCAATTTCGACCAAATACACATATCCATTACGGGTGAAAACTGCATCGGCAATGACCCTTTTCTTCGATTTTAAGGCAGTATTACCAAGGGTTAAGGCAAATCCCTTCGGAAGCTTTTCTTCACGCTCAAATGGGCATTCTGTGCGCCAATCAAAGGGACATTTAAAGTAGATGTAAACTTCATTAGTGAGTAGTATGTGTTGGAGATAAGGGGAGTGTTTTACTTCATGCGAAGACCCGATTAATTCACGACCATGTTTATTTAAATAAATAATCTTTTCGTTTTCTCTGTGTTCATGAATATATGGTTTAAGCTGTTTTACTATCTTAGCTGCATTACGGTATCCACCTAAATCATGGACCCTCATTAATTGTTTTATGGTTGTCGCTCTCATCTTGTTGATTGTCATTAACAATGTCTCGAGACGTTCTTGATTCATTGTATTTCTCCTCCATCATTTTAAACATCTGCTTATCGGTGATATAGGGGACTTGAACAATACGCTTTTTTTCAACCTTATAAATAGCGCGACCAGGTAAAGCTGGTAAATCTTCTGCCCCCGGTTCATCTAAGATAACGCGGCTACCTAATTGCTCCGGAATAGTAAAAGCTATTCGAGTAACAATATTCATTTTCACTTGCATTGGAACAGCAACTTTTGTAGGATACTGTGTAGCAAAGATGAGCCTATAACCTAAACCACCACCAATACGAGCAATTTCTCCCAGTGCCGCCTGGCAGAAATGAGCATACTGTTTAGCTTGTTTATTTGCTAATAAATCTGGTGAAAGTTCTGCTCCTTCGTCCACAATGACAAATGTACGCTTTTTAATGTTTGTATCTACAATATTTGTATAGCCGTTTATACGGAATTCCATTTCTCTTTGCTTTAAATCCTCTAAAATTTGACTTAATACTTCTGCTGCTTCATATACGTCACATGCCACTTCTTTCACTTGTGGAAGGGACTTATATTTGTAGAACTCTAATCCAGCCTTCAAATCTAAAATATAAAACTCCACATCCGCGAATTGATTCATCATTAAAGAATTAAACATACCTTTAAGAAAAACAGTTTTACCAAATCGCGTTGTTCCACCAGTAAGCATGTGTGGGTATTTATCAAAGTCATGAAATATAGTTCCTGCTGGGTTCTTACCAATAGGTCCTTCCCATGTATCTTTGTGAATAAGATCATTGGAGTAGTTCCATTTCTCTGGTAAATTATGATGATAAATATAGATTTTTAAAACTCCATCAAACTCCCATTCTATTTTTCTATTTAAACCGTCTTCGATTATTTTTTTTTCTTTTCCATGATGTCTGATCCAATTCCAAGAGGAAGGGAATATATAAGCGTTAATTTATCACTGTCATTAGTTTTATCAATTAATTTAGGGTAGATTAGTTCCTCGCCTTTTCTTATGGCCACACCGCGATTCTTAAAAATCTCATCAATCTTTTTAGCTTCATCCATTTTCCTTTTAGGTATCAATGCTGCTCCAGTAATTAACGCTGGCAAAGCTAACCATTCAATCATTCCATTCACCTCAATTTATTAATGATTTTCCATTTGATTTCTTTTTAACTTGGTATTTTCTCCATATCGAATTGTTACAAACAAAATCCAAATTTGGATTCTGCTGACTCATATTCATTCTCCTTTTCATTGAATAGTTCATAGAATTGTTCACTGCCTGTGGCAATGGGTGAACTGTTCATTGAACTGTTCAGTTTGTTGATACATCTGTTATCTTGCTTGTATTTTTTTGTTCATTTAAACAGGGACTCTTGTATAAAATACGCTCATTCCCTTCGCTTTTTTATACGCTTCTTTAGAGCCAGAACATAAAGCTTTTTGCTAAATAATGAAGTAGCCAAAATACACCTCCAAACTTCGTAAACTCTAATGCTAGTTTTACAGCCGTTTGGTTTAAATATTTATCGAACGCAGATAAGAGACAAAGAGTACCACCAGAAGCTCCTAAAAAAACCATTCCAAATGTTATTGGGTCCATTTTTGTTCACTCTCCTTTTCAATGATTAATACAGTGTATGGGTGAATGAACTTTTAATGCATGTTCATCAGAAATATATTTCATACAGGAAAACATAATAAGTTTGTGGAATATACTTTATAGGTGATGAATATGATTTTACGTTGTCGTTTGGAAGAATTAATAAAAAGAAGTGGATTAAGAAAAGATTTTATAGCCAATAAATTAGGAATCAGTACTAGACAACTTCGTAACTATGAAATTCAAAAAAATTACTTACCTATGGACAAAGCTTATAAAATTGCAGATATTCTAGGTGTAAAAGTCGATGATCTTTATGAATGGGTTAAAGAAGGATGAAACTTTGATATCTTTTAGGCGTAGAATTAAAATTAAAACAAAGGAGGATACAAATCATGAGCAGCATTAATAAAATAAGAAAAGCTTTATATGGAACAGCCAAGGTGTTAGGGGATGTAAATGCAGTTCAAAAAGGCACTGTAGGGAAAAGAATAGCAAGAAAAGCAGCTGGGAAAGCCACGGGGAAAATGCTTAATAAGTTATTTAAATAAACCGCCCATAATTGGGCGGTTTTAATCGTTTATTCGGACGTTCATTATCTCACTGAACAGAATATATTCAACTTCATTAAAATCCAAAATAAGCTTTATTCTTTGCTTTATTTGGTCTACAGAATGAATAATACCTGTAAATGTTTCTACAAAGCCATTGTCGTACACAGTAAAAGATATTGGCAATTTATTTTCCTTTGCATAACCAATTCGTTCCTCAAACTCCTGCACTTGATAATCATCCAGTAAAGGCTTTTGGATTTCACATGAATCAATCCACATTTGTTTTAGCCCCTCTACATGCTCCGGCATGAAGAATCCTTGCCACTTTTTTATTCCACGATCTTTAATATCCACCCTATGCACCCCTTCTATGTTTTCTGAGAGGTCCAATCGATAAAATGTTACTCATATTGAAAGTACGAACCTGGTTACGTGCAAAACAATAGGCACGGAAATAATCCTCTCCGACCTTTTCAACCTTAATAATGCGTTGAGTTATCTCGCCTTTATTGGATTGATAAATCATTTCAAGCTTTTTACCAGACTCTATAGCATTCATCAATAAACCTTTCATCGAATGAACCTCCCTTAAATACGAACTAATATTTTTATTATATACGAACAACCGTTCGTTTTCAACTTGATTTAAGAACAAACGTTTGTATATAATTGAATAAAAAAGAGAGGTATCATTATGAGACTAATTCCTGATGAGGATAGAGATATTATTGAAAAAGCTATATACTTACCAATGGTAATAATAGTTCTTAATCATGATTTACAAATAATTAATACTAGTCCTATTAAACTTAAAAAACCATATACAGAATGGATCAAGGAAACAATTAGTACTGTCCAGAAGGAATTATCGAATGTAAAACGATACATGAAACAAAATAATATAAAAGTAGAAAAGGTTAAAACTGAGGAATCATTTACACAATATCTTTTTATATACAAAGGATATGAGGATATTCATAGGTATTTTAATCCGAGGCTTAAAAATCGAACTGAGGAACTGCTAGAGTATTACCTTTATCAAAGGTATAATAGCACTACAACTAAGAACCTTCATGATTAAACTGAGGTGAATAAATTTGATTATAAACATTGATATACATTTAAAATTGGAAGATGAATATTATCAAAAAGGTGGCAGATTTTCCACCCTATCACCATTCAATGGTGCTAATGATGCTGCTAAGTATGCTTATATATACATTAAACAAATCAAAAGAGAACACGGTAACAAAGAGGTTGAAATCGAAAAAGTTATTTATGAGGGTACAGTTGATATTACTGTAGAAGTTCAGAAATTATATAGGAATGGAAATTTATATCTTGTAAAATAAAAAAATTCCCCTCTCGATTGAGAAGGGATTTTTTGTGTGAGGTGAAGGGATGAAGAACTCTCCCTCTATTCTAGGTTATTATGTTTTACTTTCGACAATCAAAATATTCATTCCACCCGTAGTCTTTGTCCTGGGAAAATAATATCTGATTTCAACTTATTCAAGGATTTAATCTTTGAAACGGTGGTTTTATTATTTTTGGCAATAATCCACAAACAATCGCCTTTTACGACTGTATGGTATTTTGCTGTGCTTGATGCAACGGTTCCAGTAATTTTAATCTTTTGGCCTACTCTTATAAGATTAATATTTTTGATTTTATTGAGAGACTTCAATTTGGAAACAGATGTTTTAAACTTTTTAGCTATTCCACTAAGTGTATCTCCACGTTTTACTATATAAGTAGTTGCTGTGGCTGGAGTTGATCCAGAAGTGGTTAATTTACTATTACGAATATTCACCTTTGCAGGCTTTAACCCACTTTGCAGTTTTGAGAGCAACGCAAGATTCTGTGCAGATGTACCTGTATAATCTGTAATCCCATATTTATTTGCTAGTGCTTTACGATCCGTAAAAGACGATTTCATTCCTTTTGATTTCAAGTAATCTACTAAAGAAAGTGATTTAATCGTACCAACCTTATCGGTTACCTTTTGAGTTGATTTCGTCTTGGTAGTATATTTCCCTGCATAATCCTCCGAAACATCAAAATTACCGTAACCATTCATTCCAATAAAACGATAATCGGATGCCCACTGCCATGCCCCTTTCCCATTTGAAAACTGCGCTGTAGGTTTACCCTTTTGTGGGTTAGATGGATAAGAAGCTAACCACGGTTTATCAATAATTAATGATCCTGGATATAAGTAATGATTATAAAAATAAGACCCAGTATACAAGTCAACGCGTTTATAACCAAGTCTTTTCATTTCAGCGATAAATGCATTTGTATATCCAGTTAGACTTGCTGCACTTTTTGAAAGATTGGTAGCTTCAACATCCACTACAACATATCCATCTTTCGCTTTATCGAACCCTACAAGTTGCAGTTTTTTATCGAACCATTGTGCTTCTGCTTTTGCTGATGCTACACTTTTAAAACGCGCAAAATGGTAAGCATTGACGATTAAACCAGCTTGCTTGGCATTCGCGATATTTACGGATGCTGCAGGATCCACATAATATTCACCCTCTGAAACCTTCACTACAACACCTTGAACGTTTCCGGCTTTTATAGTCTGATAGAATGCAAGAGGAAGTCCTTGTTCTGCATTGTGATGGGAAACATCGATGAAATCGATATCTGGTTGTTCAGCAAATGCACTTAATCCAAAAGAAAAAGCTAGTCCTATGCTAAGGACTAGCGAAATAGTACCTATTTTTAATTTCTTCAATTCTTTCATCCCCCTAATTTATTTTTCCCCTTTGTTATCTTGGCTTGTTTGAATTGCTTGAGGTTTGTTAGTTATTAACTGGACAACATTCTTAGTACCGCTATATAATCCGGTTGCAGAAAGTCCCATCATTAAACCAACAATAATGCATTGTTTAAGGCATGCATCTAAATAAAGTACTCCTATTGCAATACCGAAAATTACTGCTACAAATGGCGAAAATTTCTCCGGTAACCCTACTCTTTTAAATAGCTCTACTATTGCCAAAATCAAAGGAATAATCGCTACATCATAGATTTCAAACATTACTTATCTCTTCCTTCCAATCTAGTTTCTATTTTCGTCAATCTTTCTTTAACATCTTCTGATAAGGTTTGAATAACTGAAACATACTTATCTTCACGTTCAATGTACCTATTTTCTCGTTTATTGTTAGTGAATAATACCCAAACAAGTAAGGCTATAAATAAAGCAAATGGCAAGCCATAAAGACTCGCCATTTCTTTGAAAACAGTCCATAATTCCAACGGTGTTAACACCACCTTATTTACCAAAATAAAAAAGCCTTATGCGGCTTGTTCTGCTTGTAATTTATTTATTACTTCATCCACGATAAGAGTCTTTAACTGATTAGTATCGCCACCAGCTGACATGTATTGTTCTTTTGTGACTTCCACATATCCAGAAAGGTTAAAGGTAGCTCCAGAGCTTACAAAGTTTAAATTAACTCCTGTAAAATCTTGATCATATCCATTACCAAATACAAAATTAATCCCTGTTAATGTGATTTTCATTATTCATCGGCTCCATTCTCAAATTGTTCGCAGAGATAGTCATAAGTCATTGCCTCTTGACCTTGCCATTCCTTATCGCAATTTAACAATATATCTTTCACAGTTTTTAGCATTCCTTGGGCATCGCCACCTTCAAAGACTCTTTCCTCTTCATAAAGTTCCGTGCGATCTTTAGCAAATGCATCTAAATCTTTGACATCCCATTTGGTTCCATTCTCTATGGTTTTTGGTTCTCCTTTTTCATCAAGGTAACAATGCTCTTTTAATAATTCTTTTTCTTGCTCTGCAAAGTCCTTTAGTTTCTCTTCTAAGGCCTTGATAAATTGTGTACGGTGACGGGACTGTTTTCCTTTTAAAGACAAATTAAAAAGCAGGTTGATAGCCTGCCCTAGTTTCTGATTTTCAATTTTTACTATCATTGAGATACCTCCAAATTTTGTTTTATGGTTTAAATATTAGTATGCTAGATGGAAAGCTCCACAAAGTATTCCAACTGCCAAATTCATACTCTTTTTGGTATTGAATATTGATATAGCAACTTATGTCTGGCAATAAATATAGTAGCTCTGCTTTCTTTCTTCCACTCTCATCTTCAAATAAAATTCTTTCTCCTATTAAAATTGCAGTAAACTCTTCATACGATGCACCAGTTCCTTTTACGTTCAAAGGCATTGAAAATTCATTGTCTAGTTGATTATTATAAAATCTATATCTTTGATTAATCTTATTATCTACATAATGATCTTCAGTTAATGTATCACCATTATAATTGAATTTATATGTGGCTTCTTTTGTGTAATTTAGTTCGTTTGTCATTTTAAAATCCTCCTAAGATAATTTAGATTCTAATTCTGCTATTCTCGCTTCAAGATTAGCATTTTTTAAAATTAAGTCCTGATTTATATCAATTAATTCTTGCACACCTTTCCACAAATAAGCAGAAAAGGCATAAAGCTCTATAGAGTCACCAGCTTGGCCATGTAAAATTCTCGGAGTTTCATCAACCATAACTCCCAACCTCTTGAATGCATCCGGTTCTTCCCATATATATCGATAAGTATAAACTTTACCGTTTTTGATATCCCCAAGAACACTTCTTGTAAATTCAACAATATCATCCTTTGTTTCTCTGGTTGAACTAGGTGGTAAAAATGAGTTTGCCCTGATGTTAACATAGTTAGTTGTACTACCAGTTACAGTTGCTCTAACCTCACCACTAGAACTTGGACGTATATATAAATGAGTTCCAGTATTAATGTCAACTGCATTTCCATAATAGGTATTGGCTCTAACATCACGCCAAATACCACTAAAACCTTTATTTTGAACACGTAGTTCCCCATCCGATCCAATATAAGCATGTGTGGTAGATGTAACAAACGCTCCACCATAGTAGTATGATGCATACACATCCCTGTATATAGGATTTAAATTTCCTTCCACTGTTCCTTTTGCTACCACATGCAATGCTGAATCAGTACCTATCCATGCACTTGTTGTCGTAGTAGTAAAACCTGATCCATAAAAAATGGCTGCCCTGATATCACGATAAATACCCGTTTTACTAATATTCATTACTCTTAATTCTTTATCTGTAACAATATAAGCATTATCTGTCGGGGCTGCCACGAATGAATCGGCTCTTATAGGGACGTATTGATCTGTAGTTTTTGTTTTCGTTGCTCTGACTTCTCCATCGGCAGTTGGACGAATGTAAATATGAGTACCGCTAGTTTTAGGGTTTGTATCAATAGCATTTGTATATAAAAACTCCTGTGCATCACCATTTACATAAACAGTGCCAAGATCTGCTGAAATTGCAGAAAGTGTATCGGCTACTATTTTACTAGCACTTATACTCTGAATCATTGCATCCTTAATAACAGCATTATCAATGGTTGTTTGACCAGTTATGTGAACTTTCTTTCCATCGATAAGGATACCCTCAGTGGATATATTAATCTGATTAATTACATCCCCTTTTTTAACTCTTAAATTAATATCATTTGCTAATTGAGTAATTTGAGATTGAGTTGCTTGATCCTCTGGAGCTGGTGTCCAATCAGTAGCTTTATTACCCTTTTCTAACTTTATTCCTGTTACATCGGCGGAACAAAAACCGCTTGACGTTGCTTGTCCTACATAAACTCCTGTAAAACTATCTTTCGCCGTAAACTTATGGGAGATTCTAATCCATTTGCCAATCATATTGGTAACATCGTATGTTGTACGAGTCCAACCGAATGCTCCGTTGCCTTCCTGTACTTCAACAAAACCTGTACCTTTAGTGACTCTTATCCAAGCTGTTAATATATAAGTCTCATCTTTTATCACACTTATATTATCTTGGGCATATCCCCACTCCCCTGTAGAGTCTGCACTGAAATAGAAACCGGTTGTAAAACCTGCAAGATCGGTAATAGTTGTTGTGCGTCTTGTACCGGTAGCAGAACCCCAATTTCTCCAGTTAGTTAAACCATCCGCAAAATTCGAGTTTAGTACTAAATTACGTCCACCCAAATTATCTAAATCATTTCTTACAGACGTAATCGTACTCTGCAAACTTTTACTCGTCTGTGTAAGGGTACTGATATTTCCTTCTGCATCTGTCATTCTAGTTTGAAGAGCGTTTGCTAATTGTGTAACGGTTGAAATATTACCTTTATTATCGCTAACTTGTGTCTGTAAACCATTTACGGTTTGGGTTAATGAGCTTACATTTCCTTCTGTATTTGAAATTCTAGTAGCAAAACTATTTGCAGTTTGTTGTAAAGTACTTACATTTCCCTCAGTTGTTGAAATTCTAGATGTGAGGCTGGAAGTTGTCTGTACTATCGCTGAAATATCTCCAGTATTTTCATCCACTTTTACACTTAATGCATTAGCAATATCAATTGCGTCACCAGCATTTACTAAAGCATTTTGAGCATTATCAAATGCACCTTGTGCTTGATTAATTGCATTTTGAGCGTCCTGTGTAGCTTTGTTCGCTGTATCAACCGCAGTATTAGCTTGATTAATCGCATTAGCAGTATCTTTTTGTGCCTGTGATACCGCATCATTAACTGCATCCACTATTTTTTGTATTTCATTTGTTTTTGCAAGAGCATCATTAGCTGTTTGTGCTGCGCCATTTGCAGTTTCTTGCGCTTTTCCAGCCGTTTGCTCTGCTCCTTTTGCCACTTTAGAAGAATTAGTAAAAGGGATATCAACGCTCCCCATGATTGCCATTATGTCCCACCTCCTCGCTTATGCTCATCGATACGGAAAAGTTGATTGGTACGTTGGTTACTGTCCACATCTTCATTCCCAAAAGCGAAGCCTTGTATCAACCATTTCTTCCCGTTGGAGTCGTAATAATAGCTTATTGTTTCCGGCTCGTTATGATTGTTGATTTCTTCAATGGTTCCTTTATCAAGCGTATAAACAATTCGATAAACCAACGACTTGGAACGGATATCAAAACAATATAAACACCGTTGGTCCTCTCCGGTGGAACTTCCACTTGTAAAATAAACATAGGGGAAATCTAAACAAGCTGACTGATAAGTTTGTTCGGTACCAAAATATTTAATATCGCTACCTTTTGCCGTATACACCGGCTTATAGATGTGGTTTAATACATCTGATTTTTTACAAACGTAAAATGTTGGATCAGCTTTTCCACCAACAAAAAGGACGTACCCATTTCGTACGTCCAAGTTCGTTCGTAATTCTTCCTTTACAGATAGTAAATCAACGATGCTGTTGTCTCCCCATTTTAAAATCTTATTCGCCTGGTATTTATACTTAACGATATGCCACTTATTATTGTTGTCACGATAATAAGACCAAATCCACATTTGACCATCCACATATTCCATGCCAAAATGGGCACCGTGTCCACCGTTTATGGCCCACATCCTATCTTTAATAGCTCCGGTTAGATCTGTTCTTGTGATTAAATAGGAAGATACGGCATCCCCATTTTTAGGACCTGTATAGCCTTGTGACCAATAAATATCACCATGCACATCATCAACCTGGGCATATTGAGCAACACCTTTTGTGAAGTCATCCCATCCATCCGGAGGATCCATTTGCAAAGTGGCAAAATAAGCTGCATCTTCTTCCGTTGCAAAAATAATTGGATCCGATAGTCCATCGTCCACTTGGCATCGAATGGTTGAATTTGCAACCTCCGAACCAACAGTGATGATATTTCCAATCCCTATATGGGAATTTTCCCAAGCAGTATCATGGGAACCATCAGAATTTATTTTTTGCCAAACAAACTTATCATTACTAATTTGAGAAGTAATTTCTTCTGTACCGTAATAAACACGGATAATAATTCGTTTTTCGGTATCATCCGCAAAATCGGTTCCATCCGGTGTAAAATACTCTATTTTATACGACTTTGCCTTTTGTGCTTCTTGATATGCCTGGGAAGCTTTGGATCTCAATTCCCATATGTCTGCAGGAGTAACAGCGACAATTTCAATAAATTCACCAAGTATTACTTTGTTATTGGTAGGATTAGCTTCTGACTCATCTAATTGAATCACCCTTGCAGCAATGGTTAATTCCGGTTGCATAGAAAAATCCACTACTTGAAAGTGATCACCTAAGTTCGGCTTATATCCTAAATAAGCCACATCCACATTGTAGTTATATTTTGGGTGATTAAATTTCTCTAATTGCGCTTTTCCCCAATCCAAAAGCCCCGAAGGATTAAGGATTTGGTCATTTACCACATACCCTTCTAAATATGGGCCACCATTGTTGTATAAATCATTGGCTTTCTCATCTAAGATATATTCACGACCATTATTCACACTAGCAATGGTGACAACTTCATTTTTACTATTGGTGCCACCATACACAAAAAGTTTGGTGTACATTTCTTGGTCGCTACCGGTTCGAGTCAATCCTAATAAGTCATAACTATATTCCACCCGATATCCTAGCGATTCTCCAAGCTCTTCCACAATGTCGACTAATTTACGAACAATTCTTCCATTGTATACCTGGACATAGGCTCTAATCTCCACGCTAAATTGACTGGTGAGTTGGTCTAACCAATATTGAGCATTATTCCCTGCGCTAAATTCTAAAGATTTTACCCCACCGAAGAAATCATTATTCCCTATTTCCCATCCAGACTGCTGCAGGATGTATTCAAATGCTGTTTGGCTGTTTGCTGCACTAAACGTTTTAGGTTGTACGATTTTATGTGTCAGGTCCCATGCTAATAGATTAATAGCTTGTACTGTTTTCACGTGAGTGGAACCAATAGCATCGTCTTCCCATTCTGTTATTCGGAAACAATAAAAAAAGCCATCATCTGCTTGTTTTAGAAGGTGATAGCCTTGCGTCATATATTCTGTTTCGCGATATCCGTAAGGTACGCTAATTTGAAGAGTATCAGACCATATTTTTCCCTGGTCATCTGCAATTTTCACCGAACGTAAATCATCATAAAATTTACATCCTTTTCCGTTTAAATCGAGCACACCGCAAACATTTAGATGGGAATCTAATATTGTATACAAGCTATCACCTCCTAGTTCTTAGTTGGTCGATACTCCACGTACCAATCAGCTTCGTCTAAATTTGGTTCAAACGCAAAGGTCTTTAAAATTCCACCTTGCATGATAGGAAATTCCGAACCAATATAAAAATTCTGCATGAATGGAGCACCGTTTTTATAAACCGTATGATCCTCACTATTAATCTTTATTTCATCCCCATTATGGGCAATGATAGTTGGCTTTGTAACAGCACCGTTCCCGCCATCGATAATATTCCATACTTTCACATCAGCTAATCCCATATTATTATTTTTGTAGCTTTTTGGTGGCTTGGCTGCATCTTCGGAAATATCCATTTTGGCAGTATAAAAAGCTATTCCAGCTAACTTCTTGTTGGAATACTTATTACTAGTATCCGTCCAATTTACGATTATCGGCTTATCCCACAATGGATTAGAGTTCGAGTCCAGTTTGAGTATATATACTTGATATTTGTTCCCGATTTTTTGAAGACGTAAATATCCGTAAAAATTGGTATAGGTGGATGTTGATGTATCTTCATCCAATTTAACCGTCTTCCATTGCTGAACCGTTTTTTTCTTTCCCTTTGAAGTAACCGTTTTGGTACCATTCCCAAGCTTAACTGTTTTGGTTGTCTTTTTCCCCTTTTTCACTTTCCCCACACCAGCATAAATTTCTTTGAAGCTTGAGGAGGTTCCAATTTGAAACTGAACGGCAACTTCCTCACTATTACTAGCATCTTTCAGCATGATTTTACCGATTCTTGCCCCATCTTCATCTAGTAAATATAATTCTACTTTTCCATGCGCACGTGGATAATATTGATAGTTATACATTCTTATCAATAATCTCCAGTCATCGTAAGCATTAGGCAACCATTGTTGTCTAACTGGACCATGCCATTTTTTATTGTTTGTTGCCGGTCCAAAGTCAGATACCCCATTCGAGTCTAATCCTACTTTCAATGCATTGCCGGTTGATTTCATTGTTCCAGAAGGTATACCGTTTTCTATTTGAAAGGTAAGATTATCCTTCGTAATTTCAGTCCACGTGGCCAATGTACTACAAGGGTCATGAAAGACTAAAGGCTCTTTATTTATTGGAGAGTCCCCTGTATCTGGATCTACATCTGCCCCGACATAAACATAATTGCCGTCTTGGTCAGTTATAGCAATTTTTGTTACATCTTTTTTCGGTAAGCAAGTAAAAATGGGATAGCATTCTGCCGTCCCATTTGGTGTGATATTGATAGGATTTTCATTCATACTAAAGCTTTCATATTCTCCATAGGCCTTCGGGTCGCTGCAAGAGAAGGTTAAAGTACATGTTGCCCAATGAGTTCGGGAAATACGCTCTGGAACTGAAATATTGGTAAAGTGGCCATAATAAGTGAAATCTAATTCATCTCCAAAAATCATTGGAAATTCACCATCACCAAAAGTCATTACCATCTCTGCTAACTGGTGGATAATTTGTACCTTTTCAGATTCAGATTTGGCTTTTATGGTGATGTCAATTTCAAAGACTCTTTGACCATAATTGTTTCCTAGAAACAAACTACCAACCATTCCTGGAATATCTTGCACGGTCTCGCTAATCTCGGGGGTAACAGGTCTTTTAATCTCGTTGACAATTATACCTAACTCTTTTTCCAAGTCTATCCCACAGAATATAATGGTTGTCACGTTGTTGCTACCCCCTTAAAGATATTTCTTGTTCTATCTCGCTTATCTTTTTCTTTTTTATTTGCATCATATATTTCTTTGGTTCCAATGCGGACAGTATTATCTTTAGAAAGAATAGCCGTCAAAAGCTGAATGGCTTTATTGGAGTTTACTAATTGCTCTTGCATTATTAGTATTTGTTCCTCTAATCTCTCAATGACTTCACCGTAATCATTACCACTTACATTTGGCAATTGGTTCGGTCTTTTATTTTTTCCAGTAATGGTCCTACCCGCCAATGCTAATAACTTCATTGCATCAGTACGTCTGCTTGGATTTGTTGGAATGACAAATTCCGGCCAACCATCTTCCACAAGATTATATAAACCTGCCTTATTTATAAGTCCACCTGTCTTATATCCATGTCCCTCGCCAAGTCCAGATAAATTAGAACCATATCGGTTCTTTGCATAATTTAAGGCAGCCAACAAATTGTCAAAGCCATTCCATATATTATTGTGACCTGGGAACTTATAAGCATTAAAGGTGGAATCAATAGTTTGCATTAAACCTTTTGAAGGATGGCCAGCTTTAGCATTACTATCCCATAAATTGATAGCCTTTGGATTTCCTCCGGATTCACTTTTGATTTGTCTTAACACCTTATCTACTAAAGAAGAAGATAAACCATTCATCTCTAACGCTCTGAGAACATATGGACGCCATCTTTCCACACCGGAACCGCCTGGATTATCTGCAAAAAGATACTTTTTAATAAAACTAGTTACACTTTCTTTTACGGTCGAAATAGCACCTTTTACAATTCCTAATGTTGTACCGGATAGATCATCGATATTAGTAAACTTTGAAATCGCTAAACTTACTAATTTAGATGGATGGGAAGCATATTCCCAAAAGTTTTTCGCAATATCGACAGTTTTAGATGTAACCTTCTTTAGACCATCCCAAGCACTTTCTAACCACCCTGTGCCGTCTTTATATTTTGGGAGTAAAGACATAAGTTTTTCTGTTGCGTTACCGTTTAAAACGCTTGAACCTTTCGGCAAGTCAATTAATGTATCGCGATTAGGTGAAAGGAATGTTCTCCCATTTGGCAGCTGGATAAGTTCCTCTTTGCCACCATCACCAACAATCGCAGGTCCTCCTGGATGGTTATTGGTACCTTTTGCATATTGAGGAACATCCCATTTTGGAATCCTTAGCTTTTTAGGCGCATGTACTTTATCAAGAATCCAGTTGATTCCTTTTCCAATTCCATTTACACCTTTTCCAAGACCCCTTAACATAGCATTACCAACGTAGAGTGCTGCCTTTTTTAAACCACCGGCACCTTTCTTTAATCCGTCTGACATCTTGCCAGGTAATTTTTTAAAGATGCCTTCAATCCAATCAATAGGTTTGGAAAAGATATTTTTAATGGCCTTCCACATTTTTGAGAAGCCTTCTTTAAATAACTTAATGAACAACTTTGCACTTTTAAAGATCTTCCCGAAAAATCCGAGTTCTAAAGCATTAATCAAGACTTTAAAGGCGCCTTTGAAAATGTCCTTTAAGCCTTCCCATACTTTCTTCCAGTTTCCCGTAAACAAACCACCGAAAACTTTTAGAACACCCATTATGATGGTTAAGGCTCCGGATATAATATTTTTTATATTATTAAAGACCGATTTTATTAAAGGAGATAAGATTTTCATTAGGTTTTGAAAAGCCTGGATGATCATGGTTCCATTTTCATCCCAAAACTTTTTCAGTATAGATAGCTGAGATTTGATAAAAGACAGGACGCCATTAAAAATGGATTTAATTTTATCCGTACCGACAATAAAAGCTTGAATGGTTTGATCTGAAAAACCTAATTTCTTTAATAAACTTGCACCGCCAGCATAATCACCACTAAACATCTGTTTAAATGCTTTTAGGCTTCCAGTTACTTTAGGGAGGATTTTAGATCCAATATTTAATAGTTTGTCTCCCGTTGGTTTTAGCATATTTTGAAATTCACGCCAGGACTGTTTCCACTGGTTGATTGGTGTATTTGTTAATGCTTTACTTGCTTTTTTTGTGGCACCAGTTACATTGTCATAGGCATGATTTGTATTATTTAATGATTCTATTACTTTCATCGCATTGTCTTCACCAAGTGCTGACCACACTGTGGAAGCAACAGTAAGCTTTTGCTGCTCGCTTTTCATACCCTTTAGGTCATTTATAGCAGAGTTAAAAACATCTTTTGTAGTGGCTTTTCCGGCTTTATATTGATTAAATAATTTCTGAGTTTCAGATGAAAAGCTTTTAATATTTTGGGAAAATCGGCCATCATTAAGAGAAATACCAAATTCCTTCACAAAATCATTGACCTTATCAAAATTATAAGCACCCGTTTTCAATCCATTTTCAAGGATGGAAAACATCTCTTTAGCAGAAAAGCCATTCTGTGCCCATAATTGTCCATATTCTGCAATGTTATCCTCTAACTCATGGCTTTTATTTAGTCCCCTCTGTGCCCCTTTCACCATATAGTCAAAAGCCTCATTAGCTGACATTTTAAAGTTAACCATTAAACTGTTAACCCCACGAAGGGATTCATCAAGGTCCGCACCGGTTATCTTGGTTAAGGTCATGGCTTTCTCTGTGACACCTTTTAACTCGCTATCATCAATACCTTGCAAGTTCTGTTTAATTTTAATAACCGCATCCTTAACTTCATCGATGCTTTCCCCAAAACCATCCGCCCATACTTGTCCAACAATTTTCCCTTGTTTCCTTGCTTCCTTAGCCGAAACTCCAGTCATGGCTTGAATTTGACCTTGCACTTCTTTCATTTCAGCAGAAAATTTAGCACTAATGCCAAGTGCCGCGGCTATAGGAGCAGCAGCATATAATGTCATGGATTTTCCGAATTTCATTAATTTAGAACTGATATCAGTTAAACTTTTGCCTGTAGAAGTAATATGAGACCTAAATTTACTAAGACTTGATCTAGATTGGGTTTGTTCTCTTCTTAACTGCTCTAATTCTCGCTGTGTACGTGCTATATTTCGATTTAAATTGTTTAATGCAGTTACTTCATTCAGATAACTTCTAGCTGCTTTATCTGCTTCTCTGGACCCTTCTCCATGCTCTTGTACCATTCTTTCGTATTGGGAACGAGCTTGTTTAACAATTTCTTTTTGTACTTCCAACTTTCTATTAAGTCCATTTAATTGAGTTTGATACCGATCAATCGATCTATCTGCTCGGTCAAATGCAGATAAATTTGCCCTCATTTCGGCATTTACAATTTTTAATTTATCCTTTAATCCTGTTAAACCTCGTTCAAGTGCCGTTTGATCCAGGTCAAGACCTATCGATAAACCTTCGATTCTATCCTCCACAATTTCTCCCTCCCTTCTCAAAACGAAAATCCTTAACCACCAAATGCGGCAATTAAGGATTTTTCATATTTTGGTTTATTTTTCTCTCTCAAAATATCCATTAAGAAGTGGAAAGGCATATTTAATATTTCATTGATATCCTTCCCATCTTCCATTAGAGAAAGGATGAGCTTATCCATATATTCCTTCTGCTTGGCTGGTGAAAAGTCCTCATCCGTTAACTCTTCTTCGCCAGGAACTTTTTTGTCTCTTCGTTTTGTTGACCCTGAGCAATAAAAGTCACTTGCTCCATCAATGTTTCCATAGCGTTCGGTGCATGTAAACCATTGATTAAATCATCTTTTGTAAATTGCTTGTTATAGATTCGGTTCGTTACAAAATCTAGCAATTTATCAATTAGTTCGCGTTCTGATATATTTTCTGTCTCATCTATTATGTCAATGGCTTCGTACACCACTGAAAGGGGAATAAAAATTGGGGTTAAAAACTTTTCAGTGACAATCTCGCCTTCTTTTACTTCTTTCACTAACTCAATCATATTTCGCTTTAAATTCGCCATATATAAAGCTCCCTTCTGAAATAAAAAAGAGTAGGTTGCAACACCTACTCTATTTCTTTAATCACTGGTTTTCCTAATTTATTTGAGGACGATAAAAGTTCTTCCAACCGTTTCTCTTCCACTTTTTTATTTATAGGCTGTGGATAGGTATCGCCAACACGATAAATCTTATCCTTGTCTTGCAAATCTTTAAAATCATGAATTACTTCATATTTCTTTTTGGCCATTTATTACACCCCTGTTGGTTCCTGTACGACACCAGGATAAGTTTTACCAAAGATTTTCATGAATAACGCATCTCGGTTTGTGGTTTCCCCTTTTTTATCCGCAGCAAATAAAACAGATTTCGGTTTTGAAAATCCCTCGACAAAGCGATCCATGAATTCGCCAGTTACTTCTTCTGGATTAAATTCTGTTTTATCTTCTTTTGTTTTGCCGGAGATTTTAGAACGCATAAACATCCCTTTAGTCAACCCAACCCATTCTTTTGAACCATCCTCAAAGGTTTTAGCAAAGATTACCGCCAGATAAGGTGGATTGTCTTCACTTCCCATGGAGGAAATACCATCGGCAGTTTCTAGACCAAAGATGACATTTTTATCTTCAATTGGCACCTTGTGAAATTGAGTCTTCACCGATACATCGCCACCAGAAACGGCAATTTCTGCTGTTCGGTTATCACCATAAGCACGTACAGCTTCTTGTGGTATTTCCACTTCAATGTTTTGTAAGAACTTAACTCTTGAAATTTCACCAGTTGTAAATGTTGTATCCGTTTCGCTTAATAAAAGGGCATAGTAAAATTCCTCTACACCTGTGGAGGATTTATAACTTTTTTCGATTTCTGGCAATTTAATCACTCCTTAAATAAAATAAAAAGACAGCCTATAAGCCGTCTAAATCATCCCGATATATTTTCCCTTTATAACGTCTGGCATCTCGATAAATGCCTGTATCATATTCTTGAGGTCCGCTTTTTTGCGCGAAACCAAATTGATTCCACATCACATCACGAATTTTATCCGCTATGGTATAAGTCGTTATTCGATTAGGTGACCACACATCGATTTGAAAAAGACAATCATATTTCAACCAAGTATTATCTGCAAAATCAGAGGGATTAGGAGAATCTATCGGATCAATAATGATATACGGTGCTGTTACATCTCCTGTTTCTGGATATTCATAATATTTAATACGTCCATATGCCTGTTTTTTGATATATGCATCAGCAATCAACGCATTATATATTAATTGAAGAACATCCATCATAATCCCTCCCTTATAGCTTGTCTTATGGCTTCACGATACGCTCTTTCACAATTCCGCATTGCCCTGGCGATCGCACCTTTCCCCCTAGGATTAGGATTGGTAACAGTTCCCCACTCATTCAAATGGATAATTCGATAACGGTCTTTGGGACCTTTCCAATATACTTTTATTGTCCTGACTTTCCCAATCCACATCGGTTCCGAAACAGTGATCTCCTTTATTGATTCTCCAGTATCTCTAAATGTCTCAAATTGACGTTTTAATTCATTTACAAAAACTTCTGCTCCACGTTGTAAAGCCCTATCGCTAATTCGTTGCATGGCAGCTCTACCTAATCTGCGTTCCAATTCAGCCATTAATTCCTTATTTCCTCTTATCGTTACACTCATTGTTCCGATAATCCCGCAACAATTGTTATAAAATCTTTATTCTGCAGATCCGGTTGAACACCTTTGATATTGTACCGTTTATCCCTATACATAGGATGGTCAATAGATAAATAATGCTTATTGGTTGGAAAGTAATCATTCTGTGGATCCCTAATCGTAATAGTTAAATCCGTTAATGTTCCGTTCGATTTAGCAGTCTCTAAATCTTTTAACCACACACTATCAACTTTAGCCCAAGCATTATATAAGACTTTCTTTTCTGCTTCCCCTGGTTCTGGTCCATCATTAGGGGAAAATTGATAAAAAACAACGGGAGTTCGTAACTCTCCTGTATTAACTCGTGGCGGTTTATAACTAAATGGTTGCATCTTCATCACTCTCCGGAATTAGCGATATTCCAAGACTCGTTATTTGACTAAGAAAATTATCTTCAAAGTATTCTAGCGCGTCATTATAGACATATCGGGTTCGTTCAAAAACCAATTCTTTTCCTCGTACATCTGTATCCTTTTCTCCATATATATCAAACTCTCCACAACTGGATTTTATTGCAATAGCAGAAAAGGACAACAATCGTTTTAAATTGTCGTCCTCACTGGTGTGGGATATATGCATTCGATCTTTAAATTCTTTCAAGAGTTCATCTGTGATAGTGATGCTCAATTACATCACCTCCAATTTATACTCCGGATGGCTCTGTTCCTGTTACATTTAATGAGTAAATTTGCACAGCATTATTGTCTTTTGCCTTACCAAAAGCAAAGCCTTTTGCCGTGTAAAGGTTAGCATCTTCAATTGCTAAAGTTTGATCGAATTTACTAACCGATACGCCACCAGCTAAATAAGCATCGTAACGATCACGGACGAATGCAACTAATTCACCTTTTGTTGCGAATTCTGATTCAACAATTTGTACATTAAATGGTAAAGCCGTAATATATGCGCCTAGTGAATTTTGAATGGTGAAATTAATCTTCACATCCCAAGCATCCATTGGGTTTAATAAGAAATACACTTTTCCACCAACACTGATTGATTTGCCTTTTTCTGTCTGTGAAAGTGTTTTACAAACACCACCAATTTCTTCAATTGACGTTTTAGCATCAGCAAAAGTTAAATCTCCTGCAACATCTTTCTTTGCGTGGCCGTTTGTTGGATCCACAGGTTTTTTTAGGTCGCGAATTAATCCAATTGGCTCGTATTTTGTTGGTCCGGCACCAAGAATAATGCCTTGTTCTAAAGCAACTGCATATGTTTCTGTAATTTGTGTACGTACATAAGCTTCAACCCATTCAGGACCGAATTTATCTAGGTCTTTTGCAAGTACAACAAACGCAGTAAGTTTAGACTGATCGAATGTTTCTTTTTTGAATGCAGCATCTAATTGACTACGAATTTCACTAAACACTGGCCCCCAAGCAAACGCACCAGATTTTTCAGATGTAATTATCTCAGCTTTAACAGTGCCCAGATTTGTAAAGTTAATAATTGAT